>Ga0209798_10000284_pt1 | contig 29739 bp, 27 predicted proteins | sample DOMMetBare3Fresh_FD_187475 | JGI IMG/M metagenome (GOLD analysis project Ga0209798, IMG submission 187475) | Wetland sediment microbial communities from St. Louis River estuary, USA, under dissolved organic matter induced mercury methylation -... | ecosystem: Environmental > Aquatic >... | reverse complement strand
TCAGCAACCCGACCGGCCCCTTGCGGTTCAGTCCGCTCACTCTGGGTCCGAGCTGATCACACTCGCCCCGACTGGGCCGTTGCTGTTCGGGACTGGATCAATCGGCATCGTGAACTAACGCCGCAGCGCGCCGAGCAAGGTCGAGTATTGGGATGGGCCGCCGCAGGGAGGCCCAGTCCTTTTTGGGGGGCCAGTGCGTTGACACCCGCGCGCACGAAGTGCTCTGCGTAGTCATGGCCTGCGTCCACGCCCCTCTTTCATCGATACCACTCCGCGCATGAGCAGCAGCGACGAGGTATCTTGGCGCATCCAGGGCGCTGTCTACGGCCTCGGGCTGTTCAACACCTCGATATTTCAGATTGGATCGGTGGTGGTGCCGCTCTACGCGGCGACCATGAACCCGTCGCCGCTGATGTTCGGGCTGGTGTTCAGCTCGGCCCAGCTCCTGCCGCTGTTCCTCTCGATTCACGCCGGCGCGCTGATGGACCGGCTGGGTGCCCGCCGGGTGATGCTCGTCTGCACGGCGCTCGGCGCCATCGTGCCGCTCCTCTATCCGATGGCGCCGTGGATCTGGGCGCTGGTCGCGCTGCAGCTTCTGTTCGGCATGTCGGAATCCATGGGCTGGCTGGGAACGCAGACCATGATCGGCCAGTACATGCACGGCAAGACGCACTATGCGGGCCGGCTGAGCTTCATCATCCGGATCGGGCAACTCGGCGCTGCGCCGCTCGCGGGCCTGACCTGGGACCTGGGCGGCCCGTGGGGCGCTTTCACGTTCATGTCGCTGTGGGCCTTCGGCGCGGTGGCCTGTGCGCTGTTCCTGCCGGCAGCCGCCGACGCATCGGCTGCACCGGCCGCCCGGCCGACGCTGCGGGCGTTGTTGCCGAGCCTCTCCGACTACATCACCGCCTTCCGGCTGCTGCGGCTGCCTGCGGTCGTGCTGATCGTGCTGCTTGGCGCCCTGATGCACGTGGGCAATGCGGTGCAGGGCTCGTTCTATGTCGCCTGGCTGAGCGACATGGGGCTGACCGGCACCGCCATCGGGCTTTTGAGTCCGGCCGCCGCCATCGCGGCGGCGCTGTTCTCGCTGGTGAGCGCGCCGCTGTCGCGCAGCTTCGGCGGCCTGTGGGTGGCGCTGGTCTCGCTTTGGCTGGGCGTGCTCCTGATCTGCGCGACGCCGTTGTTCGGCACCTACCTCCTGCTCCAAATCGCGATGTTCCTGCGCTCGGGCGCCAACGGGCTCGCCCAGCCGCTGGTCATCACGCTGGTGCTGCGCGGGGCCGGGCGCGAGAACCAGGGCAAGGCGATCGGGCTGCGCGGCACCGCCAACCGCATCGCCTCGATCACCGCGCCGCTCGCGATGGGCGCGCTCGCCGAGGCGCTTGGGCTCGAGCGCGCCTTCTACGTCGTCGGCGCCGCCGTCAGCGTCGTGATGATGGCGATCGCGATCTATCTCTGGCGGCGGCCTGACGTGGCGCGGGCCGGAGAGGATTGACGGGGCGGCGATCCGCCCCGCCGTATGACCTCAGGGGCGCTTCTCGCCGCCCAGGAGCGAGGCGGGGAACTGCGCGGCATAGCGCCGCCGCTCCGATTCCGGCGGCCTGGGCGGCTCCGGCCGGGGCGTCGGGTCAGGCTCCACCGCCTTGCGATAGAGGTGCCAGGTCGCGTGTCCGAGCACCGGCATGATGACGGTGAGGCCCAGGAGGAATGGCAGCGAGCCGATGAGCAGGCTCACGGCAACGATCAGGCCCCACGCCGCCATCACCATCGGGTTCGCCCGCACCGCCCGATAGGAGGTCAGCACCGCCTCGACGGCGCCGACATCGCGATCGAGCAGCAGCGGGAATGATACCACGCTGATGGTGAGCACGACGAGCGCGAACAGAAAGCCGGCCGTGTTGCCCAGGATGATCACGCGCCAGCCTTCCGGCGTACGCAGGATCTGATGGACGAACTCATCGATCGAGGCTATCGGCGCCGAGCCGATATTGGCCACGTAGATCCAGTGTGCGACGGCGAGCCACACGACAAAGATCACCATCAGCAGGAGCCCGAGCGCCGCGATCGCGCCGAACGAGGGCAGGTGGATGATCTCGAAGCTGCGGCCCAGGTCGGTGGGGAGGCCGCGTTCGCGCCGCCGGCTGAGATCATAAAGTCCGATCGCCGCGAGCGGCCCGAGCAGCGCGAAGCCTGCCACCAGTGGATAGGCGAGCGGTATCAGTCCATAGCCAAACGTGACGGCGCCCAGCACCATCCCGACCACGGGATAGATCAGGCACAGAAACAGCGCATGGCTCGGCATCGCCATGAAATCCGCAATGCCTTTGCGCAGCGCGTCCATGAGGTCCGCGAAGGTGATGTGTCGGACCACCGGCGGGGTGTCGATCGCCTGGCCGACAAGAATGTGAAAGTGCGCCATGGTGCTTCCTCCCAAGCTGTTGTTGGCTGGAAGCGGTGGGTCGCCGGGCTTAACGCAATAGCGAAATTGCAAGGATCGGGACCGCCGATCACTTCTGCCCGTGATCTGCCGCGACTTGCTGTGCCGAAGCTATGAGTAAACTGCGGCGAAATTGCTGCGGCCGGGAGCTCCCGGCAGGTTCCAAGGTCGCGGTTCCTCCGCCCCGCTCAGTCCGCCGGCGTCACCGTGTAGTCGTCGAAATACACATAGCTGTCGGCCTTCGACCACAGGCCGACGCGGCCGGCGACCGGCGTCGGCAGCACGTGCTCGAGAAAGCGCTCGCCGTTGATGTAGCCTTCGAGCTTGGTTCCGGCGATGCGCAGCTTGAGATCATGCCAGGTGCGCGTCGGGGTCGGCGTGTTGCGAATCCATTTGACCGACGAGCGCTTGCCCTTCTCGAACTTCCAGAGCACGAGATTGTTCTCGAGCGGATTGGCGCGCATGGCGAGATAGTCGCCGTTCGCTTGGAGATTGAACAGAATGCCGGCGCCCTGGTCGATGCGGCCGGAGATGCCCTTGAAGCGCAGCGAGATTTCGCCATTGCGGAAATCCGCCACGTCCTTGGCGACGGTGTAGGGAAAATAGGCGAACGCCTGCACGCGATCGAGGAACTCGGCGTAGCGCTCGCCATAGAGCGTGCGTGCCTTGTCGGCAATGCCGGCGGCGGCCTGGCCTTCCTTCCATTGGCGTCCGTCCACGGCCAGGACCTTGTTGTCGCCCTCGGCTTCAACCCGCCAGACGCCGACGACGTTCACGAACGAGCCCGCGTCGGCGCCGACCGTCTCCTTCGAGAAGTCGAGCTTCAGCGGCTCAGCCGCGGCAGCGCACAGCGTGCAGGCCGCCAACGCGGCTCCGGCCAGCGACATGGTCTTTGTGGTCGTTATGGTCTTGGTCATGACTCAACCTCCTTCTGGGGCAGTTCGCGGGGGATGCGAGGGGCGCGGCAGCTCCACCACCACGCCAGGATGATCAGGAGCGGAAGCGCGCCGAAAAACCAAAGAAGCGTAGCCGTCGAGCTCGCCACCAGCGGGTAGCCCGGATAGTCCTCGCCAGGCGCTGGCGTCGGGACCGGCACGCCGGCCAAGCCATAGAGCAGCGGCAGGATCTCACGATGGCTGGTCGAGCGGCTTTTATCGAAGCGGCCGCCATAACTGTATTCGACTTCGCCGTAGGAGTCTTCGCCGGTGCGGCCGAGGATGCTGTGGCTTGCGGCCACGAGCTTCATGGTTACATTTGGAAGTACCCGCTCGAGCTTCGCGAGCACGTTGCGGCGCAGATCGACGTAGCGCGGGTCCTCCGCCGCCAGGTGGACGGTGATGACGAGCGGCTCGCGCATTGCGGCGAGCGCGCGCTGGTCGGCGGCGGGAAACGAGTTGCGCCGGTCCTGCGTGACGTCGATCGTTGTCCTTGCCTGCGCGGCCACGAGCAGCAGCGCGGCGGCTGCGGCGACGCACAGAAGCGATCGCATCAGCTTGACGCGCACCGGCACGCCGGGATGCAGCCACAGCGCGGCGAGCGTCGCGAGGCCCACGACCGCAGTCAGGGTGCCCAGAACGAGGCCCACCGAGAACAGTCCCTGTTCGAACGGCCGAAGCGTCTGCGTCAGCGACAGGCGGGACCCCCACTCGGCAAGCCCGGGCTGCCCGGCCAATGCAAAGTCCAGAATCCATGAGCCGATGGTGACCGCGAGCGTCATGATCGCGGCCGTCGCCGCGCTCTCCGCGATCGCGGCGGCAAAGAGCGCGACCGCGCCGACCAGGAGCCCGTAGAGCAGGTGGCCGAGCAGCAGATTGAGCGTCTCAGGCCCGTGCAGGTGTCCGCCCAGTGCAAGCCAGAGCACGAGGGCGCAGCCCGCCGGAATGAGCGCGATCAACCAGGCGGCTGTGACGGCCACCGCCTTGGCGGCGATCAGCGTCGGCATCCGATAGGGCAGTTGCACCAGCAGGCGCAGCGTGCCGGTCTCCTTCTCGCGGCCCAGAGCCCTGATGGCGACGAACGGAAACAGCAGCGTGACCGTGACATAGAATGCGCCGAAAGTGGGGACGAGCACGCCGTCGAGCGGCGACAGCCCGCTCGCGAGCGCGGCGGCGTCGCCGACGGAGGCACTGGCTTCACCATAGAGCGAGACCGCCTGAAAGAAGCTGAAGCCGACGATCGGGCACAGGATCAACAGCATCGTCCAGAGCGCGCGGCCGCTCAAGACGCCCGCGAGCTCCTTGATGAGCAGGGGACGAAGCGGCGTGCGGCGAGCCGCGATGACGTCAGGTGAGCGCAAGGAATACGTCCTCCAGAGCCGCCGACTGACGTCCGGTTTGGGCGCGCAGCTCATCGAGCGTTCCGACACCCCGCACCGTGCCGCCGGCGAGCAGCACAAAGCGATCGCAGACGCGCTCGGCGTCGCCCAGCTGATGGATCGCCAGAACGAGGGTGCGGCCAGCCGCCGCGACGCGACGGATGAGCCCCATCACGTCGCGCGTCTGCCGCAGATCGAAGCCGTCGAATGGCTCATCCATCAGCAGCAGCGGCTGTGGCGTGAGCAACGCGAGCGCCAGCATCAGGCGCCGCGCATAGCCTTTCGACAGCGCCAGGACGCGTTTGCGCAGGACCGGCGTGAGCCCGACGGACTCAATCGCTTCGGCCAGGTCGTCCTGCGTTCGGCCATGGGCGGCGGCGAAGAATTCGAGCACACGCACGGCGAACTCGTCGGCCCAGGGCCGCAGGCCGTCGGGCAAATAAAAGATCATCTCACGGCGGCGCCCGATCGGTACCGGCGCGCCGTGCCAGCGCAGCTCGCCCGCATCGACCGGGATGAGGCCGGCGAGTGCCTCCAGCAATGTGGTCTTGCCGGCGCCATTGGGGCCGATGAGGCCGAGCACCTCGCCGGCGTGGACATCGAACGAGACATCGGAAAGCACCGGCTGATCGCCATAGCGCTTGCTCAGCGCCGCAACGCGCAGGATGGGCACAGCGCGCCCGACGACGGGATCTGCAATGGCTGCCGTCACGGTCATGCGCCGGCCTAGCTTCCTCTGACAAACAGCGTCATGCGCACAACGAACTCCCTGGTGTCGCTCTCGTCGATTCTCAGCGTGATCGATGCCGGCCCGCGCACCGGGTGCAGGACCACATAGCCGGGCGAGGATCGATCCTTGATCTCGAGCCAGCTGCCGGCAAAGCAGGACAGAATCTGGTCGGCGGCTCTTGCCTGCGCCTTCTCGGCGTCCTGCTTGGTCGGGAGCGGCCGTGAATCGCAGGTGTACATCCCCGATCCGTACAGCGAGCAATCGATCCAGCCGGTCATCGGGAGGATCGTATCGCTGAAATTGCCCTCCCGTGGCTTGCCGGCGATGGAGGCGAAGCGATCGCGCGCCGAGGCCAGCGCGGCCACACGCTTCAAGTCGGCGCAATAGGGGGCGCCGCCGGCAGGCGCATCCTGCGCGAGCGCAGGCGACACGATCAGCGCCATGCCGATGATCGATCTCGCAAGCATGATCTCACTCCTGTCCAAGGTTCGCCACGCAACCGCGTCCGTGCTCGCTCAACGCGCCTCAGGGACAGCCGAGCAGGCAGGCAACGGCGGTGCATGTCGACATCTGTATGGTCCTTCTGGTGTGAAGATTACCGTGAATAACTCATGCCTACTTTGCGCTCCGGCTTGTCGGCATATTCAGCGATGCGACGAAAGCAAGCGCGACAAGGGGATGCCGATGGTCATTCCAGCTCGGACTTCGTTGAGCTGATGACCGTTGGTGATGGCGTGACGGAGCCCGACATCGAAGGAAAGGTCCTCGTGAACTTGCCAGATCAATCCGACGAGGCCGGACATGGTTTCTGCCTTGCCGAACTCTTTCTCGTAGAACATCTCTGCGACCGGGCGCACCATCCACTTCGACGGCCCCTCGATGATTGCGCCGGCAAAGAGATCGGCACGGTGCTCACGGGTCAGCGTTGCGACACCATTGAGGTGGATTGATCCCCAGTCCCAGCGCTGCGATACGATGCCAGCCAGACTTGCGCCGAATTGTGATGTCCCCTGGCTGTCCGGGAGAAGTACGCCAAATTCGGTCGCGACACTTGGACCAACCTTGTCCTGAAGGCTGCCTTCTCGCAGGACGCCTTTCAGGAACGCTCCCGCGGCCTTGAGGCTCGAGGAACTCGACGGTGAAAGAGGGGTGTCTATTTGACCTTCCAAGACGGCTTCCCAATTCTCCGTGAAGCCGTAGTTGAAGCGCGCTGCGGGCGCGATCAGGGTCTTTCCTGAAGCGTCCTTGAAGATCCCCGCGGGTTGCATTTCGATTTCCAGCTTGTCCTTGTCAGCAACAGCGGCGTCGGTGCCGTCGAACGGCCGATAGGCTGATGCAGGCACGGGCACCATCATCAAGGCGAGACAGACAAGACAGGGACAGGCGCCAGCGTGAATGAATGCCGACTTGGAAATGAGGCGGATTTTGAACATGGCGGTCACCTGCAGATTAGGGGATTGGCTGGAACACCCAGATGCCGGCGGGCTCCTCGGCAGAAGCGCGCACCGCAAGCAGTAACCGATCCAATTCCGGCACAAACAGCGAAGTGCGCGCCCCGGCAACCGTTGCAATACGTGCAACGCGTCGATACGTGCTCCGCTCCGAGTCGAGCACGTCCAGGAAGCCTTCGCCGCAACTGATGTAGACGCGGCGGCGCTTCGCATCGACAAACAGGTCGTCGGCATCGCCGCAGATGTCCGGGTTCGCGATCAACGCGCCGTCTTCCATCGAGAACACGCCGAGCTTGGCTGGGCTGCGGAAAGCGACGAGAACGTGTCGAGCGGCTTGGTCAAGCGCCATCGGGAAATTGCCGTCCGCGATTCTCATGGGCCAAGTGGTGGTCTGCTTTCCGGATTGACGGTCGACAACCGCGATGGCCTGCGCTTTTGGAAGGTTGACAAAAATCCGGCTGCCGCTTGGATCAAGCTGGAAGCCCTCCGGGTGCACGCTCAAGGGCATGTCGGCAATCTTCCTTGAGTTTTCGGCATCAATCACTGCCACGCCGCCACTGCCGTATCCGACGAAAATTCGATTGGCAGGGATATCCAACCGAATGTTGTCTGCGTCGTCTCCGAGATCAATCTGTCCCGCTGCCGTGTAGTCCGGCCCTCGAAATAATCGGACCGATCCGTCGCCGGCGTTTGCGACGTAGAGTGTGTCCATCGATGGCAGGTAGGCCACGCCCTGCGGCTCCTTCAGTCCCTCAATGGTACGAATGACCCGTCCGCTATTGAGGTCAACGATCCCGACGCTGTCGTTGCCCAGCTCGGCAATGAAGAGGCGCTGCCGGGCAAGATCGATGGCCATGTGATCGATCCGTCCACTCACATTGCCGATCGGAATCTTGGCCGCAAGCTGCAGTGCAGATGCGTCGGCGACTTGCGCAATAGCCCGGTCATGTGCGGCCAATAACGCCAGAGCCCCCGTGAATGCCGCCAAAATCGTCCTGATCGGATTGGGCATGGAACTTGTCCAGTGAAAACCTGAACGGCATTTGACCTATTCACTATTGACCTGACGCGCCGCTCGAGGAACGGCGCGTCAGGCCTGGCCTCACATCAGCCGCCGGTCGGTTCGCCGGTTGCAAGGTCGTAGTAGGTGGTCTTTGCCGAGCTACCCTGCGCAGTCATCACCTCGAAGACGGGCTTCCCGTTACGGACCTTTTCCTTCACGGAAAAAACCGTGCCCTGCCCCGAAGCCTTCTGAATGATCGCCGGGACCGTCATCTTGGTCATTGACAGCAGCGTGTGGTACTGCGCCGACCGGGCGATATGCTTAAGGTCGGCAAACACTTCCTTTTTGGGAGCCCAGCTGCCGGTCGTCGCCTCCCCGCTATACTCATTGAAGGCGTTGTCCTCCGCCGCGGTCTCGAAGCCTTTACCTGAGGTATAGACCGACAGCATGAGCTTGCCGCCCTCCATCTCGTATTTGGCTTCCGTCGGCACCTCGGTTCCCTTGGCAACCTGAGCAATCCCTTGGGCCAAGGTCACTTTGGCATTGCCCATCGCTCGTAGCAGCGTTTGGTCCACCTCCTCGGCGAGCAAGGAACTATAGCTGCCCACCAGCGTCGCTAATCCAAACGCCGTAGCAAGTGCCAGATTTCGCTTTGCCAAGTTTCGCTTTGCCATATTGACCTCCATCGGTCGGTACTTGAATCGCCCCCGGAGCGATAAACCTCCGTCCGACTGTCACCTGCTCCGATCAGCGACAATCATTCTTTCCGGTGCGGTCTGCGCGAGAACGACGACCACCATTCCTCATGCTCATCTCTCCGTTCTGCTGCACCATTCGCGAAAGTGCCCGCAGCGGCACTACCGGCGCTCCCTTTGGACTTTTTCGGCAGCCTCGACCTGCGATCCGAGTGCGACTGCATGCAGGACCGTGGCTGCCATCAACCCCGAGCGCTTGCTCATCTTAGGTCACCCGACAATTGCGAGACCTCAGGCCGTGGGTCGGGCCGCTGGATTGCGGCCCGCCACCCCGCGTGCTCGTGTTTCAGTTCGTTACGCTTGCGGTCTTGTCGAGCGCGGCTCGCAAGCCCTTGGCAAGCTTCAGGGCGTCGTCGTTGGCCCAGAAATGCATGAAAATCAGGCGAGGCTGCTCGGACAGCATGTGGCTGTGGATCGCAGTCACCTCGATGCCGTTCGCCCGCAAGGCCTTGATCACGGGATTGACCTCTGTGTCGGTGAGAACAAAGTCGCCCGTGATCGCAGCCTTGCCGCTGCCGGTCGGCTGGAAGTTGATCGCGGTTGCAAGCCCCATCGGGCCGACGGGAGACACCTGCATGCCGCTCTCGGTGATTGGATCGCGCCGCGGCACGCCGATCGCGTAAACGCCCCCATTGTTCTGCCCTTTGGCGCCGATGATCTGATCGATCTGGGCGGTGTCGAGATCGATCGCGGGCGGCGCCGCGGGAGCCGACGGGGCGGCGAGCGGGGTCTTGCTTTCGCCCAGAGCGGTGCGAATGGCGGTCGCCATCTTGACCGGATCGCCGTGCCCGCCAATGTGCATGTAGTACGTCGCGGGATTGCCGCGCAGGACGTGGTTGTGGATGGCGGTGATCTCGATCCCGTTCTCGATCAGCTTGGTCATGACCGGAGTGATCTCGGTGTCGAGCAGCACCAGGTCGCCCATCACCATCACGCCGTCGTGCGCCGGTTTGAATGCCGCCCAGCCGCCGAGCGCGAGTGTCGGCCGGATGGTGACCCCGTCGACCGTCACCTGCAGGTCGGTGCGCGGGAAGCCGTAGCGATGGACGTCGCCGGTGACAGCACCGCTCCGCCCAAGCGCCGCATCGACCTTCTGCCAATCGACGCCCTGGGCGTTGGCCGCCGCGGCAATTGTCACTGTAGCGCTGATCATCAGTAGCTTGAGAGCACGCATGTTGGTTCTCCTTGGATTGGGCTTCGATGGCCCGGCTGCGGGTTTCGCCCCGATACTTTCCTCAGTCTTGTGAAAACCTGATTGCCATTAGCGCCACGGTGTTGGAGGCAGCACGCGAACTTCAATTTGATCAAAGCGTGTCACGTTGTCTTCCTGCGTCCAGAGCGCGATGCGACCATCTTTCATGCGGGTGCGCTCGAAGGCGGTGAACAGCACCTTGTGGTCGAGCGACACCGTGAAGTGATCGTCATTGATCGTGACCGCCAACGTGTGCCAGCGATCCGCCATCACGCTGGCCTCCGCGCCATCCACCCGCGTTGGCTTGCCGCCCGAGAACAAGAGAAGGTCGACGCGATGTTCGAACGCATTCGCGCTCACGGCGTAGTAGCTGTCCGGACTGCGCACGCCGACGGCAAATCCGGCGGTTTGCAAGGGACCCGCGACGATCTTCAAGCGAATCCTGACTTCGACGTTTTCTGCTGGGAGCGGCTGATAGATCGCCAGCGGAAACCGATCCTCCTGTGTGTCGGTGCTGACGTGCTCGATGGCCAATCCGTCGACGGCCGTCGGGTCGCGCACCACCGCCCATTGTCCCAGATCGCCTTGGCCGGTCCGTTGAAAGTCGAAATCGGCTGGTGGCGCTCCAATGCGGGTGCTTGAAATATCGATTGTCGTCGTGCGCTCCGCAGCCGCGGCCGCCGAAATCCCGAGCGCGATCGATGCGGCCAAACCAGTGATAGCAGCGCGCATGTCTCCAGCGACGCGCATGGCGACACTGCGCGCGTCACGGCGTAGGCCGGGGCTATCGGTTGCGCGAAGCTCTACCATGAACAACTCATCCGATCCGCTTGTTGTTGTTCCTGCGCAGGCGTGGGTTCGTGACGATGGAGGCCCCGCGCTGAGCGGGCAGTGCGCGCCCGGCCAACCCTCCATGATCCAACGCTCGATGGGCGGCAGGCCGTTGCCGGCTGATTGCGGCCGCCGTTGCTCACGCCTGCGGACGCGCCTCAGTGCGTGGCGGCGGCGGCCAGGGCCAATCGATGGACTGATCGGGTGAAGAATTCCGTCCATGCGCAACCTGTCCCGCCAAAGCAGGTGTTGCGCAGAGCTTGGACGGCAAGCCGTCTGGCGGGGAGCCTGCGTGTCCCCGTACCGAATGCTGACAAGCTATGTCATCCAATCCCTGAGGCCGCAATAGGTTCCGGCGCGTTCCAATAGGACGCAGCGGCCCCAGGTAGCAGGCTACGCGTTCGGCTGCGCCACTGCGCGCGTCACTGCATCACCCGCTCGCGCGGGAACGTCACCTCGACCAGCGTGCCGGCGCCGGGTCTGCTCTCGATGCGCAGGCTGGCGCCGTTCGCCTCCGCCAGCGCCTTGGAGAGTGGCAAGCCGATGCCGCTGCCGCCGGAGCGCGTCGACACCCGCTGGAACGGCTCGAGCGCGGCCGCAAGCTCGTCTTCGCGGATGCCGACGCCGGTGTCGCGCACGCGCAGGATCACGGCGCCGGTCTCCGCGCGCGCGGTCGAGACGATGACCTGGCCTCCGGCGCCGGTGAATTTGATCGAGTTCGCGACCAAATTGAGCACGATCTGCCGCAGCGAGCGCGCATCCGCGGTCACCTCCGGCAGCCGCGGCGCCAGCGAGGTGCGCACGATGATGCCCTCGCGGTTGGCCTGCGGCTGCATCAGCGCGACGCATTGCTCGACCAGCTCGTTGAGCGCGACGCCCACGAACGCGAGCTCGAGCCGTCCGGATTCGATCTTGGAGAGATCGAGCAGATCATTGACCAGCGACATGATGTGCCCGCCGGATGCATGAATGTCCTTGAGGTATTGCCGGTAGCGGTCGTTGCCGATGGCGCCGAAACGCTCGTCGATCATGAGCTCGGAGAAGCCGATGATGGCATTGAGCGGGTTGCGCAGCTCGTGGCTGATCTTGGCGAGGAATTCGGACTTGGCGGAGGACTGCTTCTCGGCCTGCCGGCGCGCCGCAACGAGCTCCGCCTCGCCCTTCCGCCATGGCGAGAGATCCTGCAACAGCGCGCAGAGTCGATCGGTGCCGAGCCGCCTGATCGTCATCGACAACGCGAGCAGCGTGTCCTGACGCGTGCGCCCGGTGACCTCGAGCGCGCCTTCGTCCGGCTTGGCGAGGTGGCCGAGCGCGATCTGAGCGCTCGCGGGCGCGAACAAGTCGGCAAAGGGCGCTCCAACGAGCGTATCGGCGCCGAACAGCGCGTCGGCACGGCGGTTCGAGGACGCGATGCGCAGCTCACCGTCGAGCACGACGATTGCGTCGCTCGCCATATCCAGGATCGCGCGCAGCTCGGTGATCTCGGTCCGCGCCTCCATGAGCGCCGGGCTCTCGCCGGTGGGCGCGGCAGGGACCGACGCCGGCACCGGCGTGGTGATCAGCGCGAAGGCCTTGTCGCCCTCCCATGGCACCGAGAACAGCCGGCCGGCCACCGGGATGCTCTCGCCCTGACTGCTGGTGATGGTGAAGGGCGCTTCACCCGGCTCGACCGCGCCGGAGCCGATCAGCAGGCTTTCGATGCCGCCCGCCCGCGCCAGCGCCGCAACCGACCCATAGCCCGTCCAGCGCAGAAACAAACGGTTGGCATAAACCAGCTCGTTGAGCCGATAGATCAACACGCCGACCGGCAGGCGATCGAGGACCGGGCCGATGGCGCGTGCGGTCGCCGACGGCTCCGCCTCGGGTTCGGGGGTAGCGGCCGGGCCGCGGCAATCCGAGGTGACGCCCTGATCGGTCGCGGCGGCGGCGATTTCCGGCGCGGCGCGTTGCACCGCTGGCGGCGGAGGCGCGGTCTTTTCCGTGGCGGCGACGCGGCGCGCCAGCGCATTGAGGCGTGCGAGGTCGCGGCAGATGCCGAAGCCGCGATAGCCGCGGAAGCGCCGCTCGCGATCGAATACCGGCAGGCCCGACATCTCGACCGAGAGTCGCGTGCCATCGCGGTCAACCGGCCAGGCGATCGCGAGCCCGCTCCAGGTGTCGCGGGTCGCGAGCGCCCGCGCCATCTGCCCGTCCGGGTCGAGGCCAAGCGTCGCGGAAAGCTCCTCCCAGCTGCGCCCGAGCAGCGCGTGCGCGCCGGCGAGCACTGTAAATTCCTCGGAGTCGAGGGTGAAGCGCCCATCGGTGTCGATCTGCCAGACGAACCGCAATGGCTGGCGGCGCTCCGCCGGAGCCGGCGCTGCGCCGAAGGTTGCGAAAAGAACCGGCCCCGCTCGATCGATGCTGAGCTTGCCCGCCGCCGTTTTGCCCGCCGCATGGCTGTCGGCCCTGGCGGCCAGCGCTTCGGCGCCAAGGGTTTCGGCGCCGAGCGCTGCGAGCGTGCGCGCGCCGGCGAGGTGCGCCTGCGCCGCCGCGGTCGCGTGGATGAGCGTGCCGTCGGTCGCAACGGCCGCCACCGGCGCATCGGTGTCGGCGAGCAAGTACGCGACCCGCTCGGCGAGCGCGAGCTCGGGCCCGGCATGCTCGGTCGCCGCGATCAGGATCGCGTCTGCGCCGTCGGCGAGCTTGATGCGCGCGCAGCGGCAGATCAGCGTCCGGTCGAGGCCGACCCCAAATCCGCGCAAGCGCTCGAACCCGTTCGAGCCATCAGCGGGCAGGGTGGTGGACAGCCTCGCGACCTGCGCGGCCACATCGCTCGCCTCGAAGCGACACGCCGCAAGTGCGGCAGGTGTCTCCGCGCCGAAAATCGCCGCGCCGTTCGCGTTGGCCCAGAGAATCCGCGTGCCGTCAAGCGTCCACGCCCAGGCCGGCAACGGCTCGAGCGCCAGCGGCGCCAGACAGGGATCGCGCAGCCAGACCAGCCACGAAAAGGCTTCGCTCATCAGGTGCCCGTCCACGCCCGCGCCCGGGAATCACAGCTCTCGTGCCGGATGTGTAGTGCCGCCGATTTGAAGTTCCTACAACTGTTGCGGCGATGGTGGGGTGTCGCGGTCGCCGGAATGTCCCAGCATCCCTTCCTGGTACCAAGGCAGCCCTGGAACTTGCATTTCTGCTGGCATGGTTAAGAATTTGTGCAATGCAATATTTTCTATTGCATTGCACTATAGGCAGTGTTATATGGCTTGTATGCCATTCAGGCCGGTCTCTATGGTGTGTTGCACCCAAGCCGGCCCGTAACAGGCTCGGACCCCTGCCGGGCGGCGTGGTCCGCAAATGCCAGTCCTGCCGCCCACCCAGAGGATTATGGTTATGTCCGAGGTCTCGCACCCCAAGACCAAGGCCAAGGCAGCTGCCCCGGCCGCGTCGATGTTCGAATTCCCCAAATTTGAGATGCCCACGTTCGAGGTCCCGCACATGGAAGTGCCGGCGGCCTTTCGCGAATTCGCCGAGAAGAGCGTGTCGCAGGCGAAGGATACCTACGAGCGGATGAAGACCGCGGCCGAGGAGGCGACGGACGTGCTTGAGGGCACCTACGCGACCGCCACCAAGGGCGTCTCGGACTACGGGCTCAAGATGATCGAGGCGGTGCGGACCAACACCAACGCCACCTTCGACTTCTACGCGGATTTCGTGAAGGTGAAGTCCTATTCCGAGCTGGTCGAGCTTTCGACCTCGCACGCGCGCAAGCAGTTCGAGACCGTGACGGCGCAGACCAAGGACCTGGCGGCGATCGCCCAGAAGGTCATGACCGAGACGGCCGAGCCGGTGAAGGACAGCGTGACCAAGGCTTTCAAGAAAGTTGGATAAGCGACCGAGCAGTTCGGTCTGGCTTGCGAGCCCGGGTCGCTTGACCTGGGCTCTTTGCATTGTGGCCCTTAAACCGGCCCTCAATCCCCCTCAATCCGGCCGCCCTTGCCAAGAGCGGGGCTTGCTCCTAGGTTCCTGCCGCTCGCTGGGCATCCGCGCCTGAGCCCCTGTGCAGCTGTAGCTCAGATGGTTAGAGCGCCGGTCTGTGGAACCGGAGGTCGGTGGTTCGAAGCCACCCAGCTGTACCATTCCTTCCAGCCTTGACCTTGGTCAATCGCGCCCTGCGCGAAACACGGTCTTTCTAAGCTGACGGGCCGTAGAACGCCCGCGGCAGCGTGCTATTCTGCGGTTACAGGATAGTGGGAATACGCCGGGCCGCAACCTGGCGCATGGAGGGAACACAAGGAGGGAACGCATGTCTCGCAAGCGAACCGAACGCTGGCTCGATGAGCAGGAAGCCGCCGCCGGCAACGGGCTTCTGCATCGGCGCATGTTGCTGACCGGTGGCGCCGCCATGGCGGCCGCCATGACCGGCTACGCGCTGAGTGACGGCGCGGAGGCCGCTCCGCTGCCGGTCGAGCCGTGGATGAAGACGCCGACCGGCGCCGGATTGTCGCCCTACGGCCAGCCCTCCCAGTTCGAAAGCAAGGTGGTGCGCGGCGGCGCGAACCAGCAGGCCGGCGCCCCGCCCGGGCTGGGTTCGATCCGCGCGCCGCTGCACTTGCTCAACGGCACCATCACGCCGAATGGCCTGCACTTCGTGCGGTTGCACTCGGGCGTTCCCGACATCGATCCGGACAAGCACAAGCTTCTGATCCATGGGCTCGTCGATCGCCCGCTGATCTTCACGCTCGATGCGCTGGCGAAATATCCGATGGAGTCGCGCATCTACTTCCTAGAGTGCGGCGGCAACAGCCAGACGCTCTACAACAGGGAGCCGATCAAGGCCGGCGTGACACGCATCCACGGCCAGATCTGCTCGTCCGAGTGGACCGGCGTGCGGGTCTCCACGCTGCTCGAAGAGGCCGGCGTCAAGCCCAGCGGCAAGTGGATCGTCGCGGAGGGCGCCGACGCTTCCGGCATGGCGCGCAGCGTGCCGATGTCCAAGATCATGGATGACGCGCTGATCGCGCTCTACCAGAACGGCGAGCGGCTGCGGCCGGAGAACGGCTATCCGATGCGGCTGTTCCTGCCCGGCTACCAGGGCAACGCCAACGTCAAATATCTGCGCCGCATCAAGGTCACCGAGGGACCGACGCACACCCGTGACGAGACCTCGCGCTACTCGATCCTGCGCGCGGACGGCAAAACGCTGCAGTTCTACCTGGTGATGGACGCGAAGTCGGTCATCACCCAGCCGTCGCCCGAGCTCAAGCTGCAAGGCCCCGGCCTCTACAAGATCACCGGGCTTGCCTGGTCCGGGCGCGGCCGCGGCATTGTGCGTAAGGTCGAGGTCTCCGCCGACGGCGGCAAGAGCTGGGCGGAAGCCGCATTCCAGTCGCAGGTGATGCCGAAAGCGCTGGTCCGCTTCCAGTTGCCGTGGCGCTGGGATGGCCAGCCCGCAATTCTGCAGAGCCGCTGCACCGACGACACCGGCTATGTGCAGTGGACGCGCCAAGCGATGATCGCCGAGCGCGGATTGACCGGCAACTACATGCCCAACTGCATCACCAGCTGGGCGGTCGCCGCGAACGGGGAGGTGAGCCATGTCTATGCGTAAGGTTGTGCTTGCCGCCACGCTGCTGGCCGCCGGTATTGCGACCGCGCTGGCGCAATTCGGCGAGAAGGCGCAGCTCGGCCGGCCCGCCACGCCCGAAGAAGTCGAATCGTGGAGCATCACGGTCGCGCCCGACGGCGTCGGGCTGCCGCACGGTAGCGGCACCGCCAAGCAGGGCGAGGCGGTCTACGCGGCCAAGTGCCAGGCCTGTCACGGCGAAAAGGGCGCGGGCGGCTCCGCGCTGCGGCTTGCCGGCATCAAGGGCACGACCGGCGCGAAGACTACGACGCAGAAGACCATCGGCACGTTCTGGCCCTATGCGACCACGATCTTCGACTACGTCTTCACCTCGATGCCGTACCAGGAGACCAAGTCGCTCACCCACGACGAGACCTACGCGGTGACCGCCTATCTCTTGTACCTCAACGAGATCATCGGCGAGAACGACGTCATCGACGCGCAGACGCTGCCCAAGATCAAGATGCCGAACCGCGATTCCTTCATCGAGCACATCAAGGAATGACGTGAAGGAATGAACGTGATTCTTCCCACGTTCCGACCTGTGGCGGTCCCGGATCTGCGGTGCACCACGAGCGCACTCTCGCTCGCCGCATGACATCGGCGATTTTCGTGCGCTCGCGCTGCACCGCGTCCGGGACACAGCTCCTGAGAAAGTTGGGTTAGCGCCTATGCGCGCATGCGGGGATAGGCGCCACGCAAGGCGAAACCGCGTCGTCGCCAGCCATCCGCGCGCCGGGACGCGCGGCCATCGCCGGCGGGGCTACACAGCCCGCGGGACTGGCATCGCGAATTGAAAATGAATACGCTGACTCACCACCCCGCCCCGGCGCGGGGTGGGTTCGTGCAACCATTGCGCGAGATCGCAAGCGGGCGTGACGTCGACGAGATAGGGAATTCGGGAATGCCGCAGCCGGCCGACTGGAAAGTTCCTTCGTCAGTCCAACCCAAGTCGCAGGACTATTCCTACGATCTCGACCGGGCGTTGGCGGCGGTCGTGGCCGTCCATTCCATTGTCCCCTCCGACGCCTTTTCGGCCGAGACGCTGGGCACCGAGCGCGCCGGCAACGGCGTCCTCATCCGCGAGGACGGCGTCGTGCTCACGATCGGCTATCTGATCACCGAGGCCGAGCAGGTCTGGCTCACCTTCAGCGACGGCCGGGTCGCGCCCGGCCATGTGCTGGGCTACGACCAGGAGACCGGGTTCGGGCTGGTGCAGGCGCTGGCGCGCGTCGATCTGCCGGCCTTGTCGCTCGGGCAGTCGAGCGCAGCCGCGGTTGGCGAGCAGGTCGTGGTGGCGGGCGCCGGCGGCCGGCACCACTCCGTGGCGGCGCACATCGCCGCCCGGCAGGAATTCGCCGGCTACTGGGAATACGTGCTCGACGAGGCGATCTTCACCGCCCCGGCGCATCCCAATTGGGGCGGTACCGCCGTGATCGGGCCCAAGGGCGATCTCATCGGCATCGGATCGCTGCAACTCGAGCAGCCGCGCGAGCAGGGCAGCGAGCATCTCAACATGATCGTGCCGATCGATCTGCTCAAGCCGATCCTAGACGATCTGCTCACGCTCGGCCGCCGCAACCGTCCGGCGCGGCCATGGCTCGGGCTCTATGCCACCGAGGTCAATCACCGCGTGGTCGTGGTGGGGCTGTCCAACCGCGGGCCCGCGCGCAAGGCCGATCTGCGCACCGGCGATGTCGTGCTGGAGGTGGGCGGCGCCGAGGTGAAGGATCTCGCCGGGCTGTTCCGGCGCATCTGGTCTTTGGGCCATGCGGGTGTCGAAGTGCCGATGAAGATTTTTCGCGATGGACGCACCATGGAGTTGCGGGTGCCGTCCGCGGATCGCAACCGGTTCTTGAAGGGCCCGCGGCTGCACTGACGCTGCACTGATCGATATAATGTCCGCCGGAACGGCGGAACAAGCGCCGCAGGAACGCGGGCAATTGGGGAGGATCAAGTCATGGCGTTGCCCAACGTCCCGCACCAGACCGGTCGGGTGAACTCCGGTGACGTGTCGATTTTCTATCGCCGCTTCGGCGCCGCCGGCCGCACCCCGATCCTGGTCATGCACGGCGCCAACTATTTCGATTCCTATGACTGGATCGGTGTTGCCGGCGCGCTTGCCGCCGACCGCGAGGTGGTCGCCTTCGACCGGCGCGGCTGGGGCGAATCGAGCTGGAGCCCGAGCAAGGACTATTCGCTCGATGCCCACGTCGATGATGCGCTGGCGGTCGCGGCCGCGATGCGCTGGGACAAGGTGATCGTGATGGGCCACTCGGCATCCGGCCGTGTGGTGGTCTCGCTCTCGGCGAATTTTCCCGACAAGGTCGCAGGCCTCGTGATCGTCGATCCGCTGATGCAGATCGAGGCGGCGGGCGGCGGCGGCCAGCGTCCGACCACCGGCAACCCGCCGCTGGTGTTCCCGTCGATCGACGCCGCGATGGCGAGCTTCGCCAAGCTCAACAACCCGCCGCGCGTCGCGCACGATCGCGAGCGGGCGCAGCACGCGCTGGTGAGCGTCGACGGCAGCTTCATGCTCAAGCGCGACCCCGACAACGGCAATGCGGCGCCGATCGGGGAAGGCGCGCAAATGCCGCGCCGCCCGCGCACCGACGTCTGGCAGGATCTCGCCGCCGTCAAGGCGCCGACCATGCTGGTGCGTGGGCTGCGCTCGGACCGCTGGGACAATCCGGCGATCCTGGCGCGGCTCACCAAGGACTACACCAAGGTTGCGATCGTTACCGTCGACGCACAGCACGACGTCGCCGATCAGGCGCCGGACGCGCTGGTGGCGCACGTGCGCAAGTTCACCGGAACGATATAGGGGACATGACCATGGCAGTTGCGCAACGCACTGGCCGGATCAATTCCGGCGACGTATCGCTGTTCTATCGCGCGTTCGGCTCGCCCGGTGCGACGCCGATCATGATCCTGCACGGATCGAACTACTACGACTCCTACGATTGGATCGAGGTGGCGACCGCGCTGGCATCCGACCGAGAGGTGGTGGTGCACGACAAGCGCGGCTGGGGCGAGTCGACCTGGAGCCCGAGCAAGGACTATTCATACGACGCGTTCCTTGATGACGCGCTGGCGGTGATGGCCGCGATGCGCTGGCCCAAGGTGATCGTGATGGCGCATTCGGGCGGCGGCCCGACCTCGATCTCGTTTGCGGTCAACTTCGCGGACAAGACCGAAAAGCTCATTCTGGTCGACAGCCAGATGAATCGCGAGGAGACCGCCCGCACCGGCGGCTCGATCGGCAATCCGCCGCTGGTGTTTCCCTCGGTCGAGGCCGCCATGGCGAACTTCGCCAAGCTGAACAATCCGCCGCGCTTCGGGCTCGATCGCGAGCGCGCGCTGCACGCGCTGATCAAGGTCGAGGCGGGCTACATGCTCAAGCGCGATCCCGACAACGCCAACCGCAAGCCGATCGGGGAGGGCGCGCAGCTGCCGCGCCGGCCGGTGCGCGAGATGTGGGAGGAGCTTGCGATGGTCAAGGTTCCGACCCTGTTGGTGCGCGGGCTGCAGTCGGACCGCTATCCGCCCGCGACCGTCGAGCGGCTGACCAAGGAGTATCCGCAGATCATCCAGGCGCCCGTTCAGTCCCAGCACGACGTCGCCCGCATGGCGCCGGATGCGCTGGTGGCGGACGTCAAGAAGTTCATCGGGGCGACCTGAACCCCGGTGGCAAAGGACTATGTCTGTCGCTACAATCCAATGTTTTCTGAAACCCAAGGGTGGCGCGACCGCGAGGGCAGCGCTGCGAACAGAAGCCTGACGGAGATACAATGAAAAATCTCTCGCTTCCCGTAGTGATCGCATTTGCATCATTCTGCGCAGTCCTCCCTGCTCAGGCCCAGGTCGTGCAGCCCGATCCAAGCCAGCCTGGCGGCTTCCCGCTGAAAGACGGCTCGGCCAAGCCGCTGATCCAGGAGAAATGCGTGGCCTGCCACGACCTGCGGCGGGTCGTGAACTCCAACAAGGACCCGGAAGAATGGCGCGAGACCGTCCACATGATGAAGGCGGCCGGCGCCCTTATCAACGACGCGCAGGTGAAGGATATTTCTGAGTACTTCATCGCGAATTATAAGGGCTTGGAGCGGCCGAAGCCGGTGATCATCGCCGGCCCCGCCAACGTGCGGTTCAAGACCTGGAACACGCCGACGCCCGGCTCGCGTCCGCATGATCCGCTGGCGACTGCGGATGGCGCCATCTGGTGGGCCGGACAGTTCGCCAACCAGCTCGGCCGGCTCGACCCTGCGACTGGCCAGATGAAGGAATACCCGATCCCAGTGAAGGGAGGGCCGCACGGGCTGGTCGAGGACAAGGACGGCAACATCTGGTACGCCGGCAACTGGGGCGCCCATATCGGCAAGCTCGACGTCAAGACCGGCGAGTACAAGACCTATGCGATGCCCGACCCCAAGGCGAAGGACCCGCACACCCCGCTGTTCGACAAGAACGGCATCCTGTGGTTCAGCGTGCAGAATGGCGGCTTCATGGGGCGGCTCGATCCCAAGACCGGTGACATCAAGCTGTTCACACCGGTCGGGGCGCCCGGCCAGCAACCCTACGCGCTGAAGTTCCTGTCCGATGGCCGGCGGCCCTGGTTCAGCTATTTCGGCTCGAACAAGATGGCGACCATCGATCCGGACACGCTGGAGCTGAAGGAATTCGTGCTGCCCGATCCCAAGACCCGCATCCGCCGCATGGATGTGACCTCCGACGACATGATCTGGTATGGCGACTGGTCGAACGGCAAGCTGGTGCGCTTTGACCCCAAGACCGGCGCCACGAAGGAATACCAGGGCCCGGGCGGGCAGCTCGCGCAGCCCTACGGCATGGTCGTGATCAACGACATCATCTGGTACTCGGAGTCGAACCTGCGGCCGAACACGCTCGTGCGCTTCGACCCGAAGACCGAGAAATTCCAGACCTGGGAAATGCCGCTCGGCGGCGGCATCGTGCGTCACATGGTGAAGACGCGTGACGGCAACATCGCGATGGCGCTGAGCGGCGTCAGCGCGGTGGGCCTGGTCGAGATCCTGCCGTCGAACTCGAACTGAGCACGATCTTTCGAGCTTGGAAGGGCGCGGCCGCTGTCACGGCTGCGCCCTTCTCGTTGAAGCTGGTTGAAGCTCGCTATTGGCCGGCGTCTTAATCGCAGCTTGTAGACCGCATTGAGCACCAGTGAAATGCGATCGTTCCCGGATTTTCGCAACAGCGTGTCGAAGACGCGCGGCGACGCGCTTGTGGCTCAATGCGCGCTACAGTTTCTCGCGGCGCTCATTATCGCGCCCTCTCCCCTCGCGGGAGAGGGCATGAAGGCGTGTCAGCACCTCGCAATTGGGTGAGGGGGCCTCTTCGCGAGGAGCAGGGTATATGGCGAAGCGCCCCCCTCACCCCGCTTGCGTTTGCGGCTTCCTGTCTTGAGCCCTCTCCCGCGGGGAGAGGGCGCAGTAACGCCCGCAGAAGCTGGCTGCAACGCTGTCGTTTTGCCGCGTGCTCCCAGTTTCTGACGCAGTCGAGCTAGGCCGCCGCTGTCGGGGCCGGGGTGTCGAGGTCGACGAAGACCTGGCCGTCGCGCACCTCGGTCTTGTAGGTCTTGAGCGCGATGAAGCAGGGCGATTCCGTCGCCTTGCCGCTCGGCACGTGAAACTTGCCGAAGTGGAACGTGCACTCGATCTCCTCGCCGTCGATCGTGCCGTCGGCGAGGTCGGCCATGCCGTGGGTGCAGCGCGCCTCGGTGGCGTAGTAGGTCCCGTTGATATTGTAGATGGCGACGAGCTCGTCGCCGACCTCGCGGCTGATGACGCCATTTTCGGGGATGTCGGCAGCGGCGCAGACTTGGACGGCAGGCATGGGCTCTCACGGGCGCAGTGGGCGGATACCCCGTGCTTTAGCGGGATAGCCAAAAAGTGCAAGAGGGGAGCGGAGAGGGGAGCGGAAAGGGGGCTCCCAGATTGACCCCTTTTCCGGCCGCCCTATAACCTAAGGCCCAAAGGACCCTCAACGAGAGCGAACAATGTCCGCCCGCTCCTACATCATCGACGACCACGACAAGAAAACCTTCCTGCTCGACCGCGAGGTGCTGGTCTCCGACGAGGTCCTGCGCCAGGAGATGTCGCGCATCTTCGCGCGCTGCTGGATCTACGTCGGCCACGATTCCGAGCTGAAAAAGCCCGGCGATTTCCGCTCCCGCAAGGTTGCCGGCCGGCCGGTGATCTTCGTGCGCGACCAGGCCGGGGAGGTCCATTGCCTGTTCAACACCTGCCGGCACCGCGGCGCCATCGTGTGCACCCAGCGCGACGGAAACGCCCGCCGCTTCATGTGCATTTACCATGGCTGGACCTACGGCAACGACGGCAGCCTGACCCGGGTGCCGGGCGACGATGCCTATGCGGAGAGCTTCGACAAGAGCGCCTTCGGCCTCAAGCGGCCGGCCCGGTTCGAGCAGTATCGGGGCTTCTGGTTCATGTGCCTGAGCCAGGACGTGCAGCCGCTGGCCGACTATCTCGGCCGCGCCAAGGATTACATCGACCTCGTCGTCGACCAGTCGCCGTCGGGCCAGATGGAGATCATCGCCGGCGTGCAGGAGTACGACGTTGCCGCCAACTGGAAGCTGATGGTGGAGAACAGCGTCGACGACTACCACCTGCCGTCGACGCACTCGACCTGGCTCAACTTCATGGCCAATTCCGGCGTCAAGATCGAGCCGCCGAAGGAAGCCGGACTGGTGCTGCCGACCAAGGGGCTCGCGATCGAGCTCGGCAACGGCCACTTCACCACCGACAACGTCAATTTCCGCGGCCGGCCCGTGGCCAAGTGGATCCCGCTCTACGGCGAGGCCGCCAAGCCCGAGATGGACGAGATCAGGCGCGAGCTGGTCGCCCGCCTGGGCGAGGAGCGGGCGGGTCGCGTCGCCGACACCAACCGCAATCTCGTGATCTTCCCCAATCTGGTGATCAACGACGGCTCCTCGGTGACGGTGCGCACATTTTATCCGGAGGGCCCGAACAAGATGCACGTCACCGCCTGGGCGCTCGGCCCGGTGGAAGAGAGCGAGAGCGCGCGGGCGCGCCGGCTCGACGCCTTCCTCACCTTCTACGGCCCGGGCGGCTTCGCCACGCCCGACGACGTCGAGGCGCTCGAGCTTGTTCAGCAGGGGCTCGCCAACTGGCACGAGGACCGCTGGTCGGAGATGTCGCGCGGCATGGGCAAGGAAGGCGAGCAGCTCAACAGCGACGAGCATCACCTGCGTATCTTCTGGCGGCGCTGGAACGAGCTGATGGGGATGCCGGCATGACGATCGCGACCCGAACCGTGGTCACGCGCCAGGAGATCGAGGATTTCCTCTATCACGAGGCTGCTCTGCTCGACGAATGGAAGCTCGACGCGTGGCAGGGCCTTCTGGCGGACGACGCCGCCTACTACGTGCCGCCCAACGACCAGCCCGAATCCGATCACCGCAAGACGCTGTTTTTGGTGGCGGATGACCGCGAGCGCATCCGCCAGCGGGTGATCCGCATCAGCGACCCCAACTGTCATGCCGAGTTCCCGAAGTCGCGCACCCGTCGGATGATCTCGAATGTGCGCATCCTCGGGGTCGAGGGCGACCTGATCACGGTCACCGCCAACTTTGTCTGCTACCGCTTCCGCCGCTACGAGCGCGTGCGCGAATATGTCGGCGAGTATCGCTATATCCTGCGGCGCGCGGGCGACACTTTCCGCATCAAGGAGCGCCGCGTGCTGATCGACGCGCATGAGCTCGGCTCGCTCGGCTCGGTGAGTTTCATTCTGTGAGCGAGACTTGCGTTTGTCGCAGTGTCAAGGCGCGGCCGATCCGTGTGGCCGCGATCGCGGTGGCCTTGATGGCGACGTCGCCGGCCATCGCGCAGGGCGAATTCGCCAATCCACAGCCTGTGACGATCGTCGGATACCAGGGCCATGCCATGGAGCCCTTCATCTCGCGCGATGGTCGCTATCTCCTGTTCAACAATCTCAATGATCCTAGTGAGAATACCGATCTGCACTGGGCCGAACGGATGGGTGCCACATCGTTTCGCTACCGCGGCAAGATCGAAGGCGCCAATACCGACGCGCTGGAGGGCGTGCCCACCCTGGACCGGCAGGGAACGCTCTATTTCGTGTCGACGCGCAGCTACAAGGATTCGTTGTCGACCATCTATCGCTCGACGTTTCAGGCCGGCCGGGCAACCGGTGTGGAGCTGGTGAAGGGGCTGTCGCTGATGAAGCCCGGCATGGTCAATTTCGACGTCGAGATCAGCGCGGATGGGCAGTTTCTCTATGGGGTCGACGGCGACCTGACCGGGGGTCCGGTGCCCAAGACGGCCGATCTGTTCGTTGCCAAGCGCGTCGGGGATCGGTTCGAACGGCTGCCGAACAGCATCATGGCGAACGTCAACACGCCGGATTTGGAGTATGCCGCCGCCATTTCGTCGGATGGCCTGGAGCTCTTCTTCACACGGATGACCGGGGCGCTGTTCTGGCGCAAGCTCACTATCGAACATGCCACGCGCAAGTCCGCCGATGAGCCGTTCGGGGTGTCTCGCACGATCCGTGCAATCACCGGATTTGTGGAGGCTCCAACCGTTGAAAGCGACGGCAAAGGGCTCTACTACCACCAGAAAATCGATGGCATCCACCGCATCTACCGAGTCTCCCGACCATAGCGCGCCTTTGTCGCCTTTTCTTCATCTGGCTTGCAGCCTGTGAAGTGGCGCCCTTGAATCGTCCGTCCAATAAGAGGAATCGTCCATGGCCAACCTCGATATGCTGCTCGATGAGATCGTCACCGCCAACCGCATCCTGGCGCATGAAGGCGTCGTGGACTCGTTCGGGCATGTGAGCGCACGCCATCCGGACAACCCCAAGCGCTTTCTCCTCTCGCGGGCGCGCGCGCCCGAGCGCATCGAGAAGGACGACATCATGGAGTTCACGCTCGAGGGCGAGCCGGTCAACGCCGGTGGCCGGGCGCCTTACCTCGAGCGCTTCATCCATGGCGGCATCTACGAGGCGCGGCCGGATGTCCACTCGGTGGTCCACAACCACAGTCCGAGCGTGATCCCGTTCGGCATCACCGAGCGCAAGCTCAAGCCGCTTCTGCACATGTGCGCCAATATCGGCCACGAGGTGCCGACCTGGGACTCGCACGACAAGTTCGGCGACACCGCGCTCCTGGTCGAGACCGTCGACATGGGGCGCGACCTCGCCCACGCGATCGGGTCTCGCCCCAGCATCCTCATGCGCGGGCACGGCGCGACGGTCGCAGCCTCCAATGTGCGCCATGCCGTCTTCATCTCGATTTACCTTGAGGTGAACGCCAAGCTGCAGATGCAGGCGATGGCGATGGGGGACATCAAGTTCCTCACCCCCGGCGAGGTCGACAAGGTGATCTCGCGCACCGGCCCCTATACGCTCAACCGGGCCTGGGAGAACTGGTGCCGGCGGGCGGGCCGGCCGTTCCAGGCCGAGCTGGGCTAAGGCTCTTGCGGCAAGGGGCTTAGGGCGCGCCGTGCGACAGGGTCCCGCGATGTGCTATATGGCCCAGCGACCCCGACGGGGGGCCATCCAGGGACAAAGAGCGACATGGCGGCCGCAACAGTGTTAACGGCAGCAGTGCCACCGGGACCAGCAGCCGCGACCGCGAACGCAATCCTCGCCGTCGACAACATCACCAAGCGGTTCGAGACCCCGGAGGGCGTCGTCACCGCGGTCGAGGGCGTCTCTCTCTCAGTCACGCCCGGCGAGTTCGTCAGCATCATCGGCCCTTCGGGCTGCGGCAAGTCGACGCTGTTCAACATCATCGGCGGCCTGCTCGACGGTTATGACGGCACCGTCAAGGTCGCGGGCGACCTGGTGCGCGGCCCGCATCCTGCGATCGGAATGATCTTCCAGGAGGAGTCGACGTTCCCCTGGCGGACCGTGATCGACAACGTGGCCTTTCCGCTGGAGATCGCCGGCGTGGCCAAGAGCGAGCGCTACGACAAAGCGCTGCACTTCGTGTCGCTGGTCGGGCTCGACGGCTTCGAGCGGCGCTATCCGGCCGAGCTCTCCGGCGGCATGCGCCAGCGTGTGTCGATGGCGCGCACGCTCGCGGCGCAGCCAAAGATCATGCTGATGGACGAGCCGTTCGCGGCGCTCGACGAGCAGACGCGGCTTCTCCTTGGCGACAAGGTGCTGCAGATCCAGCAGCAGCTCAAGCAGACGACGCTCCTCATCACCCACAACATCACGGAAGCAGTGCAGCTGTCCGACCGCATCTTCGTGATGACCTACCGGCCCGGCAAGCTCAAGCGCATGGTCAAGATCGATCTGCCGCGCCCGCGCACGTCCGAGATCGTCTCGAGCGAGGCGTTCGGCCGCTACGTGGCGCAGATCTGGGGCGATCTGCGCGAGGAGGCGAGCCGGGGGATGCGCGCCGACGAGAGCGCCAAGCTCCACCACGGCGGCCACTCATGAGCGCGTCTGTGACGAAGGCGCGCTGGTTCCCGGGCGTGCTGGGGTTCGGCTCCTTCATCGGCGCAGTCCTGCTGGTGGAGCTGTTCATCCGGCTCGGCCTGATCAATCGCTTCATCGTGCCGCTGCCGTCGGACATCGTGCTGGCGTTTCCGCGCGTCGTCATCGAGGAGGAGGTGTTCCGGCGCTTCCTGCTCACCGCCGGCGAGGCGTTCTCGGCCAGTATCCTGGTCACCGTCTTCGGCGTCGCGGGCGGCGTGCTGCTCTACCAGTTCCGCCTGCTGCGGGAAGCGACCGAGACCTGGGTGGCGGCGGTCGCGGCCGCCCCGCTTGTGCTGATCTATCCGCTCTATCTCGTCATCTTCGGACGCAACGCCACCACCATCGTGATGATGGGATTCACCGCGGGCCTCGCGCCGGTGATGCTCAAGACGCTCGAAGGCCTCTCCGGCACGCGCCGCGTCCTCATCAATGTCGGGCGCAGCTTCAATCTCACGCCCTGGCAGCAGTTCTGGAAGATCCTGTTCCCGGCGGCGCTGCCGACCATCTTCGTCGGCATGCGGCTCGGGCTGATCTTCTCCCTGATCAACATCGTGGGGGTCGAGTTCCTGATCAATTTCGGCGGGCTCGGCCAGCTCATCAATGAGCTTGCGGAACGCTATGACCTCGCCGGCACCTACGCGGCGATCTCATTCGTGATCCTGATCAGCATCTGCGTGTTCTTCGTCACCGAAAGGCTGGAGCGATGGCTGAGACCGGTCGGTTGACATTGCGGGCGGCGCCATCGCGCGGGCTGTCGCCGGTGACATGGCTTCGGATCGCGATCATCGTGGTGACACTGGCTTGCTGGGAGGCGCTGGCGGCCTCGGGCCTGCTCTACCGCGACGTCGTGCCCTCGCTGGTGGCGATCGGCAAGGCGCTGTTCAACCTTCTGGCCGTGCCGGACATGCCGGCACAGATCGACATTGATCTTTATCTGTTCCGGATCCAGACCGCGACCACGATCCCGCAGATCTACTGGCATCTCTACGTCACCTTCTACGAGATCGCGTTCGGGATGGTGTTCGGAGGCTTGAGCGGCCTCGTTGCCGGGATCGCGATTGGCAGCTCGCGGCTGTTGCGGCGGGCCTATGAGCCGATGCTCTACTACCTCGGGCCCTGCCCGAAGATCATCTTCTTCCCGGTGATGATCATGTGGTTTGGCGTCGGCCCCGGTTCCAAGGTCGCGATGGGCGCGATCTCCTGCTTCTTCCCCGTTGCGCTCAACGTTGCGGGCGGCATGCGCGAGATCGACCAGGTGCTGATCCGTGTCGGGAAGAGCTTCCGCGCCAACACCTGGCAGATGGTCACCAAGATCTACCTGCCGGCGATGCGCCACCCGATCATCAACGGCGTGCGGCTCGGGCTCGGCGTATGCCTGATCGGCACCCTGCTCGCCGAAACCAAGCTGTCCAACAGCGGCGTCGGCTTCCAGGTGATCCAGGCCTACAGTTTGTTCAACATGCCGCTGATGTATGCGCTGCTGATCGTGCTGTTCGTGATCTCGATCGGCGCCAACGCGCTGATCGGGCGGTTGGGCGGGCTCGACGATATCAAGCGAAACTGATTGTCCGTGTTGTGAGGTGAATCATGTCCGTTGCGACCACGCTGAAGTCCGAGGCTGCCGCGCTGCGGTTGCCGACCCACCGCGATCCGTATTACGCCGGCCAATGGCAGAAAGGCACCCGCTACGCTGAGGTGACCAATCCGGGCACCGGCGAGTCGCTCGGCAAGGTGGTCGACGGCACCGTCGCGGATGCGGAAGCCGCCATCGCCGCCGCCAAGGCCGCGTTCCGCGACTGGCGCCGTGTGCCGCCGCTCGAGCGCGCCAAGATGCTGCGCGAGATCGCCAACGTGCTGCGCAAGAATGGCGATGAGCTGGCGATGATCGACGCCGCCGATTGCGGCAATCCCTATGCCGAGATGGTGCGCGACGCGGGCGCGGGCGCCGCGCAGCTCGATTTCTACGCCGGCCTCGTCACCGAGATGAAGGGCGCCTCGATCCCGATGGGTCCGGACGTGGTCAACTTCTCGGTGCGCGAGCCGTTCGGCGTGGTCGGCCGCATCATCCCGTTCAACCATCCGTTCATGTTCGCGGCCGGCAAGTCGGGGGCGCCGCTCGCCGCCGGCAACACCGTCGTGCTCAAGCCGCCGGAGCAGGCGCCGCTCTCGGCGCTGCGCCTTGCCGAGCTGATCGACGGCATCCTGCCGCCGGGCGTCTGGAACGTGGTGCCGGGCGGCCGCGAGGTCGGGCAGGTTCTCTCCAGCCATCCCGACGTGGCGATGACCGCGCTGATCGGCAGCGTGCCGACGGGGCGCGCGGTGATGAAAGCCGCGTCCGACACGCTCAAGCCGGTGCTGCTCGAGCTCGGCGGCAAGAACGCGCTGATCGCCTTCCCGGACGCCGATCTTGAGGCGGTCTCGGCTGCGGTCGTCGACGGCATGAACTTCACCTGGTGCGGGCAGTCCTGCGGCTCGACCAGCCGGGCGTTCATTCACGAAAAGATCTATGACGCCGTGATCGAGCGCGCCAAGGCCTCGATCCAGCGCTACAAGCCCGGCATCCCGACCGACCCGGCGACCACCATGGGCTCGATCATCAGCCAGGTGCAGTACGAGCGGATCATGAAATACATCGCGGCCGGCAAGGAAGACGGCGCCCGCCTCGTCACCGGTGGCAAGCGCCCGGACAATCCCGCGCTCGCCAAGGGCCTGTTCATCGAGCCCACCATCTTTGCCGACGTCACCATGAATATGCGGATCGGCAAGGAGGAGATCTTCGGGCCGGTGCTCTCGGTGTTCAGATGGAGCGACGAGGACAAGATGCTGGCCGAGGTCAACCAGGTCGAGTACGGGCTCACCTGCTCGATCTGGACCAACGATCTTGTCACCGCGCACCGCACCGC
>Ga0209798_10000283_pt1 | contig 29774 bp, 21 predicted proteins | sample DOMMetBare3Fresh_FD_187475 | JGI IMG/M metagenome (GOLD analysis project Ga0209798, IMG submission 187475) | Wetland sediment microbial communities from St. Louis River estuary, USA, under dissolved organic matter induced mercury methylation -... | ecosystem: Environmental > Aquatic >... | reverse complement strand
TAGATGGGTATTAACCCACACGCCAAAAAAGCCCAAAGAGAAATCGATCACCAGCGGCACGGCCGCCAGAAACAACCACCGGCGCGCCGGCGTATCGGTGCGGTGCAGCGAGCGCAGCAAGGGATAAGCCAGGGTCGCTATTGCAAAGCCCGCGTAAATTCCGGTGCACCGTGCGCACACCGCAAGTTGATGCCCCTTAACAGAGAAAGATCGCTCAGGAATTTGATGACAAAACTTACTGAAGGCTCCATATATGGCCAAGGCCACAACGTTGTGTCCAGCGCCAAGCGCTAACGGCGCTGCCACAATCAGGGACATCATTAGCAGCGCAATTATGACGACGCCTGTCCAGATGAGGAGCGGGAGGCGGTCAGTTGCTGTTTGCGAGATGTACTCGTTTGGAGGAGCAGGCATGGCAAATGATTCAGAAAAAGACTGATTTTCCATTCGTCATTTTCCATTCGTAATTTGTCATTGCGCGGTATCAGGATCGGCACAACTCCGTAAGGTCCCAAAGCACCATTCGGACCGACAATAACAAATGAGAATGGAGAAATGGCAAATGGAAGATAGTCTTTTCTTCTTGTCGACTAACTAAAACCTGATCACCGTGTCCGGCCCACCTTCAATGTGCAGTGTGTCCACGAACCGTATATGTTTCGACTCGGTTGTCATGACCAGGGAGTGCGTCCGTTTGCCGGCGCCAAAGAATCTCACGCCCTTCAACAAGGCGCCATCGGTAACCCCGGTGGCAGCGAAGATGATTTTCTTGCCGGGGGCCAGATCGTCAGTGTCATAGACCTTGTTCGGATCGTTGATACCCATGGATTTCAGGCGATCGATTATGACGGCTGCGGGTGGCACCTTGTCACGGTCCACTCCCAGGCGCTCGGGATCGAAAACCAGGCGCGCCTGGATCTCACCATTCAAACACTTCATAGCGGCGGCGGTGATGACGCCTTCAGGGGCGCCGCCAATTCCCATCAGAGCATGGATATTGGTGCCGGCCACAGCCGCCGAAATGCCTGCCGAGAGATCGCCATCTCCGATCAAGCGGATGCGGGCACCCGCTTCTCTTACTTCATCAATCAGTTTCTTGTGACGTTTTCGTTCCAGCACGATCACCGTCAGGTCTTCAATGTCACGGCCCAGCCGGCGCGCAATGTTCTTGAGGTTGTCTTTCACGGGAGCATCAATATCGACCACGCCCCGAGATGATGGTCCAACCACGATCTTGTCCATGTAGATATCCGGCGCGTTAAGCAGGCCGTTGCGTTCCGCTGCCGCCAATACGGCAATCGCATTGTTCGCTCCGAGGGCGCAGAGGTTAGTGCCCTCCAGGGGGTCGACCGCGATATCAACTTCGGGACACAATTGGGCTACATCTTCGCTGACACCAAAGCCCCCGCCGACCTCTTCCCCGATGTAGAGCATCGGGGCCTCGTCGCGCTCGCCTTCGCCAATCACAATCCGGCCGCGCATGGGGACGGTGTCCATAACTTCCCGCATGGCTTCGACAGCAACGTGATCGGAGTACTTGCGATCGCCCTGGCCCATGGTGCGTGCCGCCGCGATGGCCGCTGCTTCGCACACCCGCAAGAAGTCCAGAGACAGTTCTCGCTCTGTCTTTAATTCGTGACCCATTTTGGCTCTCCTGTTTCCAGCATTTATGACTGCGACCCAGATCTGATTAGCACGGCCCGCAGACTGATGAAAGCCCTGCAATACTAGCAGAGCGAGCGCGGATTTTATAGTTTCTGAGCCAAAACCTGGCCCAACCTTTTTGATGCAGCGCGGAACAGCGAAGCACTGATCGGCCGTCTGCGCTTTCCGCAGCTCAAGTGGAATTCAAGCTGCATTGACACTATTTCAAACATAAAAACTCCACATATCTGCAGGGGATCCATGATAAGGTGCCGCTTGGTCGAGGGCGCGCAACAACCACATTACCGCGACGCTAAGTCGCATTAAACCTGAAAAGAGATCGGAGGCCGGCCACATGAAAGGAAACGCCAAACCTTTAGTGCTTAACCTCAGTGAAGTTGGCGCGGACGACGTGCAATTGGTGGGCGGCAAATGCGCCAGCCTCGGAGAACTCTTTTGTTCGCTGGCCCCGCTTGGCGTGCGGGCGGTGGATGGCTTTGCCACCACCAGCGAAGCATACCGTTTGTTGCTGGCGACCAATGGTCTGGGTGAGCGATTGCAGGAATTGCTCAGTGGTCTCGACTACAACGACATGAAGGCTTTGAATGCAGTTGGTCGCGAAGCACGAGCACTGATGCTTGATACGCCCCTGCCGGAAAAGGTGACCGCGGCCATCAGCGACGCCTTCGCACGTTTGTGCCAGCGTATCGGACACACTCCGGAAGTAGCTGTGCGCTCGTCAGCGACGGCTGAGGACCTGCCCGACGCTTCCTTTGCCGGACAGCAGGACACAATCCTCAATGTTCGCGGCGAAGAACGTTTAATCGAGGCCTGTCATCGCTGCTTTGCCTCACTTTGGACCGATCGGGCCATCTCTTATCGCCAGGCGCGCGGATTTGATCACTTTCAGGTTTCTCTGGCCATCGGCGTGCAGCCAATGGTCCGCTCGGACCAGGCCTGTTCAGGCGTGATGTTCACGCTGGACACCGAATCCGGCTTTCGCGATGTTGTCGTCATTAACGCTGCCTGGGGCCTGGGCGAAGCGATCGTGCAGGGGATGGCCACGCCCGACGAGTGGGTTGTTTTCAAGCCAACGTTGCTGCAGGGCGCGCGTCCCATTGTCAGCCGTCGTCTTGGGACCAAGGAAGTGAAGATGGTCTACGGTCTGGATGGACGCGGAACGCGCACTCGCGAAGTGGTGGAAGCGCAACGTAGTCGCTTTTGTCTGAGTGACTACGAAGTGCTGCAACTGGCGAACTGGGCCTGCACGATTGAAAAGCATTACTCCCAGCGGGCGGGCCGGCCCACGCCGATGGATATCGAATGGGCCAAAGACGGCTACACCGGCGAACTCTTTATCCTCCAGGCCAGGCCGGAAACCGTGCACGCTACCAATCGTGAGAATTTCCTCGAAAGTTACAAGTTGACGGGCCAGCACGGAGAGCCGCTGGTATCGGGGATCGCTGTCGGCGAAAAAATCGGCCAGGGTCGAGTGCACGTGCTCGCACATCCCGATCGGCTAGCCGAGTTCCAGGCCGGCGACGTGCTGGTTACTTCGATGACCGATCCGGCGTGGGAACCGATCATGAAAAAGGCGGCCGCCATCGTGACCGAGCGCGGTGGGCGAACCTGTCATAGCGCCATCATCAGTCGCGAACTTGGCCTGCCCTGTATTGTCGGCACGGGTAACGCTACTCATGTATTGCAAACCGGAACCGCAGTCACTGTCTCGTGTGCTGAAGGAGCGCATGGGAACATTTATGATGGGTTGATCGATTTCACGGTTGAACGACGAGCGGTTAATGAGGAACAAAGACCACGCACGCAGGTGATGATGAATGTCGGTGATCCGGATCATGCCTTTGCCGTCGCTGGTCTGCCGAACGACGGCGTCGGCCTCGCGCGTCTGGAATTCATCATCAACAACCACATTGGCATCCATCCCATGGCCCTCGTGAAATACCCGCATTTGCAAAGTGCAGAGGTCGTTCACGAAATCGAACGGCGCCTGGGTGAAGAAGACCCGCGCGATTTCTTTGTGCGACGCCTGGCTGAAGGCATTGCTCGCATCGCCGCCGCCTTCTATCCCAAGCCGGTGATCGTGCGCATGTCCGACTTCAAGTCCAACGAGTACGCCATGCTGGTCGGCGGCCAGGAATTCGAACCTGCCGAGGAAAATCCGATGCTGGGCTTCCGCGGGGCTTCGCGCTATTACGACGACCGCTATCGCGAGGGATTTCAATTGGAATGTCTGGCGCTCGAACGCGTGCGCATCGAGATGGGCCTCATAAATGTGAAAGCGATGATTCCCTTCTGCCGCACGGTCGAGGAAGCTAAACGGGTCGTCGCCCTGATGGCCGAGTTTGGCTTGAAGCAGGGCGAGCATGAACTGGAGATTTACGCCATGTGTGAACTGCCAGCCAATGTGGTTTTGGCTGATGAATTCCTGCAGGTCTTTGACGGCTATTCAATCGGTTCCAACGATCTGACTCAACTGGCGCTGGGACTGGATCGAGATTCGGAGATGGTTGCCCACCTCTTCGACGAGCGGAACAGCGCCGTGGAAAAAATGGTCAAAATGGCCATCGACGCAGCTCGCCGGGCGGGCAAGAAGATCGGCATCTGCGGTCAGGCGCCTTCGGACTATCCGGAGTTCGCGCGCTTCCTGGTGGAGGAGGGGATCACCTCGATCTCCCTGAATCCGGACACAGTCATTCAAACTACTCGGTTGATACTCGACGTCGAAGCGGAGTTGGCGGAAACTGGTCCGGTATTAAGCGGCCTTAACCCGTAGGAAGTTACCGGCAACGATACAAGCACTGACAGACGATTCCCCCAACCGGATCGTTTTGCGGTTTATGCTTTCTCTTTCTCTCTGTGAGCTTAACGCTTGCCGCAAACTGCTCGGTTTGACATTGACATAGTCCGGCACTTGTCGTAAAAGGCCACTGCACACCCGACACAACTGAGCGTTCCCCCAGTCAAGCAACTAACCCGGACAGGAGGTTCTCATGTCTGCTGCTGTTCCTTCCAGACCGATTAATGAAGACAAAATGCAACAGTTTTTGGGACAGGTAGTTGGCGATTTTGGCGCCTCCCTTAGCTTGTCCCTGGCTTACATCGGCCAGAAGCTCGGTCTTTACAAGGCCCTGGCCGAGGCCGGACCCTGCACGGCCGGGGAGTTGGCCCAAAAGACTGTGACCAATGAACGCTATGTGCGCGAGTGGCTTATCAATCAGGCGGCGGGTGGCTATGTTGATTACGACGCGGCCAGTGGGCGTTACTCCCTGGCGCCCGAGCAGGAAGCCGCGCTCACTGATGAAAACAGTCCTTTCTATGTCGGTGGGGGCTTTTACGTGGTTAAAGCAATGACCAGCGCGGTCACGAGGATTGAGGAGCATTTTCGTCATGGCGGCGGCATGCTTTGGGGTGACCATGATCCGGATCTTTTTGTCGGTACCGAACGCTTCTTCCGTCCTGGCTATGCGGCGCATCTGATCGCCTCGTGGATTCCCTCGCTCACCAGAGTCGAGGAAAAACTGAAAGCCGGCGCTAAGATTGTTGATATTGGTTGCGGCCACGGTTCGTCGACAATCATCATGGCCCGGGCTTATCCGAACTCTCGTTTCTGGGGCTTTGACAACCACCCCTGGTCAATTGAAACAGCCAACGAGCGCGCGAAGGAGGCCGGCGTTTCCGACCGCCTTACTTTTGCGGTGGCAAACGCAGCCGAGATTCCGGACGAGGGTTATGATCTCGCAGCGTTTTTCGATTGCCTGCACGACATGGGGGATCCCGTGGGAGCCTGCAAGCGTGCGGCCGAGGTGTTGGCCGACGATGGCAGCGCTTTGATCGTCGAGCCAATGGCGGGAGATTCGGTCGAGCAGAACTTCAATATCGTTGGTCGCACTTTCTCAGGCGCATCTACGCTTTGCTGCACCTCGAACTCGATGGCCTTGAACGGGCCGGCGTTGGGCGCCGTAGCGCCGGAAGCTGCAATTCGCGAGGTGGTGCTCGCCGGCGGATTCACCCAGTTTCGCCGCGCTACAGAGACGCCCTTCAATCGCATCTTCGAAGCGCGAAAATAATGGACGCTCAGCGGGAGAGGACCATAGCAAGCCTATTTCGCCGGAAGCGTTTTCTGTCGCGTGATCAATTTGGAGATCTGGTGCGTCTGGCGCCTGAGGCATATCTCTCAGATATCTTTCAAGGGCCGTCTCTGCTTCTGCAAACCGCCCCTGCCGGTAATAGAGTTGTCCAAGCAGCGATTGCGCCACCGCAACTGAGTTTCCGCCACTGAGTTCATAACTACGCAACAACTCGCGTTCCGGCAGAATGCGACCGCCAGCAGCACTTTAGATCCAGAGCACCTTCGCCTCCTGATCGGGCCTACTTATTCAACCAGTAGTTCGCTGTAATCGAAGTAACGCCCGCCTGAAGGCAGTTCTCTCAGCACCTGTGGGCCTATCTAGCCGGGCGCCAGGGTGGTAGCGTCTTGCGCGCAGCCTTCTCCTGCTTCAATCCCAGCGCCCAGTCCGCTTGCATCAACGTATGAATATCGCGTGTGCCCTCATAGATGATTGCGGCTTTGCAATTGCGGAGGTAGCGCTCGACGGGATAGTCATTGGCGTAGCCATTGGCCCCATGAACCTCGACGGCCAGCGAAGCTGCTTTTTCACTGCGGACGGTTGCCTGCCATTTCGCCAGGCTGGTGGCGCGGCCGTTAGGCTGGCCTTCGTTCTTCAGCCAGCCGGCGCGCAGCCAGAGCAGGTGGCTCATCTGATAGTCTGCTTCCATCTCGGCAATCTTCTGTTTGACCAGTTGATGATTTGCGATCTTCGTGCCAAAAGTCTCGCGCTCATTTGCATAAGAGATAGACGCATCACGCGAAGCGCGAATTAAGCCGGTGGCGCCCGCAGCCACGGTATAGCGTCCCTGCTCGAGAGCAAACATGGCGATCTTGAATCCTTCGCCTTCTTCGCCTACGAGATTCGCCTGCGGCACGCGCACATCCTGAAGGCTGAAGTAGCCCGTATTACCGGCGCGAATGCCCAGCTTGCCGTGAATGGTCCCCGATGTGAATCCTTTCATCGTCCGTTCAACAATGAAACAGGACATGCCGGTATGATCGCGACGTCGTCGCTTCTCTTCGTCTGTCCAGCAAAAGAAGAGAAAGTTGTCAGCGGTGTCAGCCAGGCTAATCCACATCTTTTCGCCATTCAAAATCCATTCATCGCCTTCGCGTCGAGCAGTGGAGCGCGAGCCCACCACGTCGGACCCGGCGCCCGGTTCAGTCAAGCCATAGGTTGCCAGTTTTTCGCCTTTGGCTTGCGGCACGAGGTACTTCTGTTTTTGTTCTTCGGTACCCCAGGCGTAGAGGGTCAGCGAGTTCAAGCCCACGTGCACCGACATGGCTACGCGCAAAAAAGTGTCGACAGCTTCGAGTTCTTCACAGACGAGTCCCAGTGAAATGTAGTCAAACCCGGCGCCGCCGTATTCCTCGGGTAGGCACACTCCCAGCAAATTCAGCGAGGCCATCTTGTCAAAAATTGCGCGTTCAAAATGCTGTTGTTCGTCCCATTCCTTGATGTACGGGGAGACTTCTTTCTGGGCAAATTCGCGGACAGTCTGGATTAAGGCCTGGTGTTCCTCGGTCAGTTCGAAATCGATCATTGGTTACTCTCTCTTGTAGGTCAGGATGTGAATTAACTGGATATCTTATCTGCCCAGGGAGAGTGGGGCAAGCGACGATTCTGACGGGTGGTCCTTCTCTTCAGCGTCGCTGGTTGCCCGCGCTTCCAAGACTGATCCGACTATCTGAGGAGAACAGGAAAGTTTACGCAGAACAAAGATCCAGGTTCCGGTGCCTGCTATTTAGGCGGGGCATAGCCCTTTGCTATACTCTGCCCCATGTCGCGTAAAGCCAAGTCCAACAAGGTCGCAGTCGGTCTGATACAGATGAGCTGCGACATCAAGCCCGAGATCAACCTCAAAAAGGCCCTCGCCCGCATCGGTGAGGCCGCCAAAGAAGGCGCGCAGATAGTTTGCCTGCAGGAGCTTTTTCGCTCGCAATACTTTTGTCAAACTGAAGACATCGACCTCTTCAAGCTGGCCGAGACCATTCCCGGACCAACCACGGAAAAGCTTTCCCGGATCGCCCGGCAAAAAAAGATCGTAATCGTCGCGTCGCTCTTCGAGAAGCGTGCTCCCGGGGTTTATCACAATACGGCTGTGATTATTGACGGAAAGGGGGATATCACCGGTAAGTATCGCAAGATGCATATACCCGACGATCCCCTTTATTACGAAAAGTTTTACTTCACTCCGGGCGATCTTGGCTTTCAGACTCATGACACGGCCCACGCGAAGATCGGAACTCTTGTTTGCTGGGATCAGTGGTTTCCAGAGGCCGCGCGACTGACGGCTTTGGGCGGCGCCGAACTGCTTTTCTATCCGACAGCCATCGGCTGGTTGCCCGGCGAAAAGGAAGAGATGAACCAGGCCCAGCATTCCGCCTGGGAGACCATTCAACGCTCCCACGCGATTGCGAATGGGCTTTACGTGATCGCCGTGAACCGGGTGGGCCATGAAGGCAAGCTCAGATTCTGGGGCCAATCGTTCGTGGCCGATCCGTTCGGGCGCATTATCGCCAAGGCCTCTGCTGATAAAGAGGAAGTGCTGGTGGTCGATTGCGATCTCGATGAGATTGCCGAAACTCGCCAGAACTGGCCTTTTTTGCGCGACCGGCGCATCGACTCTTACAACGGTCTCTCTTACAGATTTCTCGACACGGATCCAGGTAAGCGATGATGTCGCCCACGCCCGCTGAACTCGGATACCGCATGCCCGCAGAATGGCATCCACATTCTGCAACCTGGCTTTCATGGCCTAAAGACCCCGAAACCTGGCCCGGACGTGTCGCCGAGGTCCAGGAAATCTTTCTGCAAATGATAGCCAGTCTGGTGCCGCACGAAACGGTCAACCTGCTGGTTGACGATGAAGAGACCGAGGAAGCGGTGCGCCTGAGATGTAATTTCGAAGGCGGCCATAATCTTCGCCTGCACCAACTGCCTACGGTTGACTCCTGGATCAGAGACTATGGGCCAAATTTCATCGTCGCGCAGACGTCAGACAAACTGAAAGCTGTCGCACCTGGCCTCGCATACAACGACTGGATCTTCAATGCCTGGGGTAACAAGTACGAAGAGCTCAAGCATGATGACGCTATTCCAGAGCAAATGGAGTCGCTATTGGGTGTTCCTCGCTTTGCCACCGGCATGGTGCTGGAGGGTGGATCCATTGACGTCAACGGCGCCGGCATAGTCCTCACCACCGAGCAGTGTTTACTAAATCCAAATCGCAATCCCCAGCTTGGGCGCAGCGAAATTGAGCAGTATCTACAAGCTTTTCTCGGAGTGCAGAAAGTTTTGTGGCTGGGCGAAGGAATTGTGGGCGACGACACGGATGGTCACATTGACGATATTGCCCGGTTTGTCTCGCCGACAAAAATCGTCTGTGCGGTTGAAGAAGATCCCGCGGATGCCAACTATGAAATTCTGCAGGACAATCTTCAGCGTTTGCGAAGGATGACTGATAGCAACGGCGATGGGTTTGAAATAGCTACCCTGCCGATGCCAGGTGTCGTGGGAGGAGCCAGCACAAGTACTCGCAACCTCGATCGGCTGCCCGCCAGTTACGCCAATTTTTATATCGCCAATCGCGTCATCCTCGCTCCCATTTTTGGTCACCCCAATGACAGTCGCGCGCTGGAGATTTTGCGGGAACTATTCCCTGATCGACGGGTGGTCGGAATTAATTGCGAACCCCTAATCTGGGGAATGGGTACCATCCACTGCGTCACCCAACAGCAACCGAAAATTTAGCCTGATGCCGAACGGATGAGGGCGTAAAAATGCCACCAGAGGATAAGTATGGGCCCTGGCTATGCGTTTTTAGTCTGCGGAATTTCCGGATAGCATTTTTCGTGCGACGGCCTTTGCCTCCTCAAGCGTCTGGACTCGCCCGTCCAGCTGCATTTCATAAACAGCGCGAGTGATCTCGCCCATTACCGGTCCGGCGGCAACTCCCAGTTCGAGCAAATGACGGCCCATCAGCAAAGGCTCGGGTGGACGACGATCAACCTCCAGTTCTTTCGCTTTGCCAATAAACCATTCCTGCGCTTCGCAATCGTACCAGCGGTCGCGCGGCACCCAATCCGCATTGCGGCCCAGCGAATCAGCCCGGGCGACGCGGTACAGGAGATCCAACTCGCAACGACGCGCGAGCCGGCGAAACGCTCCATCGCCCACTTCGTCGCGTTTGTTGTAAAACTCACCTGGCTTAAGGTGCTCGCGCACCAGAGCAATCACCTGCCCACGCACATCGTAACCATCAAACGTATGGATGTTTAATCGCTCCAGAAACGCTTCAGTTGGCGCAACCCCTCCTTCTTCGTGACCACGCGAACGCCAGCGGCCGTCAATAAATTCAGTGGTTGCCGGCTTGCCGAAATCGTGGGCCAGCGCCGCCAGCATGACAGTTATTTTTTTCGCATCGGACAGCTCGTCAATCAGCTCGCGAGCTCGATCGACGACGAGGCAGGTATGCACAAAAACATCTCCTTCGGGATGCCAGATGGAATCCTGCGGAACTCCCCTGAGCGCCTCAATTTCCGGAAATAAACGGGGAAGCACACCGAGTTCCTGCAGCCAGTCGAGACCAATCGAAGGCCGGAGGGCACGCAGGAGCAGCTTTTCCAGCTCGCCCCAAATCCTTTCGGCCGGTAAATCTGAGAGGTCTGTTGTGCGACACAGTCTTACGGTTTCGGGTTCAACGTGAAAATCAAAACGCGCTGCGAACTGCGCGGCCCGCAGCACGCGCAGACTGTCTTCCGGAAAAGTATCGAGCGCGACGGCTCGTAGCGTTTTGCGCTTCATATCCGCCTGGCCGTCAAAGGGATCGATGATTTCTTCCGTTAACGGATCCTGCAACACCGCATTGATGGTGAAGTCGCGACGGCGCGTCGCCTCTTTGATGGTCAGCGAGGGATCGCTTTCAATGACAAAACCGCGATGGCCGCGACCGGATTTTCGTTCGCGACGAGGGACTGAGACGTCGAGGTCTCGTCCCAGTTTGTACACAGTGAAGGCTTCACCGACAACGTTGACCTGCCCAAACTGGTCCAGCAAAGCACGCAATTTATGCGGTTCAACTCCGTAGACTTCCAGGTCCCAATCCTTGGGTTCGAGACCCATCAGTCGATCGCGTACGCACCCGCCCACGAGCAGCGCGCGTCCGCCGGCGTTTCGGACAGCGCTGACCAGGTCAATAATTTTTTTCGGGGTCGAGAACATTGAGCCAATGTCGTGGCTTGCAGGTGCAAAGTCAAGAGCCTGAGAAGGGCTTGAAGTCAGAGTTGCGAAAAGCTTCGCAAGTCCGATCCGCAACGCAATACGCCTAATTCCCGCTCAGCGACGGTAAGCGGCGATCATTCGTCGTCGAACTCATCGAACTCGCCTTCGTCCTCATCGAACTCTTCAGCAGCGGCGCTTTCGACGATTACCTGCAGACCACGAGTGGAGGGAATACAACTGAGGACCTGTGCTCGTTCGATCCTGGTGAGGTCGGAGCCATTCGTATGCCACAGCTTGACCCAAAACGTCCGCGTCTCTCCGTGGATCGCGAAGGTCGCCCCATCGAGCATGACGGGTACCGGTTCAGCAATTGTTCCCGAACGTAACGCGGTCAACAGTTCGGGAATGTAGGGCTTGATTTTATCGAATTGAGCCAGGACAGCCCCGTCGGCAATTTCCGCCGGTGGTAATTGAACCGGGTCCGCCGACTCGAGCAGCAGCCGCGTTTCAGTCTGGAGATTGCGTTTCTTGACGATGGGCATTTGTGTAAGGGCCTGCTAATTACGATGCCAGTCGCTTCTGTAGGTGTTCCGGCAGCTCCGCTACCTTGACCCGCTCCTGTTCCCAGGTATCGCGATCCCGCACTGTAACGGCTTCGTCTTCCAGCGACTGGTGATCGACCGTAACGCAGAAAGGCGTCCCGATCTCGTCCTGCCGCGCATACAGCTTGCCGATGCCGCCAGTGTCGTCGTAAACCGCACGCAGTACCGGTTGCAGGGAACGCTTGATGGCCCGGGCCATGCCGACGATCTCCGGTTTATTCTTCGCGAGCGGGAGAATCGCTGCCTTGATTGGCGCCATCGAAGGATGCAATTTCAGAATCACGCGCTTCTCGCCCTTGTCATTTATCTTCTCTGAGTAGGCATCCATCAGCAGGGCCAGGACGGTCCGGTTGACGCCGGCCGCCGGCTCGATCACGTAGGGATAGAAACGCTCTTTGCTGGCTTCGTCGAAGTACGACAGGTCTTCGGTCGAATCAGGATTCAGCCGCTTCCCTTCAGCATCCTCCGGCTTCTTTGAGTGCGTGCGCAGATCAAAGTCCGTGCGATTGGCAATGCCCATCAGCTCATCCCATTGCTTATCCTGATCGTCCCGCTCGGGAAAGAAACGATACTGAATGTCTACCGTGCGTTTGGCATAGTGGGCCAATTCTTCTTTCGGCTGCTCATAAAGGCGCAGGTTGTCCGGCGAAACGCCCAGGGTCGTGAACCATTGATGACAGTCATCAATCCATTCCTGGTGAGCGCGCTCGTCGTCGCCGGGGCGCACAAAATATTCCATCTCCATCTGCTCAAATTCACGAGTCCGGAAGATGAAGTTTCCCGGAGTCACTTCGTTGCGAAATGACTTGCCGATTTGGGCGATGCCAAAGGGCAATTTGCGCCGGCTGGTCGTCAGTACGTTGAGAAAATTGATGAAGATCCCCTGCGCCGTTTCGGGACGCAGGTAAACGAGAGCCGACGGATCATCCTCAGAGGTCGCGCCGACATGAGTCCGGAACATCAGGTTGAACGGGCGTGGTTCGGTGAGATTGGTGGAACCGCAACTGGGACACTTTAAGCTCCGGGCCCGAATCGCCTCTTCGATGCTCGCAGTTCCTTCCGGCAAGTCGAGCTTGTCACCTCGCATGCGACTATTGCACTCGCGGCAATCAACCAGCGGATCGCTGAAAGTATCTTCGTGTCCGGAATACTTCCACACCAGACGATTGAGAATGATTGAGGAATCGAGGCCTTCGATGTCGTCGCGCTCATAGACCATCCAGCGCCACCAGGCCTGCTTAACGTTGTTATAGAGTTCGATGCCCAGTGGACCGTAATCCCAGGCACTTCCCAGTCCGCCATAAATGTCGGAAGACGCATAAACAAAGCCGCGCCGCTTTGATAGGGAAACTATTGTCTCAATGTTTGGTGCCGCCACGCTGCCCTCTTCAGGATGGAATCCAAAACCGAACCGTAAGAATTAGTTAGTCAAACAGGTGTGGCTTGAGTCTAGCAGCGAAAAGTTGGAATTGAAAAGCAGCACGGCGCCTTTTAGTGTTTATTGGCCGATCCAGGCCGCGGGGTTCACTGGCAAGCACCATAGAACGCCGAAGGCGTCCGCTACTTCCAGCCCAGGGCAGAGCCCTGGGTCATTGTCACTATTGGCGACTGATTTTTTTGGGTGGGTTTAATCTGAAACGTCCGACTAGTTTGGCTGCGCTATTCGCTTTACTCGGTGCGTGCGTCTGGCCGAAGCGTGTGGCTCTGCAACATGGAGCCGGTTTGTTTCAGTAATCGCGTCAGGTAATACAGGAGCATAAAAACCGGGAGCAGCAATATCGGTTGTTCCTGCATTGCATTTACTATCATTCGTTCCGCACTCATGGTTGTCGAGTTCTCCTTCAAGACCTGGTTTATTTTGTAACAGGCGGCAGAGTCGGGCAGATTTTGCCGCCTGTTGTTAGCAAAGGACCGCGGCTTAGTAGCGAGATCTCCTCTTCCGGGAGGCCGGTTTTTCCGTCGCCGGTCTAACTTCACTGGCCGAAACGGTTGGTGTCGCCTGGGGTGGCTTAGCGCCGAGCGGCACTATCCAGAGCTCAACACAATCTTCCTCGCGATAGCCTCCATCGAGAGTCACCAGCCGTCCTGAAACTACCTGACGCTTAGTCATCATGTAATCTTTGGCCCGCGCCAGCAGCCGCTCGGCCTGTCCGGCGCGACTGGTACGCCCGCCGTAGGCAATGATATAGGCGGTGGTTGAGGGATCGTTCTGTAATTCAATCCCGAGGTTGTCGAGACGTGCTTTCTGGTCGTCGAAGGAACAGCTGCAGCAAATGTCGAACTCCCTGGAGGGATTCTCGCGATGGGTCGGCGGCTGTGAAACGACCGTCGAAGCCTGGGCCACCTGCTTGCATTCCGGCTCGCCGGAACCATCCTTAACCTCGAGGGTGGCAGTGACCTTTCGACCACCAAGACCGACCGAGTCCACCGTGAGTGTGGGCGTGCCGGCCCCAGAGACTATATTGGCGTCATTGGGACTGACAGACCAGGTGTAATTGAGCGGCGACGTGCCACTGTAGGCGATGTCGGCTGTAAAGGTAATCAACTCTCCCTCAGCCACCGTCGGCGGCGCCGAAATGATGACGGGAAATGGGCAAGGAGACTTTGGTACTACCACTGGGGGACGATAATTGAGATCGACACAGGTTCTGCGCCTGGCCGCCACGTTGATTTCACGTGACCATTGTTCGCCGCTGGGTAACGTGACGACAACCGTGTGCAGGCCCGGCTCAAGGGTGTATTCCATGTAGTCCGAGCTGGTTTGTCCTTCCGTTTTTCCATCAATTGACAATGGAAATCCGCTGGGCGTCGTACGGATCTTGATCGAGCCGGCGTTTGATTTCTTTTTCTTGGTCTTGGCGTACGCGTTGGAAGTCGGATAAACCAGGCAGAAGGCGATCGCAATCAACAGTGCGAAGGCGAGCTTCCCATAGTTCAAACCTTTCCCGCTCGCGGTCAGGGGTGCTCTTAACATTGTCTTAGGCCTCCTCAGTCGATGCGATTTCTTTTTCAAGTTTGCCGCGCGCATAACGTTTGCGCAGGCTGGCTCCTACCGCTGCCAGTCCTGACCCAAGTAACAGGAGAGATGCGGGCTCCGGAACCACATCGGGTGGCGTCGGTGTCGGGGTCGGCGTCGAGGTCTGGCAATCGTCACAATCGTGGTGAATAAAGAAAAATGGAATGGCGGCCAGGAACAAAAGCGGCCATTTGGGAATGTGCTGTTCAATGCTGGGAATCTCGCCGCAGTCGCAGATCGAACCCTCCAGGTCGCCCTGGCTAATCACATCTATGGTTGGCGTCTCACTGGCATTCAGTGATATGCCCGACAGAAGCGATTCTGGAAAAGTCTCAGCAGTTCCTATGGCACTGGTATCAACTATGTCGACCGAGGAGGGCTCACTGGAGGATGTTCCCGTGCTGGTCGAAACTTTCGTCGACACAGTGTCCGCGACCAGCGAGCTGGTTTGCGAGACGTTGCGCAGGCGAAGTTCAGGTCTACCGTTGTTGTTGCCGAGTACCTGAACAACCTGGCTGATTGGGATTGGCCCGGCCTGTACCGTGGTACTCGCCACCAGCAGTAGACTGAGCATCATAGTAAGGGGGTTTAAAACTCGATTTCTCATTGTTGAGAACTTCCTCCTCGCTCTTTCCCCGTTTCAAATTGAACTGGGAAAGGTTGCAGATAGTGTTAAAACCATGAAAACAGAGGGATTCAAATAAGGGCGGTCTGGGGACTCCAGTTGCCCACCTTGCGAAAACCTATTTAGTATCTCCCTGCTTGATAGGAACACGGCCAATTACGGGAGGATTCCAATTTCGGACGAGGGCCTGGGAGGGTCGAGCGAGTAAGAAAAAGGAGGCTTGCGACGAACGCAAACCTCCTTCAGGCTGGTGGGAAACGGATGTTATCAGCCACCTGCCTAAAGCAGGTGGCCAGGGCCATTGTTAGTCGTGATCGCCGGCGCTGGCAGCGTCGGTTTGCTTCTGCTCATCGCGCAACACGGCTTTGCGTGAGAGCTTGATCTTATTGCCCTCTTTGCCTATGCACTTGACCATGATTTGCTGGCCTTCTTTTAGTTCGTCGCGAACATCCTTGACACGGCGGTCCGCGATCTCGGAGATATGCAACAACCCGTCAGTCCCGGGAAAGACTTCGACGAAGGCCCCGAAATCGACGATACGCGAAACGGTTCCAAGATAGGTTTGGCCAACCTCAGCCTCAGCCGTCAGGCCGCGAATTTTATTAATGGCCGCCTCAGTGGCCTCGCCGCTGGAACTGGCAATCGAGATTGTCCCGTCGTCTGAGACGTCAATCTTCGCCCCGGTTTCTTCCACAATGGATCGGATCATCTTGCCGCCGGGTCCAATGACATCGCGAATCTTATCAGGGTTAATTTTGATCTGAACGATGCGCGGTGCATGTTCAGATATTTTCTCGCGGGGCTGGGCCAGCGTCTGTTCCATCACGCTCAGAATATAGAGCCGCCCCTTCTTGGCCTGTTCCAGAGCTTCGGCCAGGATTTGCGCATTGATGCCCCCAATCTTGATGTCCATCTGCAGAGCTGTAATTCCTTCATGCGTACCGGTCACCTTAAAGTCCATGTCGCCATAGTGGTCCTCGGCGCCTGCGATGTCTGTCAGGATGGCATACTTATTACCTTCCATGACGAGCCCCATGGCTACACCAGCAACTGGGGCCTTTAAGGGAACTCCCGCATCCATCAATGACAACGTACCGCCGCAGACACTGGCCATCGAAGACGACCCGTTGGATTCGGTAATGTCGGAAACGATTCGCAGGGTGTAGGGGAAGTCAGCGTCATCAGGCAGGACCGCTTCCAGGGCGCGACGTGCCAGGGCCCCGTGACCAATCTCGCGGCGGCTGGATGAGCCAAAGCGCCCAACTTCGCCAACTGAATAGTGCGGGAAGTTGTAGTGGAGCAGGAAGCGTCGTTTTACTTCACCCTTTTCCAGATCGTCAATGTACTGCTCGTCTTCCTTTGTGCCGAGAGTTGTAGTGACAATGGCTTGGGTCTCGCCGCGAGTGAAAAGAGCCGAGCCGTGAACTCTTGGCAGCCAGCCCACTTCGCAGGAAATTGGCCGAATCTCTGAAAATCGCCGGCCATCCGGACGGCGGCGTTGGTTCAAAATGTCATCGCGGAAAATGGTTTCCTTCAAATGATCAAAGATACCCTTCGCGGCGCGTCGCAGTTCCGGCTGCTCTTCGGGATATGACTCGACGACTTCCTTCTTGAGAGCGTCAACCCCGGCGTAGCTGTCGCGCTTCTCCTGCTTGGTGGTATCGAGCGCGGCACGCAGACGGTCCGCATAGTTGCGTTGAATCTCGCTGAGCATTTCCTCGTCAAGGGCCGGGGCGACAACTTCGCGCTTCTGAATGTCCAGGGCCTTATAAAGCTCTTTCTGCCAGCGGCACAAACGATTGATCTCTTTGTGGGCAAGCATCAGGGCTTCAACCATGATCTCTTCGGACACCTCCTGAGCTCCCGCTTCGACCATCACAATAGCTTCTTCGGTTCCAGCCACGATCAGGTTCAGGCGCGAGTCACGCACCTCGTCATAGGTTGGATTTACGATATAGCGACCATCGATCAACCCGATGCGCACGCCACCAATTGGGTTCAGAAAGGGAATGTCGGAAAGATAAAGCGCGCAGGAAGCCCCGGTTATGGCCACGACATCCGGGTTGTTATCGGGATCCGCCGAAATGACTGAGGCGATCACCTGTGTTTCATTGCGATAACCCTCGGCAAACAGGGGCCTGCAGGGTCGATCAATCAGGCGGCTGGTCAGTACTTCCTTTTCATTAGGCCGTCCTTCACGCCGAAAATAGTTGCCGGGGATGCGTCCCGCGGCGTAGTTTGATTCGCGATATTCAACCGTCAGGGGAAAGAAATCGATACCTTCACGTGGCGAGCTTGCGCCCACCGCCGCGCAGAGCACCATGGTGTCACCGTAACGAATGACGACTGCGCCATCCGCTTGCTTGGCAATCTTCCCGGTTTCCACTGTTAATTCGCGGTCGCCAAGCTTGATTGACTCTTTCAAATATTTCTTAACTGCCATTTTGTTTTTTGTCTCCTTCGTACGATAACGCCTGCCAAAACAGGCGCGCGAGACGTCTCATCCGCTCGCTCTAAAAAGTTGAGGCTTTGGTACAACCACGCTCACGTGATGGTGGGTAAAAAGCCGCTAAAGTAATAAAGGCGGCACAAGCCTCGTTGCCGTGAAGCTTATGCCGCCTTTTATTTGCTGAAGGCAATTCGCGTCAGCCTGCTTTCCGGATGCTGCCGTCACGTTCGGCACCTTAAGCTGGCTCTTCGATAGACGCGCGCTTTGTGAAACTGAGATTCGAAGATCTCTCGTTGTGCTTGTTTTGTACAGGGATCCTAGCGCCGCAGACCTAACCGACCGACGACCGTGTGGTATCGCTCAATGTCTATGCGCTTTAAATAGTCCAGTAAACTTCTGCGTTGGGAGACCATCTTAAGCAACCCGCGTCGCGAATGATTGTCTTTCTTGTGTGTCTTGAAGTGCTCAGTCAGGTCATTAATTCGTTTGCTCAGTAAAGCGACCTGAACCTCTGGTGAACCCGTATCCGCCTCATGGGTGCGGAAGTCTGTAACGATTTGTTCTTTGGCTTCTTTTGCTAACGCCATTGCTTTCGACGATCCTCCTCAGGCAGCAGTAACTCCGTTTGACGGTAACCGCTAAAGTTAAAGTACGGTGGAATTTAACACGCGGTTTGGGCAAGTGTCCAGCGAGCCTTCCATGTTTTAAATGGCACTCAAGGGCCTCGGGCTGCGGACAAGTCCGCTGCCTGAACTTACTTTCTAATGCCTCAAATTGTGCGCTATACCATTGCGGCATCGTTTGCTAACATCCGATTGAGCAATAACTTTCAGCAATCGAGGGGTATGGTGAAAAACAAGGTTGTAATTGTCGGCGGCGGTTTTGGCGGAGTCTTTACGGCTCTTGATCTAACGGGCAGCGCAGATATCACGCTCGTAAGTGACAAGGACCATTTCTTATTTAAACCACTGCTTTACGAGTATTTGAGCGGCGAAGTCGAGGCCTGGCATATCGCGCCCCGCTATCAGGAGTTGCTGGATGAGCAGGTCAAAATCGTCCGCTCTGCAGTCACTGGAATAGACTTTTCGGCACGCTCCATCTCGCTCGAAGACGGCCGGATGCTGGACTATGACACTCTTGTCCTCTCCTTAGGGGCAATCACGAACTTCGCCGGCGTATCGGGCGCGGCTGAATTCGCCATTCCCTTTCGGGCGCTCGCCGACGCTGATCGCCTGCGGCATCGGATGGTTGAGTCGCTTGATCGCATTCCTCCTGATCTGGCCCATCAGGCTGTCCGCGGCGCTCTGACCTTCGCGGTGGTGGGCGGCGGCGCCAGTGGCGTTGAATTGGCGACAAAAATGGCCGACCTCTTGAACGACGCCTTTGCCCGCCGGGCTCTGCAGGGTGAACCAAGGGTGCTGGTGATTGAAATGAGCGACCGGCTGGTACCGGGGATGGGGGATCAGATTCGGCAGTATGTCGAGGCCGCTCTGCATCAATCGCATGTTGAGATCCATACACAGACCCGAGTCGTTCGCGTAACCGCAAACTCAGTCACCATCGAGCACGCCGGGTTGGCAACCGAGATTCCCACCGCGGCAGTCGTTTGGGTAGGTGGAGTCAAGGTCAATCCTCTGCTCGACGAATTGGATCTGAAAAAGAATTCCCGCGGGCTAATCAATGTTCACCCGACGCTGCAAACGGTCTCTTATGAGAACGTTTTTGCCCTCGGGGATATAGCTCTCGTCCCCGACGCGGCGCTGACACTGGCCGGAACGGCGCAACTGGCCTTTCAAGAGGCCAAACTTGCCGCTCAAAACGTGCGCGCCTTAATTAATGGCGACGAACTTCAGACCAGGCATTTTGAAGAATTGGGAGAAGCTGTGAGTCTGGGCACGGAGCGGGCCGCAGTACTTGCCGGAGGCAAGGCCTTCGGCGGCCAGCTGGCGAGACAGGCACGCTTCGCGATGTACACTTCGCGTCTGCCCACCTGGCACCATCGCCTGCGTGTCGGCGCGAGTTGGTTCTTTGAAGGAACTACGCCACGCCCACTGCTGCCGCTTGGCATTAATCGATAGGAGTGCAGGCTACGATGCGGTTGCCACTTCACACGAATCCAACTCCGGAGCTTCCACAATCTCCGTAGCTGCGCCTTCGCCAAAGTATGGCCGGCCGGATTCGATGGCCTCGAAGTATTCCGAGATGCGCCCCAGAATTTCCACAACTGAATGTGAATGATAGACGGCCGTGCGAAACAAGGCGCCGCCGGGCAATCCACGAGTGAATTGCCCCGCCAGCTGTTTCATGCGATTGATCGCAGGTACTTCAGGCATGTCAGCGCGCAACAGGTCAAAATATTCAAGCAGCAATTGTCGTTTGTCTTCGAGCGTCGGTTGAAAAATCTCACGCCCGTGCATGGCATCCTCAATCTGCCGAAAGATCCAGGGGTTCGCCATAGCGCCCCGGCCAATCAGCACACCATCGCAACCCGTCTCAGCAAAACGCGCCAATGCACCTTCGATAGTGGTCACATCGCCGCTGCCCGAAACCGGAACATTCACTGCCTCTTTTATCTGTCGCACAAGGTCCCAGTTAGCGAGCCCTCGATAGCCCTGTTCTTTGGTGCGTCCGTGCAGCGCGATGTGCTCCGCACCACAATCCTCGGCGAGCTTCGCAGTCTCAACTGCATTGATCGTGTGATCGAAGAAGCCGGCGCGAATCTTCACCGTTAAGGGAATCGTGATGGCTTTCTTGATTTCCCTGAGAATCGTTTCCAGGCGCGGGTGGTCCCTCAGCAAACCAGAGCCGCCGCCATGTTTCACAACCTTGGGTGCAGGGCAGCCGCAGTTGACATCCAGCATGTCCGCACCGATTTCTTCCGCCATCTGGGCCGCCATGCGCATCCGCTCTGGCTGGCCGCCAAAAATCTGCACTGCAAACGGACGTTCGTCTTTATAAAAACGCATCTGCCGCCTGGACTTTGGATTACTGCGCGTCAATCCTTCGACCGAGATGAACTCTGAGACTGTTAGACCCACGCCGCCTATTCCCTTGATCAATCGCCGAAAGGACACGTCCGTGACCCCAGCCATCGGTGACAGAATCAGCGGCGGGTTGATTTCAATATCCCTTATTTTGAACGGCCTGGTCATGGTTTGATGCTCACGGGTGTCCCCACTTCGACGGCCCCAGACAACTCCTTGATGTCCTCATTCTCTAATGCCACGCAGCCCCATGTCCAATCTGTTTGCGCGCCGTTGCCATGAATAAAAATATCCCCGCCCAAACTGGTGCGTTGCGGCGGTCTTTTCTTTTGCCTGACGGCCGTCGCGATCTCATCGTACTGCGTCCGGCTGATCAGTCCGTCTCGCAGCCCCCGTTTGGCGTGCTCCAGATTCGGATAACTAAGGCCCAGTGAGAGGTAGAACGCGCTCTTCGGGTTCTTGATGAAAACGTAGAAATCGCCTTCGGGAGTACGGCGATCGCCTTCTCGAACCTTGTCGCCCACCGGACTCAGACCCAGGCCCACTCGATAGGTGCGAAGCAGCCGGTCCCCGGAGAAGAGCAAGAGTTTGCGCTCGCCCTTCCTGACTTCGATACGTGGGTTTCCCAGCGGCAGTCTCAGAGGAGCTCTATCTGGCGGCGCAATATTCTCAGTACCTGTAGCAGAGGGCACGGGACTACCGGGCAGTGGTCGCGCGGCACCGCGGCAGGCGGGCATCAGCGCAGCTAACACCAACAACATTGAGGTACCGAAAAGATGATGGTGGATCACAGATTCTTCACCGCACCTCAACGGGCGGCCCCGCATCGCTTAGCTGTTCGTCCCGCAGTGTCGTGTAGAGACCGGCGGCCGCTACTTTTGAGATTGAACGAGCCGTAGGAACGCTGTTTACACGGACGGTCAGCAGGCGGCTTCTGATACGTAGGACGATTTCATCTTCGGTTTTCACACTGTGAGCGGATTTGGCCGGTCTGCCGTTGATAGTCACCAGACCTGCATCACAAAGTTTCTGCGCCAGCGTCCGCCCCGAACAAAGGCGACTGAGTTTGAGGAAAAGATCGAGGCGCATCTTGAGTGTTGCCGAAAAGCCACAGAGAACGGGAGACACGGCCACGCAGGGAGTGAGATGGCAAGTCAATGCTGCCGGGAAAACTCATTTGGAGACATCCCCTGTCACCTTTTCCGCGTGGCTTCCGAATTATGGTTTGGGAAAGATCTTCAGAAACTTGCCTTTACTTTTTTTGGCAGGTTTGGCGTCCGAGCTGCCACTCGTGGTGACGATAGCTTCCGGCTTCAGTTTCAGGAGCGCGGCCACGCCCTCGTGGTAATTTGGCGCGACGCTGATGTACGACTCATTACGTAGTTTCTCAAGATAGTCTTCGCGCGCCTTGGGGGACTTCTCCGTAGTCATAGCTTCGCGCACCTGGTTTTCATTGAAAACCGAGGCATCACTCGCTGCGGTGCGAGCATCCACGCGCAGGATCTGATAACCATCGTTGGTCCGCAGCGGTTCGCTGATGCCGCCAGTCGGCACCTGCTTGATAGCTGTCGCTACATCGTCACGCAGATTTTGTACTTCAAATACTCCCACCAGTCCCTGGGTCTTAGGTGCAACTCGCTCGCCACCCTGTTCACGCTCGGAAGTGGCTACGGCCAGGGCTTTGAAATCTCCGCCGGCACGCAGCTGGGCGGCGAGCTTTTCAGCCAAAGCCTTCACGTCGGCTTCGTTCTTGCCCGCGAGGCTCAAATAAATTTCTGAGATGGTCACACTCTCCGATTTGCGAAACCTCTCTTTGTGAGCGTCAAAATAGGTATGCAGCTCAGCCAGCGTCGGGGCGAAGTACAATTTGGAGTCTACTTCTTCCTGCAGGACAGCTTGCTTCATCAGTTCTGAGCGCATCGTGATGCGGGTGCCGGCCGGATCAATGCCGGCCTCGCGCATGGCCCGCTCCATCTCTACAATACTTTTGAAACCCTGTTCTTTCATCACATCAAGCATGCGACGATTGACTTCGTCTTCAATCTTCTGGCTCAGCTCCAATTCTTTGCCTTTTTGCAGCAATAGCTGTTCATTAATGAGCGTGGCGATCAGATCGTCGCGGTGTTTCGTTACTTCTTCGGTCGCTTGCTGCTCGGTCATGCGCCCATCCTGCTTGAGGGCGTTGATGCGTTCTCTCATCTCTCGCTTAAGTTGCGAAAGCGTTATGACATCGTCGTTAACCTGGGCGATGACTTCATCCACCACTTGCAACTCAGTGTCCTGGGCCAACGCAAGGGAGGGAGCTAACATGACAACCAGGGCGACAGCCGCGAGGCTTGCCAGGCGTATGATTCTAAAATTCACAAAAAACTCCTATACGAACATCACAGACATGAGCATCCGCGCCACGCCCGAAGGTGAAATGAAAACAGACGCGATTTTCGCGAGCCATCGTTTTGGGGAAGTCATCAGCCACTAAGCAATAGATCCTTTGAAAAAGCGCTTGATTCTAATCTGTCACGCGAATTTCCAGCAACACGTCGCGGACTAATTCGAGCGCCCGCTCTCGCTGGTCTTCGTCCAGTTGGAGGCGCAAAACGCCACTGGGTGAAAAGGTTGCGCCTTGCCTGTCGCCGAGGAACTTTCCCAGCTTTTCCGGACTTACCTTCGCCTTTTCCGTCAATTTAATCGCCACGCCATCCACTGTTTTGTCGATGGAAATGACCCCGATTTGTTCTGCGCTGCGCCGTAATCCAGCGTACTCAAAAAGCCGTTCCACCCGCAGCGGCAAGCGGCCATAACGGTCTTCTGTCTCGGCCTTGATACTTGCCAAAGTCTCCTCGTCCCGCGCCGAGGACACTCGTTTGTATGTGCGCAGCCTTTGTCCCATGTCCTCGATGTAATCATCGGGAATGGCGACGTCAACCCCCAGGTTGATCGAGACTGAGATTTCGTCTTCAATGGCCTCACCGCGCAATTCGGCCACGGTGCGCTCCAGCATCTGCGTGTAAAGATCAAATCCCAGGGCGTCCATATGACCCGATTGCTGGCCGCCCAGAAAGTTTCCGGCGCCCCTTAACTCGAGATCCAACGCCGCAATTCTGAAGCCGGCGCCGAGATCGGAAAACTCACGAATGGCAGCCAGGCGCCTCCGCGCAATCGGTGAAAGCTCCTGCTCGTTGGGGATTAAAAGGTAAGCGTAGGCGCGGCGATTGGAACGACCCACCCGTCCTCGTAACTGGTAAAGCTGTGAAAGACCGTAATTGTCGGCGCGATTTATGATGATCGTGTTTGCGCGAGGGATGTCTATGCCATTCTCAATGATCGTCGTCGCGACCAGCACATCGTACTTATAATCAATGAAATCGAGCATTACGCGCTCCATTTCTTTTTCGTTCATTTGACCATGCCCGACCACCAGCCGCGCTTGTGGCACAAGTCGCTGAACCAGGGCTGCAATTGTTTCGATAGTTTCAACCCGATTGTGAATAAAGAAGACCTGGCCGCCGCGCGCGAGTTCCAGTTCGATGGCGGATTTAACCACGTTGTCGGAAAACTGTACCACCTGAGTCTGAATTGCCAGACGGTTTCGAGGCGGAGTCTCAATCAACGACATATCGCGCAGGCCCGTCAGCGACATGTTGAGCGTGCGGGGAATGGGAGTGGCGGAAAGTGTCAGCACATCGACCCGCTTTTTCAAATGCTTGAGCCGCTCCTTGTGCGCCACGCCAAATCGTTGTTCTTCGTCAACCACGACCAGACCCAGGTCCTTGAAACGCACATCTTTTGAAAGCAGCCGGTGCGTGCCGATAACGACGTCAACCTCACCGTCCTCCACTCGCTTCGCAATCTCTTTCTGTTCTTTAGCCGAGCGAAAACGAGAAAGCAGTTCCACCTTCACTGGAAACGGTACAAAACGTTTGCGAAAAGTATCGAAGTGCTGATAAGCCAGGACCGTGGTTGGTGTCAGCACGGCGGTCTGCTTGCCTTCCATCACTGCCTTGAAAGCAGCTCGCATGGCCACTTCCGTTTTGCCATACCCGACATCACCGCACAGCAGCCGATCCATTGGCACTGCTTCTTCCATGTCGCGCTTGACATCCTCAATTGCGGTTTCCTGATCGGGCGTCAGCACATACTCAAAACCATCTTCAAATTCGCGTTGCCACGGTGTGTCCCCGGCAAAGGCAAAACCACCCACCAGCTTGCGCTCGGCATAAAGGCGCAACAGCTCGTCAGCCATGTCGCGCATGGCGCGCTTGGCCTTGGCCTTTGTTTTCTGCCAGCCAAGACCACCCAGCCGGTCGAGAGCAGGCTGATGACCCTCAGCGCTGGAATAACGCTGGACCAGGTCCAGACGTTCGACAGGCACAAACAATTTGGCCTCGTCGGCATAAAACAGCAGCATGAATTCGCCGCGCGTCGTGCCCAGATCGAGCACCTGCAAACCGCCAAAGCGCCCAATGCCATGGTCCACGTGAACCACGAAATCGCCCACTTTCAGGTCCCTGAAATCCGAAAGAAACGCTGCCGTCTTTAGCTTTCGCCTGCGGCCTTCTGCCTTCTGCCTTCTCCCCTCCGTGCCGATGCCCCGGTGCTCGACGGCTGTCTCTGCGGCCTCGTCAAATAGATCGGCCTCGACATGAACTACGAGGCCGGCGCTCGGCATTCCAAAACCGCCCGTCAAGCGCCCGACCGTCACAATGGCCGCGTCGCTGGGCGCTGAATCCACTGTCTCCTCAACCAGAGCGAGCCGAGCCTGGATGTTGTATTCAGCCAGAATCTCGGTGACCCGCTCAGCTACGCCGAGGCTAGGCATCACGAACAGGGTGGTTCCGCGCTTGTCGCTGGTCTTGATGGTTGCTGCGGCGAGATCTGCAAGGCGTCCGTGATAGCGCATGACGGATTGGGACTGCCATTCGATCTCCGGAGCGTTGTTGACGGTGGGAAAGAGGAAGAGTGGCCGGCGCTCCCCTTTTGACCTGCCCAGTTGCACCTTTGGCGTTTCGGCGTCGAGGGCCAGCGCCTCGTCAGTCAGCGCAGCCGCTCGACCCAGGGTACGCAGCTCGAGACGCTGTCTTGCATCAAGCCTGGTGCGCAGTTGCTCTGCGGTTAAATAAAGCTCTTCGGGAGCCAGGCCAATGTCGTCGGCCGTATCAGTCCGGGCAAAGCGATCGCTGAGCGTTTGATAGACCTCAGCCAGGTAGTTTTCTATGCCCGTCGGCTCGTCGATAACAAATATTGTATCTTTCAAGTAATCAAAGACACTCGACTTTCTTTCGCTCACCAGCGGCAGCAACCATTCCCAACCGGAAAATGATTCTCCTTCATCGGCAAACGCAGTGCGGTCCAAGAGGGCCCGAGTAAAACGCGGGTCGCTCCAGCGCTCGCGTGCGAACTCTGCCCAGAGCCGAAAGTCACTGCTGCTAACGGACAACTCGCGCATCGGCGCCAGCTCAGTTCTTGCCAGCTGTGTGGTTGAAAGCTGAGTCTCGGGATCGAATCCCCGAAGCGACTCGACCGTGTCTCCAAAAAATTCAATGCGCACCGGAGCCACCTGGCCGGGGGACCAGACGTCAAGGATGCCGCCGCGTAGCGAAAACTCGCCGATAGCTGCTACCGGGTCTTCGCGCATGTAACCGGAAGCGATCAGTTTTTCAACGAGTACTTCTGGCGAGTGGTTTTCATCGCGCTTGATCACTGAACCACTGCGCAGCAGAACTTCGGGAGCAACTGTCTTGCGAGCCAACGCACGGGCCGTCAGCAAAACAAAATCCGGTTGACCTCGCGCAATTTGCCAGAGGGCCAGGGCGCGCTGCTCAAGCGTTTCGGCATGCGGTGATGAGCCTGCATACGGGTCACTCTCTGACGCAGGCAACAACAAGACGCCTTCGTCGGCGCTACCTTTCCCATGCAGGGCGCAGTACCAGAAGCGAAGGTCTCTTTCCCAGGCTTCCAGGTCGTGATTGGCCGGGGCGACGATAGCGAACGACTTCCCCGTTTCGCGCTGCAGAGTAGCGAGAACCAGAGCGCGCGCAGGTTCAGAAACAAGCCCGCTAATGGAGATCACACGGGTGCCGCGGCTGATTTCCGCAGCCAACTGCGCATGCGCACCTTCGGCCAGCCGCCGCAGCGCGCTCTGCAGGATGGGAATTGACTCCAGGGTACTGCTCATAAAGTAAAACAGTCTGCGGCGCGAGGTTCGTCTGCGAACCCCCGCTCATAATTAGTTACGTCCGGAAAGGATAGCGGAACCAGCGCGAGGTGTCGATTGGAGCTCTGAATTGTTTTAGCAGATTCTCGCGGCGTCCAGGCACAAGGACCTTCAGCCTTCGAGACCATCTTTCTTATTGGTTCTTCCAGCCCCGGTGACGCGGGCCGGGTCCACTTACTCACTGCGCGTCCTGATTCCAACAGGCACTAACCGTGATAGCTGGTCAGGTCGGCGACGATGAAGCCTCAGGAGCCCTCTTTGCGCTTCCAGGTGTGGGCGAGGTGGAACAAGCCATGAATGGGTTTGCCTTTGCCGATATTCATTACTGCGACCTGTCGATGGTCGATGTGCTCGCCGAAGGCGGACGCGCGGTGCTTAACGCAGGCTTCCACGTTGAAGGCGGCCACCTCCAGACCCAGCTCCGGACAGAAGAATTCAATCGCCCCTGGCCCTGGTTCCAGATCCAGTCGCGCACCATTGGTGCTGGTCGAGAAATGGCTGTGAAGATTACCGAAGACGGAATAAAAATATACTTCAATAGCTACATCCTGAAGCGCAGTATGGGCAAGGTATTCGACTTCGACCCGCACCGGATCCCCAGCAGGGAACATAGTCGTCTTCACGCCCTCTGAATTCAGCAGAGAAACCCGTACTATTTCCGCCTCGGGCGAACCAGAACCGGCAGTGAGACGGCTGGGCGCCGACGCGGTGATCGTGGTCAACATCTTTTCATATTCCGAGATAACCTGACGGGCCGACCCGCTCTTGTAAATTTCTCCCTGACGCAGCAGGAAGACTCGATCGCAGAGGCTCTCAACGGCGCTGAGGTTGTGTGACACAAAGACAATCGTGGTGCCGCCGTTCCTTAGCTGGTTGATGCGGGCAATGCATTTGGCCTGAAAGTCCGCATCCCCCACAGCCAGTACTTCGTCCAGCAACAAGATGTCCGGATCAAGATGGGCCGCGATCGCAAATCCCAGCCGCAGGTACATGCCGGACGAATATCGCTTGACCGGCGTATCGATAAACGCAGCCACCCCGGCGAAATCCACAATGCTGTCGAGCTTGGCGGAAATCTCGCGTCGCTTCATTCCCAGCAACGCACCATTCAAATACACATTCTCGCGACCGGTGAGCTCCGGGTGAAAACCCGAAGCGACTTCGATCAAGGCAGCCAAACGTCCGTTGATTCTGATTTCGCCTTGGCTAGGGGTAGTGATGTTGTAAAGCAGTTTCAGGATCGTGCTCTTGCCCGCGCCGTTCTGGCCGATGATGCCCAGCGCTTCACCGCGCTCGACTTCAAAGCTGACGTCGCGCAGCGCCCAGAAGTCCTGCCAGCCGCTGAACAGACGCTTCACTTTGCGTAGCGCGGCCGGGCCGCCGTTAGTCTCGGCAGCCTCGCGATAGATGCGGTATTTTTTGGAAACGTGATCGAAAGCCAGATCGATCATAAAGTTCTCGAACCCAACAGACGCCGTGTACCGACTTCAGTCGGGCTTTCTTATCAACCCAAGCGCCTCGATCATAAAGTGTCGAGCCTAACAGTCGTTCATATCACGTCCGCCATGGTGGCTTCGACGCGTTTGAAATAGGAATAAGCGGCGACCAGCAGAATCAAGGAAACCACCGCCGACATCGTCAGCGAGCGCAGATCCGGCGCCGCGCCGCGTAGGATTACCTGGCGAAAGTTTTCAATCACTCCGACCATGGGATTGAGCATGTATATCGATCGCAGTCGCGCGGGAACCGCGGCCAGGGGATAGATAACCGGAGTGGCGAACATCCATAACTGGAGCAGCAGGGGCACGGCCACGCCAACATCGCGAATCCGCACCTGGGTCGCGGACAGCAAAAAAGACATCGCCAGCGCAAAGCAGGTCAGGATCAGCATGATGGGCACAACGTAAAACGCATTCACGGTTGGCCGCACGTGATAATAGACCATCAAACCCACCAGTAAGGTAGCAGCCACAATGAAATCGAACAGGGCGGACACGACATAAGTGATAGGCAAAATCTCGCGTGGAAAATAAACCTTGGTCACGAACTGTGAATGGCTCACCAGGCTATTGGTGGCATTGGCGACCGCGGAGGAAAAATAATTCCAGGGCAATAACGCCGTGTATGCGAAGATGGCATAGGGCGCTCCTTCGCTGGGCATGCGAGCAATGAGAGAGAAGATAAAGGTAAAAACCAACATCATCGAGAGCGGTTGCAGGATGGCCCAGAAGATGCCCAACACCGACTGTTTGTAACGCACTTTGATGCGATGAATGCTGAGCGTGAAGAGCAGGTCACGGTACTGAGCCAGCTTGACGAGATCGCCGCGCAGATTCCTGAGCGAGAAAGCAGGCGGACGAATTATGGAGATACGGCGGTTCGCCTGTCTGGCAAACTTCAGTTTGTCGTCGTTTATCGCTGCGGGAGTCGTTTCCAGAGTACCAGGCATATTGAATTTAGTTCGCAGTCGGCGACGGGCCGAAAACTCCTGAATAATTTCTCCCAACCCGCGCGAAATCCTGACACTAGCCCTTAACTAAAAATTTCTGAATCTCAGTCGCTAAGACCTGCACATGCGGCTCGCGCAACATCGAACCGCCGTGTTCGCCCGTGATATAGTGCACATCTACACCACCGTCGGCCAATTTTCCCCAACCCAACTCCTTGTCGCGGATTCTATTTAGTGGCTGCTTCCGCGCGCGGAAGACTGCGACGCGGCCCCCATAAGTTTTAGGCTTGAACCCGGGCCCGGGAAAATATGCGTGCATAGGGTTCGCCAGCTGACTGGTGGCGTTAATGGTTTGCCCGGTCCGGTTCTCGGGTGAATTTGAGCGCCTGCTTTTATTCCTGATCAATTCCAGGTGTCCTTTTAAGCCCAGCCGCAGTG
>Ga0209798_10000282_pt1 | contig 29783 bp, 29 predicted proteins | sample DOMMetBare3Fresh_FD_187475 | JGI IMG/M metagenome (GOLD analysis project Ga0209798, IMG submission 187475) | Wetland sediment microbial communities from St. Louis River estuary, USA, under dissolved organic matter induced mercury methylation -... | ecosystem: Environmental > Aquatic >... | reverse complement strand
CTCGCGGCCGCGCTCGTGAATATTGATCTTCTGTGAACCGAACCGCAGCGCGAGGCGGCCTTGCCCGAAGGATTCCAGCGTCATGCCGAGCACGCGTGTGTAGAAGTCGACACAGGCGTCGCGGCTGTACGTGGTCAGTACCAGGTGGTCCAGATGATCGATCACGATGCGTCCTTTCGCGCGACGACCTGCACGACATACCCTTCGCCTCTGTGCAGACGCCCTTCTTTCACCTCACGCGTGCCGGCGAACTGGTGTTCGATGCGAAAGCTTCGCAGCTCATCCACAACGTCTTCGAGGTTGGGCAGCAATTCGATTTCCTTCGGCCCGCCGGTGTTGAAGCGTAGCTGCTCGCACCCGTAAGCCTCGTAGATGAACACGCCCCCCGGCTTCATTGCCGCGAGGCAACGAGCGTGCAGTGCGCGCCGCGCCCTCGCGGGCAGGTGCAGGAAGATCGAGATGATTGCGTCCCAGCGCGCGCTGCCCAAATCGAAGCGCGTCACATCGGCCACCGCCGTTTCAATTGTCACCTGCACCTTCTGCGCAAGCTCGCGCGCCTTGCACAATCCGCGCTCGGACACGTCCACCGCCATCACCTGCATGCCCCTCTGCGCCAGCCACACGCTATTGCGACCTTCGCCATCTGCAACGCATAGCACTCGACCGCGGGCAGGGATACGTGCAGACATCTGCACCAGGAACTCATTCGGCGCCGTGCCATAGGCGAACTCGTCGGCCGCATAGCGCTCATCCCAAAACGCCTGCAGCCTCTGCAACGGGCTCAACTTCGACGTGTTCGCGGGCCCCTGCGCCGAAGTCACGAGGTCTTGCCTCTGCGCCGCTCGCGCTCAGCCTCCTCGTGGACGATGGCCTCCGCGCGCAGGATCACCGGGCGGTCCACCATCTTGCCGTCGAGCGCCACGGCCGCACCGCGCGCCTCGGCCGCGGCGCGCAGCACGCGCTGCGCCCAGGACACGTCCTCCGCCGTCGGGCTGAAGGCACGATTGACGACTTCAACCTGGCGCGGGTGAATGCACAACTTGGCACCGAAGCCGAGGCGGCGCGCGCGCAGCGACTCATCCCGCAGCCGCTGCGGATCGTCGATCGCGGTGCACACGCCATCGACGGGCGCATCGATTCCCGCCAGCCGTGATACGAGCACCAGCTGCGAGCGGAAGAACAGCAGCTCCTGATCGTCGCCGCGAATGCCGAGGTCGTGCTGGAAATCAATCGACCCGAACACGAGCCGTGCAACGCCGGGCGCTTGTGCGACAGCACGTGCGCGATCGAATCCCGCCGCCGTTTCGATCAACGGCAGCAACTCGCGGCCCGGCGCGGCCGCAGTCACGCGCGCCAGGTCTTCGACGCGCCCGGCCTTCGGCAGCATCACTGCGCCAACCGCAGGCAATGCACAAAGCGGCAGGTCGTCTTCAAACCAGAAGGTGTCGGCCCCGTTGATGCGCAGCACGACCTGCGCCTGCGCCACTGCGAGCCAGGACGCGAGTGCCGCTCGCGCACCGACCTTGGCGTCGGGTGCGACCGCGTCTTCGAGGTCGATGATCACCGCATCCGCGCCACTGGCCAGCGCCTTGGCAAAGCGCTCAGGCCGGCTGCCCGGCACAAACAGATAAGAAAGACACCGCATGTTCCGTGGGCCGGCGTTCGCGCAGGCTTACTTGTAGCCGGCCGCTGCTGCCTCTTTCTGGATTGCCGCAATCAGGTCCTTGCCCACCCGGCTTTCCATGTCCTTGTACACGGGCAGCATCGCCTTGCGCCAGGCGGCTTTCTGTTTCTCGTCAAGCTGAATGATTTCGGTCTTGCCCGCCACCTTGATCCCGGCGAGCGCCATGTCGTTTTCCTGGCGGGCGATGGCATTGGCATAGCGTGTCGCGTCGCGCATCGCGCCCTCCAGCAGCGTGCGCAGGTCCGACGGCAGGCCGTTCCAGAACTTGGCGTTGACGATCACCGCATAACCGATGTATCCATGTTCGGACACGGTCAGGTACTTCTGCACCTCGTGCATCTTCTGCGTGAAGACATTCGACGGCGTGTTCTCGGTGCCGTCGACCACGCCAGTCTGCAGCGCCTGATAAACCTCGCTGAAAGACATAACCTGCGGGATCGCGCCGAGAGCGCGAAACTGCGCATCCAGCACCTTGGACGACTGGATACGCATCTTCTGGCCCTTGAAGTCATCCGGCATGCGTAGTGGCCGGTTGGCCGTCATCACCTTGAAGCCGTTGTCCCAGTAGGCCAGGCCCTTGATGCCCTTGCCCTCCAGCTTCTGGAACAGCGAGGCGCCCACTGTTCCTTCGGTCACATGCGCCAGCACCGTCCGATCGGGAAAGATGAAAGGCAGGTCGAACACCTCGAACTCCTTGACCCCGAGCGGTCCGAACTTGGATACCGATGGCGCCAACATCTGCACCGAGCCGAGCTGCAACGCCTCGATCTCCTCATTGTCCTTATAGAGCTGGCTGTTCGGATAGATCTCGATCTTGACGCGCCCGCCGGAGCGCTGCTCGGCCAGTTCCTTGAAGCGCAGCGCGCCCTTGCCTTTGGGTGTTTCATTGGTCACCACGTGACTGAACTTGATGACGATCGGCGCCTGGGCCAGCGCGAAAGGCGCCCCGAACAGCAGCGCCAGCAGGGCGATCCACTTCTTCATGTCATGTCTCCTCTTGCAGTCGTAATCGCGATCGGTCGGAATGAATGGCGAGGGCTGCTCTTCGTATTTTCGTTCAATTCTTCGAAGCGAAGAAAAGGGGCACGCGATCCGCCTGCGCGATGGACCAGGCACGTTCGATTACCCCGTTCATCTCTTCCTCGGTCGCCGCACCGCTGAACTCTGCGAGGCGCAGGGCCTTGGCACGCAATTCATCGCGGCTCAACGTGTTTCCCGGGTCGCCTTTGGGTTCGTCGACGCGTCCGTGCAGGCGCCGGCCATCGGTGGTGATCACCGTCACCTTGCCGATCCAGCGTTTCGGGTACGCGGCATCGACCTCTGGATCGAACTCCATGCGCACCCGCTCGCGCAGGTCGACGGTATCCGCATCGAGGAAGTGAGCCTCGAACTCGGGCAGGCCGGCGTGATGGAAGCGCGCCGCCAGGGCAAGCACGGTTCCCATCGAGAATTTCGACTGATGCACGGTCGACGGCTGTGTCACGGGACCGAGCACATCGAGTGCCGCGCGATGCACATGCGCGGTCACCTGCGCAATCTGCGCCCGCTGCAGCGCATGCTCGCGCATCACCTGCAGCAGCGCATCGGCGGCCGGATGCGTGTGACGGCATGACGCGTGGTACTTGAACGAGGTCTCCGCGGTCGCCCAGCGCGCACCGAGGGCGTCGGTGAGCTTTGCCGCGTCGGCGTCGCGCGCCATGCCGGCCGCCATGCCCTGTGGGCCTTCGAGAATACGGCGCGCCCCCGTGAAGCCGTCACGCGCCAGATACGCGGCCGCGAGACCGGCACCGGCCGCATGGGCGGTGTGCAGCTGCTTGGAGTCGGCCGCGTCGCGCAGGAATTCCCACAGGCCGGCCGACTGCGTGCCCGCCGAGCCGAACGCGTGCAGCATCTGCTCCGGGGTGAGGTCGAGCAGCCGTCCCACCGCCGCCGCCGCCGCCAAGGTGCCTGCCGTGCCGGTGGTGTGGAAGATCTTGTAGTGCTCGCGTCCGAGAAACTCGCCGACGCGGATGCCGACTTCGTAGCCGGCCACGGCGGCCACCAGCAGGTCCGTGCCGCTGCGTCCCAGCGCCTGCGCCACCGCAAGCGCGGGCGGAAAGACGACCGTGGCGGGGTGAAAGACCGAGCCGTTGTGCACATCGTCCTGCTCCGCGACATGCGACGACGCAGCGTTGATGGTGGCCGCCATCAGGGGGCTGGTGCGGCGACGGTGAATCAGCACTTCGCTTGGACCATCGCTCGGGCCCATCGCCTCGCTGAAGCGTGCGATCGATTCGACTGCGCGCGCACCCTTGCCGGCGAGCGCGGACGCGATCCAGTCGACGAAAAGATCTTCCGTGCGCCGCAGGACTGGCGCCGGGATGTCGCCGATGCGCAGCGTTGCAGCGAAGGTCGCAAGCGTCCTGCTGGGATGATCGTCAGCCATGTCCTGAATCCACTCGTCAGAAAGCGCCCTGCGTGTGCAATTGTCCGATCTCGGCCTGCCCATAGCCAAGTTCCTCGAGGATGGCCGCCGAGTGCTGGCCCAGCGCGGGCACGGCGTCCATGCGCGGCGAGAATTGCTCCGGCATCCCCGGCGGCAGCAGTGCGTGGACGCGGCCGGCGGGCGTGTCGACTTCGGTCCAGCGTCCGCGCGCCTTCAGTTGCGGATGCGCCCACACGTCGCTCAGCGAGTTGACCTGTGCGTTGGCGATCTGCGCTTCATCGAGACGCGCCACGAGTTGCTCGGCCGACAGATCCGCGAGCACACCGACGATAAGCGCATGCAATTCCTTGCGCGCCGCCACGCGCAACGCGTTGGAGGCGAAGCGCGCATCGGTGGCGAGCTGCGGCTGACGCAGCACCTTGACGCAGAACTCAGCCCACTCGCGCTCGTTCTGCAGGCCGAGCATCACGGTCTTGCCGTCGCCGGTCGGAAACGGACCGTACGGATAGATCGTTGCGTGCGCGGCGCCGGTGCGCGGCGGCGGTGTCGCGCCTTCGAACGCGTAGTACAGCGGATAACTCATCCACTCGACCATGCTCTCAAGCATCGATACGTCGATGCGGCAGCCGAGCCCGGTCTTGCCACGCTCGATCAGCGCCGCGAGGATGTTGGTGTAGCCGTACATGCCGGCGGCGATGTCGGCGATCGAGCAGCCGGCCTTCGAAGGTTCGTCCGGCGTGCCGGTGATCGACAGGAAACCGGATTCGCTCTGGATCAGCAGGTCGTACGCCTTCTTGTCGCGGTACGGACCGGGACGCTCGCGATCGTCGCCATAGCCGGAGATATCGCAGACGATCAGGCGCGGGAAGCGCGCATGCAATACCTCGAACGACAGCCCGAGCCGATCAGCCGCACCCGGTGCGAGGTTTTGCACAAGTACATCGGCACGCGCGAGCAGCCGGCCGAGGATCTCCGGCGCGCGCGCGTGCTTCAGATCCAGCGTCAGGCTTTCCTTGGAGCGGTTGGTCCAGACGAAATGCGACGCCTGCCCGCGCACGCGGGTGTCATAGGCGCGCGCGAAGTCGCCTACCCCGGGCCGCTCGACCTTGATCACGCGCGCGCCAAGGTCGGCCAGTTGCCGCGTGCAGAACGGCGCGGCGATCGCGTGCTCCAGTGAGACGACGGTGATGCCGTCGAGCGGGCGTGGCATCAGAAGCTCCGCGGCAGGCCAAGCAGGTGCTCGGCGATATACGACAGGATCAGGTTCGCCGAGATGGGCGCGACCTGATACAGGCGGGTCTCTCGGAACTTACGCTCGACGTCGTACTCGCAGGCAAAACCGAACCCGCCGTGGTACTGCAGGCACGCATTGGCCGCTTCCCACGACGCCTTGGCGGCCAGATGCTTGGCCATGTTGGCCTCCGCGCCGCAAGGCTGATGCGCATCGAAGAGATCGCACGCCTTCCAGCGCATCAGGTTGGCCGCCTCGACCTCGATGTAGGCCTCCGCGATCGGGAACTGCACGCCCTGGTTCTGGCCGATCGGCCGGCCGAACACGATGCGGTCCTTCGCGTACCTGGTCACGCGCTCGACGAACCAGTAGCCGTCGCCGATGCATTCGGCCGCAATCAGCGTGCGCTCCGCATTCAGTCCGTCGAGGATGTACTTGAATCCTTGCCCTTCGTTGCCGATCAGGTTCTCCGCCGGAATCTCCAGGTTCTCGAAGAAGAGTTCATTGGTCTCGTGATTGACCATGTTGGGGATCGGCCGCACCGTCATGCCCTTGCGAATCGCATCATGCAGGTCGACGAGGAAGATCGACATGCCTTCCGATTTCTTCTTCACCTCAGCGAGTGGCGTGGTGCGTGCGAGCAGGATCATCAGGTCCGAGTGCTGCACGCGGGAAATCCATACCTTCTGCCCGTTGACAACGTAGCGGTCGCCTTTCCTGACGGCAGTCGTCTTGATCTTCGTCGTATCGGTGCCGGTCGTGGGCTCGGTCACCGCCATCGACTGCAGCCGCAGCTCGCCACTAGCGATCTTCGGCAGGTATTTCTGCTTCTGCTCGCTTGAGCCGTGGCGCAGCAGCGTGCCCATGTTGTACATCTGGCCGTGGCAGGCGCCCGAGTTGCCGCCCGAGCGATTGATCTCTTCCATGATCACGCTCGCCTCGGCAAGCCCCAGCCCCGAGCCGCCGTAGTCCTGCGGGATCATCGCGGCGAGCCAGCCGGCCTTCGTCAACGCCTCGACGAACGCCTCCGGGTAGCCGCGCTGCTCATCGACTTTGCGGTGGTATTCGTCGGGGTACTGCGCGCACAGCGCACGCACGGCATCGCGAATGTCCTGGTATTTGTCGGTTGCGGGTCGCATTGATCGATCCATCCAAAAGTGGTCAGGCGAGTTCGGCCGTGGCGTCCATCGCCAGCGCTCCCTCGTGGTCGCGCGCCCACAGTGCGATGCGCCCCTGCTGGTGCCGGCCGCAGACCGTGAAACGGTGAATGTCGAACAGCGGTCGCACGGCCTTGAACGCAAAGCGACTGATGCGCGCGTTCGGAACGTTGCGTCGCGCGAGGTCGAGCAGCAGCGTGGCGATCAGCGGTCCGTGCACGATCAGGCCGGGATACCCTTCGACCCCGGTGACGTAATCGCGATCGTAGTGGATGCGATGGCCGTTAAACGTCAGCGCCGAATAGCGGAACAGCAGCACCGGGTCCGGCACGATCTCGCGCGCGAAATCGCATTCCTGCGGCGCAGGTTGCGGCGCGGTCGCCGGCGCATCGGGCCGCGGCGGGTCGCGGTAGACGATGTCGTGTTCCTCGATCAGCGCCAGGCCGCGGGCATTGGTGATCTCGTGCCGTACGCAGACGAAGACGAGGGCGCCGCTGCGACCTTCCTTGATGGTGACATCCACAATCCGGGACAGGCGCGTGATTGCATCGCCGACCTGTAACGGGTGGTTGAACTGCAGACGGCCGCCGGCCCACATCCGGCGCGGCAGAGGAACCGGGGGCAGGAATCCGCCGCGCTTCGGGTGTCCATCGGGTCCGAGTTCGCTTTGTCTTGCCGCGGGATTGAAGAACATCCAGTGCCATAGCGGCGGCATGTCCGAGCCCGGTACCGGCTCGGGGTCATCGCGATCAAGCGTGGCCGACAACGCCGCCAGCGACGCCGCAGTCACCAGATCGACGCGCTGCTCGGTCCGTCCCACCCACTCCCGTAATCGATCGAGGTCTGTCGTCATCGTGCGCCCCTTTCCGGCAGACAGGATGCCAGCTTGAACCGACTCCACGGAACCGGCAATTCGCTTTTCGGAAAGCTGCCCTTCGGCTGCCGTTAACCCGCATGCTGTACCTGACAGCGTTGCACCAAAGCGCACCGCCACCTTTTCGATCCTTATCCACCCGATCCTCGTATCGTGACCTCTCGCGATCCAGTTGATCGGTAACATCAAGCCTTGACCGGCGGCAAACCCTGCAGCTTCGGGCAAACCGGATCGGTTCCCGCAGCTATTGCGCCCCAGGAGGCAGCCCTGTCATGACCGACCATGTCTACAAGCACATCGAGCTCACTGGATCGTCGAGCAAGAGCAGCGACGACGCGATCCGCAACGCGCTCGCCAAGGCGGCAAAGACGATCCACAACATGCGCTGGTTTCAGGTTGTCGAGTCGCGCGGCCACATCGACAAGGGAGTGGTCGCGCATTGGCAGGTGACGATCAAGGTCGGCTTTTCCCTCGACGAATGAGCACGGCACGCGTTTCGCCGGCGCCGTCTGATTGCTGACGGCAGTCGATCCGGTTTCAAGGACAAGGACCCACACCATGCGCGTATTCCAGATCCAGGACGACTGGGGGATGGACCATCTGCAACTGGCCGCCCGGACCGATCCGCGGCCGGGACCGGGGCAGGTGTTGATCAGGATGAAAGCTTCGTCGCTCAACTACCGCGACCTCGTGGTCCCCAACCGCGGCTACGGCTCGTTTACCGGCACGCTGCCGCTGATTCCAATCTCCGATGGCGTGGGTGAAGTCGTTGAAGTCGGCAGTGGTGTCACGCGCGTGAAGGTCGGCGACCGCGTGTGCCCCTGCTTTCACCAGGGCTGGACCGCCGGCGAGCCGAATCTCGAGCGTCTGACGCAGACGCTCGGTGGCCCGATCGACGGCACGATGGCTGACCTGATGTGTCTGTCCGAAACCGGCGTGGCGAAGGCGCCCGCACACCTGTCGGACGAAGAAGCCGCCACGCTGCCCTGCGCGGCGCTCACCGCGTGGAGCGCGCTCGTCACGTACGACGAGTTGCGCCCCGGTTCACGTGTGCTGGTTCAGGGCACGGGCGGTGTGGCCCTGTTCGCTCTGCAATTCGCCAAGCTGCTCGGTGCGCACGTGACCGTGATCTCTTCGAGCGATGAGAAACTCGCCCGCGTCAGGCAACTTGGCGCCGATGCGGGAATCAACTACACGACCACGCCCGAGTGGTCCAAGCCCGCGCGCGAGTTGAGCGGCGGCGGCGGATTCGATCACATCGTCGAACTCGGCGGCGAGAAGACACTGCCGCAATCGCTGCGCTGCATCCGCCCGGGCGGAACGATCTCGATGATCGGCGTGTTGTCGGGGTCGAGCCTCGCCGCGCCGCTCGGACTTGTCGTCACGCGGCAGGTGCGATTGCAGGGCATCACGGTCGGGCATCGCGACGGCTTCGAGGCAATGTTGCGTGCGATCGATCAGCACAAGTTGAGGCCGGTCATCGATCGCGTGTTCGCCTTCGAGCGTCTCAAGGACGCGATGGCGCATCTGAAGAGCGGCAAGCAATTCGGCAAGATCTGCATCCGGCATTAGTCGCATGGTGCCGGGATTCCCAGGGTCCAGAGGGGTGTTCGCTTGACGCAATGCGCTCGCCGCTGGTCTAATCCGCCCGCCTCTGATGGGGAGTAGCACGCAGACGTTCGCAATGCGAACCTGCTGCGGTGTCGTCAATACGGCGTAGTGGATCGCGCAGGCGCATGATCCCTCGCCCGGCGCCGCAGGCCGGCTTTGCCGGTCGGCAAGACCAAACGAGCATTCGTCCCGATTCAACGGTCCGCGCTTGGCCGATTAACTGAGGCAAATCCATGATTTCCGTCGGCACTCCGCTGATGTGGACGCTGTTTGCAGCGTTCGTTTTCATTGCCCTGCTGGTCGATTTCCTTGCGATGAACAAGCAGGGCGCGCACAGGGTATCGATCAGGGAGGCGGCCGTCTGGTCGCTGATCTGGATCGCGGTGTCATTCGTCTTCTGCGGCTGGTTCTGGTGGTACCTGGGCGGCGCGCAGGGCAGCCAGGTCGCCGGCACGCGGGCGCTCGAGTTCGTGACCGGCTACCTGGTCGAAAAGGCACTCGCGGTCGACAACATCTTCGTGTTCCTGATGGTGTTCACGTATTTTGCGGTGCCGGCCGAGTCCCAGAAGCGCGTGCTGATGATCGGCATCCTGGGCGCGCTCGTGCTGCGCGCGGTGATGATCCTGGTCGGCGCGTGGCTGATCGCGCAGTTCGACTGGATCCTGTACATCTTCGGCGCGTTCCTCGTGTTCACCGGCGTCAAGATGTGGTGGGCGGCAGGACAGGAGCCGGACCTCGAAGCCAATCCGGCGCTGAGGTGGATTCGCAGTCATTTGAAGATCGCGCCGGGATACGACGGCGAGAAGTTCTTCACCATCGTCAACGGGGTGAAGATGGCGACACCGCTGACCGTCGTGATCGCGCTGATCGGCATCGTCGATGTCATCTTCGCGGTTGACTCGATCCCGGCGATCTTCGCGATCACGACCGATCCTTTCATCGTGCTGACGTCCAACGTGTTTGCAATCCTCGGCCTGCGCGCGATGTACTTCCTGCTTGCCGGCATGCACGAGCGCTTCCACCTGTTGTCCTACGGCCTGGCGATCGTGCTGGCATTCATCGGCATCAAGATGCTGCTGCTCGACGTCTACAAGATCCCAGTCGCCTGGTCATTGGTCGTCACCGTCATCGTGCTGGCGGTCACGATGCTGCTGTCACTGCGGATTCCACCCAGGGGAGCGGCCGGCGGCGCCTATCCGTTCCGCGCGAAAGCCAGGGGCGATCACGAAAGCCCGCACGGCTGAGCGGGTCTGCCCGGCTGCCACGCGGGCGGCTACGGACGGTCGCGCATGCGGACCGATGTCGATCGGATCAAGGCGCCGGCTGTCACCATCGACTAGAGTTCATTCGCGACCAGCAGACATGAATAAACGCCGGCCGCCCGAAGATGCACAGGAGAACGCTTCCGCTTTCGCAGGTCTACCGGTTGCTCGAACCGGGGCCGGTGGTGCTGCTTTCGACCGCTCGCGCGGGCCGGCCGAACGTCATGACGATGTCATGGCACACGATGATGGAATTCGAGCCGCCCCTGGTGGGCTGCGTGGTCAGCAATCGCAATTACAGCTTTGATCTGCTCCGTTCAACGCGCGAATGCGCGCTCAATGTCCCGAGCGCCGACCTTGCAGACAAGGTAGTGGCCTGCGGCAACGCCAGCGGGCGCGACATCGACAAGTTCGCCGCGTTCGGCGTTACCGCAATCACTGCCAGCCACATCGCGGCGCCGTTGGTGGGTGAGTGCTTTGCGAGTCTCGAATGCAAGGTGGTCGATACGCGGCTGGTGCGCGCCTACAACTTCTTCATCCTCGAGGTGGTCAAGGCCTGGATCGACCCGGCACGCAAGGATGCGCCGACGCTCCACCATCGCGGCATGGGCCGCTTCATGGTCGGCGGAAAAACGATCACACTGCCCTCGCGCATGAAGTAGCTCGTTCATGACGCGGCAGCACGACCTTTTGAAGGTGTTGTCGGCTCCGACACACCACGCACCACGGGGTCCCCTTCGGGTTCACCGCCGTTCGATCCAGTACAACGCGCCGAGCGCGACACTGAGCACGACCAGGCTCGGCAGTGCGGCCACCACGACCGGCGGCCACGTGTTGAGCAGGCCGAGGTGTGCAAACAGCTTGTTCAGCATGTAAAAGGTCACGCCGATCATCACGCCGGTGAAGATCTTCAGACTCACACTGCCGGCGCGCACGTGCAGGTACGCGAAGGGCAATGCCAGCATCATCATCACCAGAATCGCGAGCGGATAGAACACCTTGTTCCACAGCGCGATCTCGTAGCGATTGGTCTGCTGGCGGTTGGCAGTCAGATGGCGGATGTACTGCACCAGGTCGATCGCCGCCATGCGTTCGGGTTGCACCAGCAGCACGCTGAAGATATCCGGCGTCAGCTCCGACGCCCAGCGCAGCGTGCTGCCGCGGACGATTTCAGTGCGCTGATCCGACGGCGCGGCATCATCCGGCGTCACAACCGGCAGCAGGGTTGCGACGACGTCGTTCAACTGCCACGCCGGCCCCTTGCCGTCGACGACGAAGTGGCCGCTCGCCGCCGTGCCGATCGCGCGCAGCCGATAGTCACGATCGAACTCGAACACGCGCATCGACTGCAGCGTCGCATCAGGCCGCACCTGCTTGACATTGACAAAGCGCCAGCGCTCGACCTGTCCGCCAGCGCCGGTCACCGCATCGCGGACCCACACGCCAGAGCGAAACTGTTCGACCGACTCACCCTTGGCGGATAGCTTCAGTTGCTGCGCGACGCGTTCGGCGGGCGGTGCAACCAGCTCACCGAACAGATAAGTGAGCGCGATGAAGACGAGTGCCGCAAGTATCACCGTCACTGCCAGCCGGCGCGTACTCATGCCCGACACACGCATGATGGTGAATTCGGAATTCGACGCGAGTTTCGACAGCGCGTAGATGGTGCCGATCAGCGCTGCAATCGGCATCAGCTCGTAGGTGCGGGAAGGCAGCGACAGCGCGACATAGGCAAATGCCGTGCTCAGGCGGTAACCGGAACTGATCTCATCCAGCTGGCCAATCAGATCGAAGAATGCGAACAGCGCCAGCAGCGCAAACAGCACGAATGCGGTCGCGGTCGCGATTTCACGTGTCAGGTAATGGCGCAGCGTGCGCATCAGCCCGCCTTCGCCGTTCGGACGCGCAGCGCACTGATCAGCCGGTGCGGCAGCCAGCGTTGCCAGTACACGCGCCGCACGAACAGCAACACGATCAGCAGCGCCACGACCGCATGCGCGATCCAGAGACCGATCGAAAACGGCAACCGCCCGCGTTGCACCGACGATTGCACGATCGACAGCGCGTTGTTGTAGAGCAGGAATGCAAGCACGGCCACGATCAGGTTGAACGACCGACCGACGCGCGGATTGGTGTAGCCAAGCGGAATCGCCAGCAGCGCCACCAGCGCGGCGACGATCGGCAACCCGATGCGCCACAGCAGTTCCCCCAGGTTCCACGTGGTCGGTTGCTGCCACAGTTCGCCACTCGTCTTGGCGCGCGCAGCAAGTTCGGCCAGCGGCGCTTCGGGTTTGGTGTCAAGACGGATTGCGTAGCGATCAAATTCAACCATGCGGTACTCGGCTTCGCCGGGTCGGCCCTCATAGCGTCGACCCTGCTCCAAGACCAGGAAACGCTCGCCATCGGGGCGCAGCTCGATCACGCCCTGAGCGGCGACGATCACGCCCTCTCGGCCCTGACTGCGGTGGCTGACGAACACGTTCTTCACGCGCGCGCCGGCGAGATCGACGCTTTCGACAAAGAACACGCGGTCTGCGCCGCCGGACTCGATGAAGCGCCCGGGCGCGATCTTGCTGACGTCGTCACGTTGCGCAAAGCGCATCTTGCTTTCCACGATCTGCCGGTTCGACCACGGCGACAATGCCAGTGACAGCACGGCTACCAGCACCACGATCGGGGCGGCAAAGCGCAGCACGGGGACGATCCACGCGAACAGGCTCTGACCCGACGCGAGCCACACCACCATTTCGGAGTCGCGATACGCGCGCGACACAGTCATCAGCACCGAAACGAACAGCGTGAGCGTCAATACCGTTGGCAGATAGGTCAGCGCCGTCAGTGCGACGATCGCAAACACGGCGCTGCTGTCGACACGGCCGCCGGCCGCCTCGCCCAGAATGCGCACCAGGCCGACCGAGAAGATGATCGAGAACAGCACCGTGAACACCGCGCCGGCCGTGTTCGACAGCTCGGCAACGATGGCTCGCTGGAAAACCATGGCGGATGCGGGTTGCGAGGGATTCCGGTCAGGCGGCCGCTATACTGCGCGCCCGAGGCAGGACGGCCGTTTCGAGAGCGCCAGAGCAACACAAGATCACGGCGCCGCACATCCCCGTCGAGAGGAAGAAGAACGCAATGGAATTTAGCACGAAGGTTGCGGCGGTCGACGCCGTGAAAGCCGACTGCGTCGCGGTCGGCATCTATACCGACGGCGCACTGACGGCAGCGGCACGGCGCATCGACACTGTTTCAGGAGGGGCCGTTACCGCGGTCATCAACAGCGGCGACGCAACCGGCAAGCGCGGCAACGCGGTGTTGTTGCGCAACGTGGCCGGTGTCACCAGTGCACGCGTGCTGCTGGTGGGACTCGGCAAGGGCGGCGAGTTCAACGACAAGGCCTTTGCCGAGGCAGCGCGCACGGCGGTTCGCGGCGCCGGCACCGGTGTCAGGGATCTGGCGATTGCCGTCAGCGACTGGAAACCGAGGGGCCGCGATCACGCGTGGCAGGCGCGCACGTTGGCGGTTGCCGCGCGCGAGACGGTCTTCCGCACCGATGAGCTGAAGAGCAAGAAGGACGAGAACGGCCCTCGCGTCACGCAGGTGCAACTGCTGCTCGACGCGCGCGACGCGCATGTGGAAAAAGGCCTGAAGGAAGGGGTGGCGATCGCCAATGGCGCGGCGCTCACCAAACGGCTCGGCAATCTGCCCGGCAACGTCTGCACGCCATCCTATCTCGGCGCGCAGGCCGTGCAGCTCGGCAAGGAGTGGAAGCTCGAGGTCGAGGTGCTCGATCGCAAGGACATCGAAAAACTGAAGATGGGTTCGTTCCTGTCGGTCACACGAGGCTCGGCCGAGCCGCCGCGCCTGATCGTGATGAAGTATCACGGCGCAGCCAGGTCGCAGGCGCCGGTCGTGCTGGTTGGCAAGGGCATCACGTTCGACTCCGGCGGCATTTCGCTCAAGCCCGGCGCCGCCATGGACGAGATGAAGTTCGATATGTGCGGGGCGGCATCTGTTCTCGGCACGCTGCGCGCGGTGGCCGAGATGAAACTCAGGCTCAACGTGATCGGCGTCGTCGTGGCCTGCGAGAACCTGCCATCGGGAACCGCCACCAAACCCGGGGACATTGTGACCTCGATGTCGGGCCAGACGATCGAGATACTGAACACCGACGCCGAGGGACGACTGATCCTGTGCGATGCGCTGACCTATGTGGAACGTTACAAGCCGGCCGCGGTGGTGGATATCGCGACGCTGACGGGCGCCTGCGTGGTTGCGCTCGGCGACGTCAATTCGGGCCTGTTCGCCACCGATGAAGCGCTCGCGGACGAACTGCTGAAGGCGGCCAGGGCTGCTCTCGATCCGGCGTGGCGGATGCCGGTCGAGGACGATTATCAGGAGCATCTGAAATCCAACTTCGCCGACGTGGCGAACATCGGCCCGCCCGGCAAGGCAGGCGCCGTGCTCGCCGCGTGCTTCCTGGCACGCTTCACGCGGGCGTACAAATGGGCGCACCTGGACATCGCGGGCACAGCCTGGAAAGGCGGCACTGCAAAAGGCGCAACCGGTCGCCCCGTGCCGCTGCTGACGAATTTCCTGATGAAGCGTGCCGGGTAAAGGCAGTCGCGCGTCGGGAGTCGGGCGTCAGGAGAAAATGCAGGTCGTTCCCGCTTGCAGAATTTGCGCTTCTGGTTAATGTGACGAGCGCCGCCGGCTTCGGTCACTGGCACACTACTCCCGACGCCCGACTCCCGACTGCTCTCACATGCGCGTCGATTTCTACTTCAACGTCGACCACCGTCTGCATTACGCCTGTCGCGTAGTGCGCAAGGCGCGCGCGGCCAACCTGTCGGTACTCGTCTACACCAGCGATGCGGATCGCCTGGCGCGCTTCGACACGGCGCTGTGGACGTTTTCCGCACTTGATTTCGTGCCGCACGTATACGCCGACTCGCCGCTCGCGGCGAACACGCCGGTGTGGCTGACGCTCGCCGCTAACGATGATTCGCGACGCGACCTGTTGCTGAATCTCGATGATGGCGTGCCCGCCGCGGGCTGGTGCACACGTTTCGAGCGCGTGATTGAGGTTGTGTCGAAGGATGACGGCGATCGCGCGCAGGCGCGCCAGCGTTTTCGCGTGTGGCGCGAGCGCGGCGTCACGCCCACCACCCACGAGGTCGGTGACGAATGACTACGCCCGTGCGACCGGAGAAGGACGCGGCGAACACCACCGTGTTCGACGACGATGAGTCGATTCCGGTCCTGACGGAGCGGCTGACACTGCCCGCGCTGGATCTGGATTTCGCGCTGCCGGCGATCGAGCAGCCGACACATATCGAACCGCCAGCCTCCGTTGCCGCGACGACGCTCTTGCTGCCCGCGGAGCCGCCCGCACCGCAGCCACCGGCACCTCCGCCGCCGCCGACCGCGGAGGAGTTGCGCGCCACGGTGCTGCAGGCAGTACTGGAACAACTACCGGCTGAGATCGACTCGCTGGTTCACCAGCGGCTGCGCCCTGCCGTCGAAGCTGCGTTCGCCAATCTTTCGGCCGAAGCCAATCAAACGCTGCGCAACGCGCTGGTCGAAATCGTCGAGCGCGCGGTGCGCGACGCGCTGAACAAGGGCAAAACCGAACCCAGTTAAACGACGCCGTCTGTGCGCCGTCAATCCCGCTAGTCTCTAGTTTACTGATTCTGTCCGAAGTGCATCGAACGCACCAACTGCGTCACTTTCAGCGTCGGTGGCAGGCCAATACAGGCCTGTTTGGTGCGGCTTGGCACCAGCGCTGTGCAATACGCATGCTTCGGCGTTGCTTCTACCCCGGCACGAAACTTGTACTTGGTTTGTTACGCGAATCTTCGCGTTCCGCCAACCGGTCGAGGGGGTTACTGAATGAATCGCAGAGAATTACTGAAAGCATCGGGCGCAGTCGCGCTGAGCACGGGCGGCATTTCGGCCGCCTTTGGGCAATCCAAGACGCCGATCAAGGTCGGCATTCTGCATTCGCTGTCGGGCACGATGGCGATCTCCGAAACCGCGCTGAAGGAAACGGCGCTGATGACGATCGCCGACATCAACGCCAAGGGGGGCGTGATGGGTCGTCCGCTCGAACCGGTGGTCGTCGACCCCGCGTCGAACTGGCCGCTGTTCGCCGAGAAGGCAAGGCAATTGATCACACAGGACAAGGTCGCCGTCGTGTTTGGTTGCTGGACCTCGGTGTCGCGCAAGTCGGTGCTGCCGGTGTTCAAGGAACTGAATCACCTGCTGTTCTATCCGGTGCAGTACGAGGGTGAAGAACTGGAGAAGAACGTCTTCTACACGGGCGCAGCGCCGAATCAGCAAGCGATTCCCGCCACCGAGTACCTGATGAGCAAAGAGGGCGGTGCTGCCAAGCGCTTCTTCCTGCTCGGCACCGACTATGTGTACCCGCGCACAACCAACAAGATCCTGCGTGCGTTCCTCAAGAGCAAGGGCGTGGCCGAAAAGGACATCGAGGAGATCTATACGCCGTTCGGCCACAGCGATTATCAGACCATCGTGGCCAACGTCAAGAAATTCGCCGGCGGCGGCAAGACCTGCGTGATCTCGACCATCAACGGCGATTCGAACGTTCCCTTCTACAAGGAACTCGGCAACGCAGGTTTGAAGGCGAAGGACGTACCGGTGGTGGCGTTTTCGGTCGGCGAGGAAGAACTGCGCGGCGTCGACACCAAGCCGCTGGTGGGTCATCTGGCGGCATGGAACTATTTCATGTCGCTTAAGAATCCGAAGAACGACGCGTTCATCAAGATGTACAGGGATTGGGCCGTCAAGCAGAAGCTGCCGAACGCCGAAAAGGTCGTCACTAACGATCCGATGGAAGCCACCTATATCGGCATGCATCTATGGAAGCAGGGCGTGGAAAAGGCGAAGACCACGGACATCGATCCGGTCATCAAGGCGGTCGAAGGTCAGAGCATCGACGCGCCGTGTGGCTTCAACGTCAAGATGGACGAAAAGAATCATCATCTGCATCGGCCGGTGTTCATCGGCGAGGTGCGGGCGGATGGCCAGTTCAACGTCGTGTGGAAGACCAAGGGTCCGGTACGCGCACAGCCGTGGAGTCCGTTCATTACGGGTAACGAAAAGAAACCGGACAATCCGGCCTGACCGACCTTTCCGTGCTCGCAGGTAGCCCGCCTCCGCAACGAAGGCTACCCGCGCAGCACGGCGGGAGACACCGGATGGATCTTCTTGTGCGCGCCTGCGCGCGCGCGGGGGCATGCCTGTGCACGCTCGCGTGTCTATGCATGCTGCTGCTCGCCGCCACCCCGGCCGCGGCGGCGCTTGATCCGGCGCTGGCTGCGCAACTGGGCAGCGAGGATACCGACGCGAAGATCGAGGCGATCCGCAAGCTGGTCGCGACCGAAGACCTGCGCGCCGTGGAAATCCTGAAGGCGCTCGGCGAGGAAGCGCTCGCGTTGATCAACGACGGCAAGCGCGCAGTCATCGTGACCGATGGCCGGATCGCTGACGCGGCAACCGGCGAAAAACTGGGCACGGCACCGGCCAATCTCGAGTCCATCGTCATCAACAACCGCATTCGCGGTGAGCTTGGCGCGGCGATCGCCGCCTTGAGGCTTGTCAGTCCCGATCGCACGGTTCGCATGGCAGCCGCCCGGGAGTTGCAGGGCTCCGACAATGAAGACGCGCTGCCCATCATCCAGCGCGCGACCGACAAAGAGCAGGACGCCGAGATCAAGTCGATCCTGCAACTGGCCAGCGCGTCGCTGGCACTGAAGAGCAGTGATCCGGCGCTGCGACTGCGGGCCGCAAAGGCGCTCGCGGCGAGCACTGATCCGCAGGTCCGACAGATGCTCGCCACGCTGGTCACCAAGCAAAAAGACGGCAGCTATCCCGAGATGGACGAGCGCGTTCGGACCGCCGCGCAGACTTCGCTTGATGACATCAATCGTCGTCTGCGCGCGACCGAGGTCGGCCTGTCCCTGTTCTCGGGCGCCAGCCTGGGGTCGATCCTGCTGCTTGCCGCGCTCGGGCTGGCGATCACCTATGGCCTGATGGGCATCATCAACATGGCCCACGGCGAGTTCCTGATGATTGGCGCCTATGCGACCTACGTCGTGCAGGGGCTGTTCCGCAAGTTCGCGCCCGGGGTCTTCGACTGGTACGTGATCGCGGCAATGCCGGTCGCCTTCCTTGTCACGGCCGCGATCGGCATGGCGCTTGAGCGCAGCGTGCTGCGCTGGCTATATGGCCGGCCCCTGGAGACGCTGCTGACAACCTGGGGCATCAGCCTTCTGCTGATCCAGGCCAGTCGCACGATCTTCGGTGCGCAGAACGTCGAAGTGGAGAACCCGAGCTGGCTCTCGGGCGGCATTGCGCTCGCCGGCGGCTACGTGGTCCCATTCAACCGGATTGTCATCATCGGCTTCGCATTCGTCGTGCTTGCCGCCGTGTGGCTGGTGATCAATCGCACGCGAATGGGACTGTTCGTGCGCGGCGTCACGCAGAACCGCGCGATGGCCAGTTGCACCGGCGTGCCGACCCATCGCGTTGACATGCTCACCTTCGGGCTGGGATCCGGCGTAGCGGGTCTGGGTGGCGTGGCGCTGTCGCAGATCGGCAATGTGGGACCGGATCTGGGTCAGAGCTACATCGTAGACAGCTTCATGGTGGTTGTACTGGGCGGCGTTGGTCAACTGGCCGGTACTGTGATCGCCGCGTTAGGACTCGGGTCGATCGCCAAGTTTCTTGAACCCTGGTCCGGCGCGGTGATGGCCAAGATCATGGTGCTCGTGTTCATTATCCTTTTCATCCAGAAGCGACCCCAGGGGCTCTTCGCCCTGAAGGGCCGGAGCGCTGAGGCATGACACGACTTTTTCCGCCGCGCGTGTGGATATCGATCCTGGTCGTCGCGGCCCTGCTGCTGCTTGTCGTGCCGTTGCTGCATCTCGCACTGCCGGAAGGACACGCGCTGCACGTGTCGAGCTTCTGGATCACGCTGCTCGGCAAATTCATGTGCTACGCGGTGCTGGCGCTGGCGATGGACCTGATCTGGGGATACACCGGCATCCTGTCGCTTGGCCAGGGCCTGTTCTTCGCGCTCGGCGGCTATGCCTTCGGCATGTACCTGATGCGCCAGATCGGGCGCGATGGCGTCTATCACAGCGACCTGCCGGACTTCATGGTGTTCCTCGACTGGAAGGCCTTCCCCTGGTACTGGACCGGCTCGGACTCCTTCCTGTGGACGCTCGTCCTTGTCGTCGCCGTGCCGGGCCTGCTCGCGTTGGTCTTTGGCTTTTTCGCGTTCCGCTCGCGCATCAAGGGTGTCTACTTCTCGATCATTACGCAGGCGCTGACGTTTGCAGCGATGTTGGCGTTCTTCCGCAACGACATGGGCTTCGGCGGCAACAACGGCTTCACCGATTTCAAGCGCGTTCTCGGCATACCGATCACCGCGGTCGAGACACGCACCGTGCTGTATGTGCTCTCGGGCCTGTACCTGATTGCCGCTCTGCTTCTCGCACGCTGGATCGTGAAGAGCAAGCTCGGTCGCGCATTGACCGCGATCCGCGACCAGGAATCGCGGCTGATGTTTCTCGGCTACCAGACGCTGTACTTCAAGCTCACGATCTGGACACTGGCCGCCATGATGAGCGGCATCGCCGGCGCACTCTATGTGCCGCAGGTCGGCATCATCAACCCGAGCGAGATGAGCCCGGCCAACTCGATCGAGATCGCGATCTGGGCTGCAGTCGGCGGGCGCGGCACGCTGCTCGGTCCGATCCTCGGCGCCTTCGCAGTCAACGGCGCGAAGAGCTGGTTCACGGTCGCCTATCCGGAGTTCTGGCTGTACTTCCTCGGGCTGCTGTTCGTGCTCGTGACGCTAATTCTTCCGCGCGGCCTGATGGGCCTGTTTGTGAAACTGCGCTCGCGCCGCGCGCCGATCATGGCGGATTCGATCGTCGTGCCCATCGAGGCCAAGTCGTGAGCGAACCGATCCATGACGTCGGCGGGACCGGCGGCGTCGGTTATTCCCACCATCTGCAGGCCGATAAGGTCGACACATCGCACGGCCCGATCCTGTACCTCGACGACATCACGGTGAGCTTCGACGGCTTCAAGGCGCTGAACAAACTGTCGCTCACGGTCGATCGCGGCGAACTTCGCTGCATCATCGGTCCCAACGGTGCCGGCAAGACGACAATGATGGATGTAATCACCGGCAAGACTCGACCCGACCTCGGCACGGCGTTCTTCGGTCAGACATTTGATCTGACCCGCTTGCCGGAAACGGAGATCGCGCGCCTCGGCATTGGCCGCAAGTTCCAGAAACCCACCGTGTTCGAGAGTCACACGGTATTCGAAAACCTGGAACTGGCGATGAAAACCGACAAGCGCGTGCGCCCGACCCTTCTTGCGCGCCTGACCGAAAGCCAACTCGATGTGATCGCGCGCACGCTGAAAACGATTCGCCTCGAGGGTCACGAGCAGCGGCTGGCGGGCGCGCTGTCGCATGGCCAGAAGCAGTGGCTGGAAATCGGCATGTTGCTGGTGCAGGAGCCGGAACTCATCCTGCTCGACGAGCCGGTCGCCGGCATGACCGATGTGGAAACCGAGCACACAGTGGAACTCATTCTCGAACTTGAACGTTCGCATTCGATCGTGGTCGTCGAGCACGACATGGACTTTCTCGCCAGGATCGCACGCAAAGTCACGGTGCTGCACGAAGGCAGCGTGCTCGCCGAAGGCCGAATGCAACAGGTGCAAAGCAACGAACGCGTCATCGAGGTGTATCTGGGCCGATGAGTCGGCCGCTCATCATGCTGACGATCGAAGGCATCAACCAGTACTACGGCGGCAGCCACATCCTGCGCAACGTGAGTCTGCAGGTGCCTGTGGGCGCGTGCACCGTGCTGCTGGGTCGCAACGGTGTGGGCAAGACGACACTGCTGAAGACGGTCATGGGTCTGGTATCCGCCCGGAGCGGCGCGATCCGATTCGACAGCCAGGACATCACCAGACTGCCGCCGCACCAACGCGTCCATCTCGGCATCGGCTATGTGCCGCAGGGGCGCGAGATTTTCAATCGGCTCACCGTCGAAGAAAACCTTCAGATGGGGCTCGCGCCTTTAAGAGGTCGCGCAGCACGAACAGTGCCAGAGCACATTCTCGAGACTTTCCCCGTGCTCAAACAGATGCTCAAGCGTCGCGGCGGCGATTTGTCGGGCGGTCAGCAACAGCAGCTTGCGATCGGCCGCGCGCTGGCAGCCAGCCCGCACGTGCTGATCCTGGACGAGCCGACCGAAGGCATCCAGCCGTCGATCATCAAGGAGATCGGCACCGTGATCCGAACGCTGGTGGAAAAGAGCAAAATGGCGGTGCTGCTCGTGGAGCAGTATTACGACTTCGCCGAATCGCTGGCGGATGGGTATGCGGTGATGTCGCGCGGCCAGATCACGCACGCGGGCACGGGCTGCGAGATGAAGGAGAAGAACGTCCGCACGCAGGTTTCCATCTAGCCCGATATCCATTGAACAGCTGGCACGCCTCACTGGCGCTGGACTATCGCTTCGTCGCACCGCGCACTGCGCTCTCTGTCCGTCACCACGGACCGCTGCGGGTACAGAAGGCGCTTTATCCCGAAGGCGATGCCACGTGTCACACCATCATGCTGCATCCACCGGGCGGCATCGCGGGCGGCGATGCGCTGTCGATCAAGGTCGATGCGCAACCCGGCGCACATGCACTGATCACCACGCCCGGCGCGGCCAAGTGGTACAAGGCAAACGGCCGCGCTGCGTCACAACGCGCACATCTTCGCGTCAAGGGAGCGCTCGAATGGTTGCCGCAGGAAGCGATCGTGTTCGACCAGGCCGACGTGCACTCCGAGATCCACATTGACGTTGAACGCGACGCCAGGATGATCGGTTGGGACATCGTTGCGCTCGGCCGAATGGCGTCCGGCGAGGCGTTCACCGCTGGCTGCTTCGCGCAGTCGATCCGCCTGTATGAGGACGGCGCACTGCAATGGGTCGAACGCACCCGCATCACCGGCGGCGATGCGTTGCTCGCTTCCCCGATCGGGCTCGCCGGACACCGCGTCTTCGCCTGCGTTTGGGCCATCGGGCCACACTGGGGCGACGAGCGGATCGCTGCCCTGCGCGAGTGTTGGTCTCCATCTTCCCAGGTTGCGATCACGCAGCTCACACCACGACTTCTGGTCGCCCGCGTCCTCGGCTCGACCAGCGCGAACGTACGACGTCGCTGCGAGGCGCTCTGGCAGCTGCTGCGCCCGGGCGTCCTCGGCGTGGCGCCAGTGACACCGCGCATCTGGGCCACATGAAAGACGAGACCCTCGAGCGGGTCTGCGCGCTCTTCGTGGATGCGCATCGGCATGCGCGCCGATTCGCCGCGCGTGCGTTGCCTGCGTTGACCGATCTCTCGGATGTCCATCGCATTCATGCCGTCGTCAGGCCATTCGGGCTGGTATCTCCCTACACCGACGACGTGCAGGCCGCCATTGCAGCGAACTTCGGTCGCGAGGGTTACGACTGCGTGGCCGAGCGCCATAGCGGCATTCGTGTCAACTTCGACTTCGCGACGATTGCACCCGGGACCACGGCGGCAATGATCCGCGATGTCGCGCGCTCCACGCCGGATGCGATCGTCGTTCTGTGCACCAACATGGACGGTGCCACCTTGGCGGATGCGCTCGAACAGGAACTCGGCATTCCCGTCTACGATTCGATCGCGGTCGCCCTCTGGGGCGCGCTGCGCGTGGCGGGCGTTGATCCCGCGCGCATCGAAGGCTATGGCCGGCTGTTTCGCGAGTTACGCTAGCTGGAATTTGGCCTTGGCCGCGTGGGCTGACCGAACCAGGGTGCACCGCGGCGCGGGCCGGCACCTTTCTTGCGAGCAACTTCAACCATGGAACTGACCCCGAGAGAAAAGGACAAGCTCCTGCTCTTCACCGCGGCGCTGCTCGCGGAAAGGCGCAAGGCGCGCGGATTGAAGCTCAACTATCCGGAAGCGGTGGCGTTCATCAGCGCCGCCATCATGGAAGGCGCGCGCGACGGCAGGACCGTGGCCGAGTTGATGAGCTATGGCACAGCATTGCTGACGCGCGCCGACGTGATGGACGGAGTCCCCGAGATGATTCCCGACATCCAGGTCGAAGCGACCTTTCCCGACGGCACCAAGCTTGTCACCGTGCACAACCCGATTCCCTGAGGCGCACAGATGATCCCTGGTGAACTCCTCGTCCTGCCCGGCGATATCGAACTGAATGTCGGCCGCAGGACGTTGCGGCTGGCGGTGGCGAACACCGGCGACCGGCCGATCCAGGTGGGCTCGCATTTCCACTTCTTCGAGACCAACGAGGCGCTGAACTTCGATCGCGCCGCAGCGCGCGGCTATCGTCTGAACATCGCCGCCGGCACCGCGGTGCGCTTCGAACCAGGGCAGGAGCGTGAGGTCGAACTGGTCGAACTCAATGGCGATCGCATCGTTTACGGCTTCAACGCGAAAGTGATGGGTCGATTGGACGCCAGAGCCGCGAAAAGAGTGCCTGCGAAGAAAGCAGCAAGAAAAGGGGCGCGCAAATGAAGATATCGCGCCGGGCCTATGCCGAGATGTTCGGGCCCACGGTCGGTGATTGCGTTCGGCTTGCCGACACCGCGCTCGTCGCCCAAGTGGAAAAAGACTTCACCGTTTACGGCGAGGAAGTGAAATTCGGCGGCGGCAAGGTGATCCGCGACGGCATGGGGCAATCGCAGCGTATGTCGAAGGACTGCGCGGACACCGTCATCACCAACGCGCTGATCATCGATTACTGGGGCATCGTCAAAGCCGACATCGGCATCAAGTCTGGCCGCATCAGCGCGATCGGCAAGGCCGGCAATCCCGACATCCAGCCGGGTGTGACGATTGTCATCGGCCCCGCGACCGAAATCATCGCGGGCGAAGGCATGATCGTCACCCCCGGCGGCATCGACACGCACATCCATTTCATCTGCCCGCAGCAAATCGACGAAGCATTGATGAGCGGGGTCACGACGATGATCGGGGGCGGCACCGGGCCTGCCACCGGGACGTTCGCGACTACCGTGACTCCGGGGCCCTGGCATCTGGAGCGCATGCTGCAGGCGGCCGATGCGTTCCCCATGAATCTCGGTTTTCTTGGCAAGGGCAATGCCTCGCTGACGCCACCGCTGGAGGAGCAGATCAAGGCCGGCGCGATCGGGCTCAAGCTGCACGAAGATTGGGGCACCACGCCGGCGGCGATCGACACGGCGTTGTCGGTCGCGGACAAGACCGACACTCAGGTGGCGATCCACACCGACACGCTGAACGAAGCCGGTTTCGTCGAAACCAGCATCCGCGCGTTCAAGGGGCGCGTGATCCACACCTATCACACCGAAGGCGCCGGCGGCGGCCACGCGCCGGACATCATCAAGGTGTGCGGCGAGCCGAACGTGCTGCCCTCCTCCACCAATCCGACGCGCCCGTACACCATCAACACGCTCGACGAACACCTCGACATGCTGATGGTGTGTCATCACCTCGACAGCGCGATTGCGGAGGACATTGCGTTCGCCGAAAGCCGCATCCGCAAGGAGACGATCGCCGCCGAGGACATCCTGCACGACATCGGCGCGTTCTCGATGATCAGCTCCGACTCGCAGGCGATGGGCCGCGTCGGCGAAGTGATCATGCGCACGTGGCAGACCGCACACAAGATGAAGTCGCAGCGCGGCTCGCTGAGCGAAACCGGATTAAGCGATCCAAAGGAGCACGACAACGCGCGGATCAAGCGCTACATCGCCAAGTACACGATCAATCCGGCGATCACGCACGGCATTGCGCACGAGGTCGGCTCGATCGCGCCCTGCAAATGGGCCGACCTCGTGCTATGGAAGCCGGCGTTCTTTGGCGTCAAACCTTTCCTCGTCCTCAAGGGCGGGATGATCGCCGCGGCAGCAATGGGCGATCCCAACGCATCGATCCCGACGCCGCAGCCGGTGCACTACCGGCCGCAGTTCGGCGCGTTCGGCGGCGCGCTTGCGAAATCGTCGCTCACCTTCGTTTCGCAGGCGGCGCTCACGGGCGGCGTGCCGGACAGATACGGTTTGCGGAAGACGGCCGTCGCCGTGCGCGGCATGCGCAAACTCAGCAAGCACGACATGATCCACAACGGTCTGACGCCGCGCGTGACCGTTGACCCGGAAACCTATCAGGTGCATGCCGACGGCGTACTGCTCGATTGCGAGCCGGCCACCGAGCTCCCGCTCGCGCAGCGCTACTTCCTGTTCTGATGCTTCGCTTCAAACTCATTGAAAAACAGCCGCTCGAGCCCGAGCGGGCCGCACACGCGCTGCGGCTGCGTCTCGCCTATCACGAGCGCGTCAAAAGTCGGCTCGTGGTGCAGCTGCCGGATGGTCCCGTGGTCGCGATACTCCTTCCGCGCGGAAGCCGGATGCGCGATGGCATGGTGCTCACGGGCGACGATGGCGCAGTCGTGATCGTCGAAGCTGCAATGGAGCCGGTGACGCGCGTGATCGCGGATTCCGTCAACACCCTGTTGCGAGCGGTGTACCACCTCGCCAACCGCCACGTGCCGGTGCAACTGGCAAAGGATCATCTGCTCATCGAGCGCGACCCGGTGCTCGAGCGGATGCTGGTAGCGCTCGGGGTCAGCGTCGAACACGTCGAATCACCGTTCGACCCCGAGCCCGGTGCGTATGACGCTCATGATCACACCGGACATCACCACGAAGAAGCAGATCAGGTATCGGCCACGATTGGCGAGGAGCTGTCGATCGAGGCGCATCGGGCGCGGAGACCGAGTGCATGAAACCGGTTGATACCGTACTTCCAGCCGCTGCACGCCTGCGCCCGTTGCTGGCCGCGCTGCATGTGGCGAGCCCAGCACTGCCGGTGGGCGGATTCGCCTACTCGCAGGGTCTTGAGAGAGCCATCCAGGATGGACTGGTCCACGATGCCGCGAGTTCGCAGCGTTGGATCGAGGAACTGCTGCGGCTGTCTCTGGCGCGACTCGAAGCACCGTTGTGGCTGCGCGCGTTCGATGCGAGCTGCAAGGACGACATCGGCGCGTTCCTGCGCTGGAATGGCGAACTGCTGGCCGCGCGCGAGACCGCGGAGCTGCGGGCCGAGACCCGGCAGATGGGCGCATCGATGATGAGATTGCTTGCAGGTCTGAATTTCGCCCTTCCGAACTGCGATCCAATCGCCTATCCCGCGGCGTTCGCGCTCGCCTGCGTCCGGTTTGCCATCGATCGCGAAGCCGGGCTGGCAGCGTATCTGTGGGGGTGGCTGGAAAACCAGGTGCTGGTGGCGGTCAAGAGCGTTCCGCTCGGCCAGCAGGCGGGACAGCAGATTCTGTTCGCGTTGCATGAAGCGGTTGCGGACGCGGTCGCCGATGCCTCTGCACTGACCGATGACGAAATCGGCAGCGCCACCGCGCAGTTCGCGCTGACCTGTGCGCGACACGAGACGCAGTACTCTCGCCTGTATCGTTCCTGAGCATCAGATAATGTCTTTCTCTTCCCCTTTGCGTGTCGGCGTTGGTGGGCCGGTCGGCTCCGGCAAGACGACGCTGGTCGAGGTCCTGTGCAAGCGAATGCGCGATGCGTACAGCCTGGCAGTCGTGACCAACGACATCTACACCAAGGAAGATGAACGACTGCTGGTCGCGGCGCAGGCACTGGCGCCGGAACGCATCATGGGTGTGGAAACCGGCGGCTGCCCGCACACGGCGATCCGGGAAGATGCGTCGATCAACCTCGAAGCGGTCGATCGCATGTGTGCACGCTTTCCGGATCTCGACATCATCTTCATCGAATCCGGTGGCGACAATCTCGCAGCGACGTTCAGCCCGGAGCTCAGCGACCTCACGATCTACGTGATCGATGTTGCCGGTGGCGAAAAGATTCCGCGCAAGGGCGGGCCGGGCATCACGAAGAGCGATCTGCTGGTGATCAACAAGATCGATCTGGCGCCATACGTGGGTGCCAACCTCGACGTGATGCGCCACGATACGAAGCGCATGCGTGACGCTCGCACGTGGGTGATGACGAATCTGAAGACCGGTGAGGGACTCGATCAGATCGAGCGCTTCATCGTCGAACGCGGCATGCCGGCAACCGCGCCCACCTGAAAGCGCAGTCGATCAGACCCCGGTCTTGTACATCGGCGCCGCGAGTGCTTCGCGCAACGTGGTGAGACTTTCCAGCAGATGGGCCTGCGCGACGTCGCTCCTCGTCTTCCTGTCGGCAAGCGCGCGTCGCAGCTGCACGACCAGCTTCTCTGCCTCCTGCCGCTGCACCGAGCGCACATCGGCGGCGATGGTCGATATTGGCCGCACCAGCGCGCCAGCCAGCCGACGCAGGTGTTCGCGTTGCAGGTTCCGCCGCAGGCTGCCTATGTCGCGCCCGCTCTTCAACTCGCCCCACACCGCATCGGTCATCGCCGCTTGCACTTCAGGGAAGCTCATCAGTTCGCGCGGATTGATCGATTTCGCCTCGGTGTTGGCGAGCCGCAGCGCCACGGCCTCGGACATCAGCTGATCAAGCACCGTGCGCTGGATATCGAGCACCGCGCTCGGCAGGCTGAAATCCGGTCCGCCAGACCGGTCGAATCGGTCCGCGCCCAGGCGCCGCATGAAGTCCGGGTCGAACTGAAAACTTTCCTGCGAGAATAGCTCCGTCGTCAACACACGCAGCGCCTCGCGCTGGCGCTGCGCCTCCACCGGGATCAGCAGCGAGCGGCCAGACCCAACGCGGTCACGGTTGGTGTAGACGCCGCCGACGTACTTTGCCAGGTTCGGCGAAATGCCGCGCATCTGACGCAGCCCGAGCTCGAGGTTGCGCCGATAGACCCGATAGTCGTCATCGGCATCGAGCTTGCGGTTCTGCGTGCGCGTCCATAACTCGCGCGTGAGCTTCAACTGGCGCTGGTAGTACGCCAGCGAATCGTCACCGAGGTCGAAGCGATTGGTGCGCGGATCAAGTCCTGGCGGTGCGAATGCAAGATCCGCGTCGCCGCCGGCGTCTTCATCGGTGGCATAGGCCAGCATCGGGTCAGTCGATGAACGTGCGGCCAGCCCCGCGAGTTCCTTCGCTTCGGTGTCCGTCGCAAACTGCCGGTAACCCCACTCGATCGCCCAGCGGTCGTACGCGCCGAGTGTCTCCATCTGCAGGCCGCCGATGCGCGCTTCACTTTCCAGCGGCACATTCACGGGAACGTAGTCCATGATCGATGCCGACAACCCGTTCTTCTCCGTAAAGGCAGCATCGCGCAGCTGCTCCAGCTTGACCGCGCTCGACGCCTTGAAGTTGTGGCGCAGGCCGAGTGCATGGCCGGCCTCGTGCATCACGACCGCCTTGATCGACGCCTGGATGAAACGCCGCACCGCTTCTCCGTCCTGGGCCAGGTCACCCCGTTCGACCAGCAATTCGTAGGAAAACGCGGCTTGCTCCAGCGCATCGTCCGCGTATGTGCACTGGTCGGTGGCCCGCAGAAGTTCAGTGAGCGACGCGGCGCCCTGGGTCTGCGCGCGCGGCGGCAACACTTCGCCGAAGCGCCGACCGGAAATGCGCGCCCAAACGTCAGGAATCAGCACTGCGCCGTACAGGATCTCGCCGGTGCGCGGATCGGTCTGGCGCGGTCCGATGGCCGCCGTGCCACCGAGGCTCGAATCGACGAACCACTTGACCGCAATGTGGCGGCCCTCGAGTGTGTCCCAGTCGGCGTTGTCCGGCTGCTGTCTGACGACGATGGCATCGCTGAACCCAGCTTGCTCGAACGCCTTGTTCCATTCGAGCACACCGGCTTCGACGGCCGGTCGAAGGTCGGCGGGAATATTGCGGTCGAGCCAAGCGACGAGCGGTTGCTTTGGCGGCGAGAGCGTCACCGTCGGATCCTTCTTCTCCAGCCGCCAGCGATTGACGACACGTACGCGCGCTTCCTTCGAATAATCGCCGGCCAGGTCGCGATATTCGCTGACGAAGTAACCGACGCGCTCATCGGCGATACGCACCGCCATCGGCGGCGTCGGCAGCGCGGCGAATCGATACTGAATACCGACGAAGAAGCTGCGCGCATCGGGCAGTGCGCGAGGCGGCGTCGGCATCGGGGAGCCCGGTGCCGGCGGTGTCGGTGGCGGCGCCGGCAGCTTGGCCACCGCATAGTGGAGACTGACGCCGATCGTCGTCTCATCGGTGTTCCCACGCGCGCGCTCGATCGCGCTGTTGCGTGCATCGAGTGCATAGCCGAGACGAAAGGCGGTATCGATCAGCGTGTTGATGCCGGCGATGTCGGCGAGCAGCAGTGGGTTGGATTCGATCAGGAACGACTTGCGCTCCGCGTGTGGAGCCGACACCACCGCCACAGAACCGAGCAGGCTGTCCGATACGCTCTCGCGTGCGGCACGCGCCAGCGGTGAATCATCGACGGTGCGAAACAACGTGTTGTGGGCGATCAACTGCACCTGATTGCCGATGCGGCGGAAACTCGCCA
>Ga0209798_10000281_pt1 | contig 29787 bp, 30 predicted proteins | sample DOMMetBare3Fresh_FD_187475 | JGI IMG/M metagenome (GOLD analysis project Ga0209798, IMG submission 187475) | Wetland sediment microbial communities from St. Louis River estuary, USA, under dissolved organic matter induced mercury methylation -... | ecosystem: Environmental > Aquatic >... | reverse complement strand
GGGGTCTGGTCGCGGGCGGCGCCCTCGTCCTCGGGGCCCTCGTGGCCTGGCTCGTCGACCTGCCGCGCCCGGTCGTCGCCACGTTCATGGCGTTCGGCGCGGGTGTCTTCATCTCGGCGCTCGCCTTCGAGCTCGTGTCGGGCGCCGTGGCCCAGGGCGGCCTCGTCGCGACGGCGACGGGCTTCCTCGGTGGCTCGGTCGCGTACGTCGCCGCGAACATCGCCCTGGCCCGGCGCGGCGCCCGGCACCGCAAGCGGTCGGCGGAGCAGCCCTCGGAGGCCGACAGCGGGGGCAGCGGCGCCGCGATCGCCGTCGGGGCGCTCCTCGACGGAATCCCCGAGTCCGTCGTCCTCGGCATGTCGCTGTTCGGTGGCGGCGGCATCGGGGTCACTGTCCTCGCCGCGGTCTTCCTGTCGAACATCCCCGAGGGGCTGTCGAGCGCCGCAGGCATGAAGCGGGCCGGTCGAGGCCCTCGCTACGTCTTCGGTGTCTGGGGCGCCATCGCCGTCGCGAGCGGGCTCGCCGCGGCAGCCGGCGCGATCGGGTTCCAGGACGCCTCCGGCACGACGGTCGCCGTCATCACCGCCGTCGCCGCGGGTGCCATCCTGACGATGATCGCCGACACGATGATCCCCGAGGCCTTCGAGCGCGCCCACGCCTACACCGGGCTCGTCGCGTCGCTCGGCTTCCTCACCGCTGTGAGCATCGACCGCCTCGGCAGCTGACGTCCGATCCTGCCGCTCAGCTCGGGAAGGTCGTCCACCGCACCGCGGCCCCGACGCCGAGAAGCACGAGCAGCACCGAGAGCCCGGCGAGAGCGGCCGTCACCTCGATGTCCCGCTGCTGGACCTTGACGGTGCTCGGCAGGTCCGCGAGGACGCCCTGAAGCTGGTCGGCGTCGTTCGCGGCGAAGTACTTCCCACCGGTCGTCTCGGCGACCTCGCGCAGCGCGGGCTCGTCGACCACGAGAAAACCACGGCGCCGCGGGTCGTTCGCAGCCGCCCCGCCACCGCCGAAGGCCCGGCCGAACGAGTCGAAGCCGCTGCCACCGAGCTGTGCGGCACTGCACACGAGCGACGTCGGGTTCGTGGTGCCGAAGCCGATCGGGTACACCCGGACTCCGCGGGCCGCGGCGACCTGAGCCGCCTCCCGCGGCGAGACCCCACGGGTGTTCGCGCCGTCGGTGAGCAGGACGACGATCTCCGGCGCGTAGTCCCCCGCCGCCCTCCCACCGGTGCCCGAGCCGCCACCGCTGCCCGTGCCGCCGGTCGCACCGGGCTCCTGCGGGGCGACGTCCGGTCCGTTCGTGCCGTCGCCCGCACCGGTCCCGTCGCCGAGGTCGGACGATGCGACGTCCGGGTTGATCTGCGCGATGGCGTCGATCGACTTGAGGATCGCGGCGCCGATCGTCGTCCCCCGCCCCGTCGTGAGCGAGTCGATCGCCGCCTCGATCTCGCGGCGCTCGGTCGTCGGCGCGACGGCGACCTGCGCGAAGCCGGAGAACACGACGAGCCCGATCCGGGTGTCGGGGTCCTGGTTGCGGACGAACTCCCGGACGGCGGCCTGGGCGGCCGTGAGCCGGTTCGGCTCGACGTCGGTCGCGCACATGGAACCGGACACGTCGAGCGCGACGATGACGGACGACGCGGCGACCGGGACGTCGGCCCGCACCTGGGGCCGGCCCGCCGCGAGCAGCAGGGACGCGAGAGCGGCGAGGAGAAGGGCGAACGGCAGGTGCCGGCGCCAGCCCGCGCGGCGCGGGCCGGCCGCGCGGATGAGCGCGACGTTCGAGTACGACACCGCCCGACGGCGACGGCGGCGCAGCGCGACGACGTAGCCGGCGACGAGGAACGGCAGCACCACCGAGGAGACCAGCGCGAGGGGCCAGGCGAACGACATCGTCAGATCACCCGCCCGAACCACAGGAACGACAACCCGGCACCGAGCAGCAGCAGCAGGGCGGCCCCGCCGGCGACGAGCGCCGTCACCTCGACCTGCTCGGCGCGGACGGTCCAGGCGAGGTCGATGGACTTGTACACGTCCGTGAGCGTCTGCTCGTCCGCCGCGGCGAAGTACCGGGCCTGCGTCGTGGTGGCGACCTCGCGCAGCAGCGACTCGTCGAGGGCGGTCGCCACCTGGTACCCCTCGACCTCGAGCACGGTGCCCTGCGGGCTGCCCAGACCGATCGGGTAGATGCGAACCCCTGCGGTGGCGGCGATCTCAGCGAGCTGGACCGGGTCCGGTCCCGTCGTGTTCTCGCCGTCCGACAGCAGGACGACGGCCGACGAGCCGAAGAAGCCGATGTCCGCACCCTGCGCCTCGACCGACCCGTCGCCCGCCTGGCCCACCTGCACGGCCCGCCCTGCGATGGCACTCAGCGAGGTCTGGATACCGCGGCCGAGCGAGGTCCCGCCCTGCGGCGCCAGCCGGTCGATCGCCGCGCGCACGAGCGAGGTGTCCGTCGTCGGTTGCTGCGTGATCAGCCCGCTCTCGCCGAACGCGACGACGCCGATGCGGACGGTTGCGGGCTGGCGGTCGACGAACGCTCGGGCCGCCGCCTGCGCGGCGGCCATCCGACTGGGCGCGAGGTCGGTCGCGGCCATGCTGCCCGACGTGTCGAAGGCGAGGACGACGGTGCCCTCGCGTCGCGGCTGGGCGACCGTCGCCTCGGGACGCGCCAGCGCGAGCAGCATCAGCGTGAGCGCCCCGAGGATGAGCACCGGACCCACGTGCCGGCGGCGACCCGCCGACACCCCGGCCGGCGCCACGAGGCCGAGTGCCGCCAGCGCCGTGCGCCGGGACGCGCGACGGCGCAGCAACGCCTGGTACCCCAGACCGAGGAGGGGGACCGCGAGGAGAGCCGTCAGCATCCACGGCCACGTGAACGTCATACGCGCCGCCGCCGTCGCAGGTCGGAGACCCGGACCAGCGCGCGGACGAGGTCCTCGTCGGTAGCGACGGTGAACAGGTCTGTGCCTGCCGTCCGCGCCCCTGCGGTGAGCGCCGCCTGGCGGTGCGCGGCGGCCTCCCGGAGCCGTTGCTGGAAGGCGGCGTCGTCGGTGTCGACGAGGATCTGCTCGCCCGTCTCGGCGTCCTCGACCCAGATCGTGCCGACGGACGGCAGGTCGAACTCGCGGCGGTCGACGACCTGGATCGCCACGACGTCGTGCCGCCGCGCGAGCATCGCGAGCGGTCGCTCCCAGCCGGGCTGGCTGATGAAGTCCGACACGACGACGACGAGCGAACGACGCCGCACGAGGCCGAGCGCTGCCCGCAGCGGGACGGCGAGGTCGGTCGGACGTCGTGTCGTCACCGTCCCGGAGCCACCCGGACCCGGGCCGGCCGCCGGGACGTCGAGCACGTGCTTGAGGATGCGCAGCACCTGGTTGCGCCCGTGTCCGGGCGGGATCATCCGTTCGACAGCGGAGTCGAACAGGACCGCACCGACCCGGTTGCCACCACGCGCGAGGAGCTGGGCGACGACCGCCGCGACCTCGGCCACCACGACGTGCTTGCGCCGGTCGACCGGTCCGAACCCCATCGACGGCGAGCGGTCGAGCAGGAGCCACGCCGTGACGTCCCGGTCCTCGACGTACTCACGCACGTACGGCGTGTCCATCCGCGCCGTGACGTTCCAGTCGACGTGGCGCAGGTCGTCGCCGGGCTGGTACTCACGCAGGTCGGTGACGTCGATGCCGGTGCCGCGGAACAACGTCCGGTAGTCGCCCTGCAGCCGGCCGTCGAGACGGCGGACGACGCGCCACTCGAGCCTGCGCAGGACGCGCTCCGGCGTCAGCGGCCCTGTGCCGGCCATGCCGGAACCGCCGCCCGGGCGGCGCGCTCGCGCAAGAGGATGTCCGGCAGCGGAACGGCATCGAGCACCGGCCCGAGGAGGTCGTCGGGCGAGACGCCGTCCGCGAGTGCCTCGTACGACAGGACGAGCCGGTGCCGCAGCACGTCGCGCGCGAGGTCGCGGGCGTCCACGGGGAGTGCATAGTCCCGACCGCGCAGGAAGGCGAGCGCCTTGGCCCCGAGGACCATGTTGATCGACGCCCGCGGGCTGGCCCCGAAGGACACGTACCGGACGAGCTCGGGCAGCCCGACCGACGCGAGGTCACGGGTGGCGGACGCGAGCCGGACGGCGTACTCGATGACCCCGGGGTCGACGTAGACGGCGTCGGCGGCCTGCTGGTACTCGCGGAGCTGCTCGGTGTCGACGACCTTCACCGTCGCCTCACGCACCGACGTCTGACGTTCGACGACGACGAACTCCTCCGCCGAGGACGGGTAGCCGACGAGGACCTTGAGCATGAACCGGTCGACCTGCGCCTCGGGGAGCGGGTACGTCCCTTCGGACTCGATGGGGTTCTGCGTCGCCATCACGAGGAACGGGTCGGGCGCCGGATAGGTCTCGCGGCCGATCGTCACCTGCCGCTCCTGCATGACCTCCAGGAGCGCGCTCTGGACCTTCGCGGGGGCACGGTTGATCTCGTCGGCGAGCAGGAGGTTGGCGAACACCGGGCCGAGCGAGACCTGGAACTCACCTTCCTTCTGGTTGTAGATCCGGGTGCCGACGACATCGGCGGGCACGAGGTCCGGGGTGAACTGGATCCGCTGGAACTGGCCGCCGATCGCGCCCGCAAGCGTCTTGATGGCCATGGTCTTCGCCAGCCCGGGGACGCCTTCGACGAGCAGGTGCCCGCGGGCGAGGAGTGCGACGAACATCCGCTCGAGGAGCTGGTCCTGGCCGACGATCGTCTTCTTCACCTGGTAGAGCGTCTGCTCGAGCGGGTGCTGGCCCGGGCCGACCTGCTGCGGGGCGGTGTCCATGGTTCTCCCGTTCGGTCGGCGTTCAGGTCGTCGCAGGCTCAGATGTTGGGACCGCCGGCGCCTCCGCCGGCAGCGTCGATGGGCACGGCGAAGCCGATCCCGACGAAGTAGGACTGCCGTGACGGGTTGGCCAGGCCCGTGACGACCCCGACCACCTGCCCCGCCCGGTTGAGCAGCGGGCCGCCGCTGTTGCCGGGATTCACGGCGGCGTCGAACTGGATGAGCCCCTCGAGGGTCGCCCCGCCGTCGGTACGGACGGAGCGGTCGAGCGCCGAGACGACGCCGGCGGAGAGCGACCCCTGCAGACCGAGCGGGTTGCCCACCGGGAAGACCGCGTCGCCGACCTGGGCGCTGCCACCGAGGACCGCGGGCACCACCACCTCGGGCAGCCGGTCGACGGCGAGCACGGCGATGTCCTTGGCGGCGTCCTTGCGGGCCACCGTCCCGGCCGCGCGTGTCCCGTCGGCGAAGCGGACCTCGATCGGTCCGCCGCCGTCGACGACGTGGAGCGCCGTGAGGACGGAGCCGTCGGCGTTGACGACGACGCCGGACCCCAGCGACGTCTCCAGGGACCCCCTCTCCGAGCCGCCGGCATCGCTGTCCGGGCCGTCCCGGCCGGCGAGCGTGACCGTCACGAGCGAGGGGAAGATCGTCCGGTAGGCGACGGCCGCGTCCGGCGGCGCGCTCTGCTCCTCGACACGGGCCTTCTCGAGACCCTCGGCGACCGAGCGGTCGACGTCCGCCGCCGTCAACGGCGCCGGACCGTCGGGGCGCAGCCACCAGGCGGTGGCCGGCCCCACGACGACGAGCACGGCGACGAGGGACAGGACAACGCGACGTCGGCGGCGGTCTGTCGCGGCCGTCCGGGCCTGCGCGACGGCGTCCGGACCGGGCTCGCGGCCGGACGGGGGACCGTCCGTGGGCGACGGGGGAACCGGTGCGCCCACGGGCAGTGGTGGACCCACCCGCGCCATTCAGTGACGATACGTCTCATCCGGCGGGGATGGCACTGCCTGCGCGACGGACTCACGGCGAACTCCCAGGTTCTCCCCGGCCCGTCTCGCGCCCGCGCCGCCACGTCAACGCGCGAGGGACGCCAGCAGCGCGTCGTCGAACTCCTTCGGGTGCGAGGCGTTGACGCCGTGCGGTCCACCCTCGACGCGGACCCGCGCGGCGGCCGCGGGCAGGCCCGGAAGGCGCTGCGGCCGGCCGCGTGGAAGCATCACGACGTCCGCACGGGCACGAGGGCCGCAGCGGGTGGGAGGAGCAGGCGAATGGGAAGCACCGGCCGCGGCACGGTGTGCGTCACAGGTGCGGCCGGCAAGGTCGGCGCCTTCACCGTCCACCATCTCCTCGACCACGGCTACCGGGTGGTGGCCGTGGACAACGTGCCGCACCCGGCGTCCCTGCCGGCGCCGTGGACGCGCCCGGACCTCGCATACCTGCGGACCGACCTCGAGGACTACGGCGACACGGTCGACGCCCTCGGCGGGGTCGACTCGGTGGTCCACGTCGCGAACGTCCCGGCGCCGGGCCTGGTGCCGCCGGCCCGTACGCTCAACCGCAACAACCTGATGAACTCCAACGTCTTCCTCGCAGCGGCCCAGCTCGCGCTGCGCAAGGTGGTCTGGGCGTCGAGCGAGACCACGCTGGGGCTCGACTTCGACGTCCCGCCGAAGTACGTCCCGCTCGACGAGGACCACTACCCCTATCCCACGACGACGTACTCGCTGTCGAAGGTCGTCGCCGAGACGATGGCCGGGCACATCTCTGGCTGGAGCGGGATCCCGTTCCTCGCGCTGCGCTTCTCCAACGTCATCCTCCCCGGCGCGTACGCCGAGTTCCCCTCCTACTGGGACGACCTCGCGGTCCGACGCTTCAACCTGTGGAGCTACATCGACGTCCGCGACGCCGCCCTCGCGTGCCGGCTGGCGCTCGAGTCCGACGTCACCGGGGCGCGGTCGTACATCATCGCGAACGCCGACAGCGTCATGCCCGTCCCGAGCGGCGACCTGATGGACCGGGCGTTCCCCGGGGTCCCCCGCACGCGCCCGATCGAGGGGTTCGAGACCCTCATGACGATCGAGCGCGCGCGCACGGAGCTGGGGTTCGAGCCGCAGCACTCGTGGCGGGACGAGGTGGCATCGCCCGGGGCGCAGCCCGGCTGAGGGTCGCAGCCCCGCGGCGTCGACCTTGACGAGCGGGAGCCGCGCGCGTCCTTCCTCGAACGCCGTCGCCGAGCGCTGCATGTCAGGTTGTCAGCCCAGCGCCGACAGTCGGGCCCGGAGGAAGCGCTGCTCGGCCGGGTTGTCGGTGAGCGCCAGAGCGCGGCGGTAGCTCTCGGCGGCCTCGTCGGACCGACCCATCCGACGCAGCAGGTCCGCGCGGGTCGCGTGCAGCAGGTGGTAGCGCTCCAGGGGTTCGATGCCGTCGAGGAGGACGAGGCCGGCGGCGGGGCCGTCGGCCTCGGCGACGGCTGCGGCGAGGTTGAGCGCGACCACGGGCGACCCGGTCATCGCGGCGAGCTGACGATAGGCGGATGCGCGCGAGGTGGAACAGCTCGAGCGCGAGCAGCCCCTCGACCTCGGCGCGTCCCGGGACCAGAGCGTCCAGCAGGCGGGTGAGCCGAACGGCCTCGCGAGCGAGGTCGAGCCGCAGCAGAGCAAGGAACTGTGCCGAGCGCGACAGATACCCCTCGTTGAAGACGAGGTACAGGACGGCGAGGACGGCGCCGAGTCGTTCGGCGAGGTCCGCCGGGATCGACATCGGGATCCGGGCGTCGCGGATCTTGCGCTTGGCCCGCACGATTCGCTGCGCCAGAGTCGGTTCCGGGACGACGAAAGCCGCCGCGATCTGCGCCGTCGTGAGCCCGCCGACGAGCCGTAGGACGAGTGCGACCTGGGACTGCTGGTCGAGCGCCGGGTGGCAGCACAGCAGGATGAGCCGGAGCCGCTCGTCGGCGACGCGACCGTCGTCGACGACAGTCGCGCTGAGACTCGCGTCGTCGCTCGTCTCGTCGGCGCGATCGTCGTGACCGGTGGCGTCGGCGTACGGGTCGGTGGCCGGGTCGACCCGGGAGAGGTACACGCCGGCGTCGACGACGCGGTTGCGCCGGCTCTGCGGGCGGCGCAGTCCGTCCAGGGCCTTGCGCCGGGCCACGGCATGCAGCCACGCCGCCGGGTTGTCCGGGAGCGGCGAGCCGGGCCAGGTCCGGGCGGCCTCGAGGAGCCCTTCCTGGACGGCCTCCTCGGCGAGGTCGAGGTCGCCGAACTGCCGCGTGAGGAGGGCGAGCACCCGCCCACCCTCCTCACGCGCGAGGCGCGTCAGGGCCTCGTCGAGCCCGTCGTCACTCATGTCCTGCGCTCCGGTCGTCCGCTGGTCAGGTGGCGTCCGGACGCAGCGCGACCGGCCTGACCTCGACCGAGCCGACGGGGACCGGCACCGCCTTGGCGAGCTCGAGCGCCTCGTCGAGGTCGGCGGCCCTGACGACGTAGTAGCCGCCGAGGTGCTCCTTCGTCTCGGCGAACGGCCCGTCGGTGACGGACGGTGCGGTGCCGAAGGACTTGCGGACCGTCGTAGCAGTCGTCGCGGGCGCGAGGCTCGCCGCGGACACCCAGTGCCCACCGTCGATGAGCCGCTGGTTGTACTCCATCCACCCGGCCATCATCCGGTCGAACTCCGGGGTCCCGGGCGCGGGCGCCTCGTAGGGCTCGGTGTAGATCGTGAGCATGTACTCCATGGTGTCTCCTCATCGTGTCGTCTCGTCGTCGTGTCGCCTTGTCGTGGGCGGCGCGCGCGCCGCGGGCCCGATCTGGATCCTCCTGGACGGCGGCCTCGACGGACGCCGTCCGCGCGGGTCGTCCGCGCGTCAGCTCCGGGGCGCCACCGCCTGGGCCGCCACGGGTGCGTCGGCCTCCTCGGCCGCGGCGAGGCGCTGCAGGGTCACCTGCATACCGGATCGAAGGTGCGCGGCCCGGTCCGTCACGCCGTTGCGGCGCTGGACGAACCGGACGACGACCGGCGACGGCTTGGTCTGGCTGGCCGACTCGGCGATGCGGGTGCCGCCGTCCACGCCCTCGAACGTGTACGTCCACGTGGCTCCGGAGCCGCCAGGCACCCGGAAGGCGAAGCGGTGGCCACGCTCGGCGACGGTGACGACCGGCTTGGTGCTCCACCGCGCCCAGCCCAGCCGGTTGCGACCGCGGAACCGGGCTCCGACGACCGCGCCGGTGGCACCACCGAGCCAGGCCGCGCCGACCGTCTCGGGACTCCAGCGGCTCATCTGCGTGATGTCGCTGACGAGGTCGTAGAGCGTCTCGGGGGTGGCCGCGACGACGCGACTGACGGCGACGTCGACAGGGGGCGGGGTTGGCATGTCGTCCTCCCGGACTGCCGGTGCGGGGGGCACCCTGCCCTCCCGCTGCACCCCTCATGACGCAGCCCTCCGACGGAATCGACAGACCTCGACGACCTTCCCTCGCGCCTCGCCGCGCCGCGCGTCCGACCTCGGGCCGCACCCGGGACGTAGCGCGTGCGCCAGGGCGGCGCAGAACGCGTACGCTCCGTGCCACCCACCGGCGGGCGAGGGCCCGCAGAACGAGCTGGAGGTCCCGATGGGCGCCAAGACGTCGAAGAAGCAGGCATCGGACGCGACGGCGACGAAGGCCGCCGAGCGCCGCGACAAGGCGGCGGCGGCCAGCGCCAAGGCGGCGGCCGCGGCCGCACGGCGGCAGGCCGCCGAGCAGACGGTCGCGGACCTCGACACCCAGGTCACCGCGCTGCAGGAGGCGGTCGCGGCAGCGCGTCGCCGGCTCGACGCGGACCGGGCGGCGCTCGTCGAGGCCGCCAAGGGCCACCACAGGGCGAGGCGGGCGCTGCGCGAGAGCCGCGAGCTCGCGAAGTCCCTGGGCCGCAAGGCTGAGCGGCTCGCCGCGAAGGTCGCGGACGACGTGCTCGCCGCAGCCAAGGCGGCGCGGGCTGCTGCCGACGAGGCCGCCGAGAGGGCCGCGGCTGCCCGGACTCCCACCGGGGACGCCCAGGCTGTCGCGCCGGATGCACCTGCCGGGACGGCCGCGCCGAGCCGCGCGGCACGAACGCCCGTCCGGACCACGCGCACCACGAGGACGTCGCGCGCCGCAAGGACCGCGTCCGCGAACGGCTCGCCCGCCGAGCGGAAGCAGCGGCCCGCGACGGCTGCGGCCACGACCACTCCCGCCAAGGCCACGCCGGCCACGGCCACGCCTGCGAAGACCACCTCGGCCAAGACCGTCGCGGCCAAGACCACTCCCGCGAAGGCCACGCCCGCGAAGACCCCGGCGAGGCGAGCACCGCGGAAGGCCGGCACCACGGCGACGACGCCCACCGCGACCGCGGCCGCCCGGACGACCCGCGCCCGGACCGCGAGCACGCCGGCCGCGGTCCCTGACGCCCCGGCGGCCGCCTCGACGCCGCGACGACGGACCCGCGCAACCGCCGTCGACGAGACCGGCCCGGCGTCGTGACGTCGTACTGCGACGTCGGCCCACACGGCGGGGGTGCGTAGCACCCGGGCCAGCACCCGGCCCTGGTCGGGGGCGGCCGGGCCGTCGCGCCCGCTCCGACGAGACGTCTCCCTGTGCGACGGCCGCAGCGCCGGGTTACCGTGAGCCCGGGAAGCGTCTCTCAGCGGTCGCGACTGAGCGCCGTGGAGTCTGCGCGGCTCGGTTCCCCCGACCCGGTGATCGCCGCCCAGCGCCGAGGAGGAACCGCGGCGGGTCGGCGAGAGATTCTGGCAGTGACCACATGAGCACACCACCACCCGTTGCCTCGACCGGGACCATGCGCCCCCGGGAGGCCTACGTCAGCCTCTACTCCGACCTCTCCCGGCGGGTGCACGCCGAAGGGCTGCAGCGCCGCCGCTACGCCTACTACTGGACGCGCTTCTCCGCCGCCGTCGCCGCCTTCGTCCTGGTCTGGGTGGGTGTCGCGCTGCTCGACGACACCTGGTTCCAGCTGCTGCTCGCCGCGCTGCTGGCCCTCGTCCTGGCGCAGTTCGGGTTCCTCGGGCACGACGCGGCCCATCGGCAGGTCTTCGCCTCCGCGCGGTGGAACGAGTGGTCCGCGCGCATCATCTCGGGGGGTTTCACGGGGCTCAGCTACGGGTGGTGGCTCCACAAGCACAACCGCCACCACTCGGGCCCGAACCAGGAGGGCCGGGACCCGGACATCGGCCCCGGGGTGATGGCCTTCACGCCCGGCCAGGCACTCACCCGCAGGGGGCTGGCAGCTGCGTTCACGCGCCGGCAAGGGTGGTGGTTCTTCGTCCTCCTGCCGTTCGAGGGGGTCAACCTGCACGTGCAGAGCATCCGGACCCTCGTCGGGGCGGCTCCCGTCCGGCGGCGTGCCGTCGAGGTCTCGCTCGTGGCCGCTCGCCTGGGCGGCTATGCCGCGGTTCTGTTCCTTCTGCTGCCGCCGGGCAAGGCGGCCGCCTTCATCGCCGTCCAGCTCGGGGTCTTCGGGGTACTCCTCGGCGGGGCGTTCGCCCCGAACCACATCGGCATGCCGATCGTCCCGGCGGACGCACGCCCCGACTTCCTGCGGCGTCAGGTGCTCATGTCCCGCAACGTCTCCGGCGGGTTCCTCACAGCCTTCTTCATGGGCGGCCTGGACCAGCAGATCGAGCATCACCTGTTCCCCAGCATGCCGCGCCCGAGCCTGCGGCGGGCCGCCGGGATCGTCCGGGCGCACTGCGCGCAGCACGGCATCACGTACACCGAGTCGAGTCTCCCGCAGGCTTTCGCCGCCGTCGTCCGGCACCTGAACACCGTCGGGCTGCGCGGGAACGACCCCTTCAGCTGCCCGTTGGTGAGCCTCTACCGGTGACGCCGGCGTCGTCCCGGCCCGGGGCGGCGGCACGTGCCGGGAGGCACCCGTCCCCAGCCGGAGGGTGATCGAGCCGGACGGGAGGAGCGGGTGCCCTGCGCAGCTACTGGGCTCATGCTCAGCCCTCCGACACAAGACCGTCGCGGGTCGTTCAGGGGACCTTCGCCACTGCCCTGAGCCGTCCTTCCCGGCAATTCTGGACATGCCGTCGAGCGAGCGCCGGACGTGGACCGGCCGTTGACGAGCGGGCCAGCACCGCGCATCGGCCGACAACGCAGCCGGCCGCAACGGCCTCCCTTCTCGTTCTCGGCCATCACCACACGCCGCACACCGACGAGAGCAGGGATCTGGCATGAGCACGTCACTCACCGAGCCCGACCCGGCGCACGTGGAGGTCCAGGCGGCCAGGAGCGGGGACCAGGAGCTGCGACGCACGATGGCCGACGTCCTGGGCAGGTGGCCGTCGGCCGGCCTGGCCGTCGGAGTCGTCCGCGAGGGGGCACCCGACTGGTTCGTCGGACATGGCGTAGCGGACGTGGATTCCCGGACGCCGATCACAGCCGGCACGGTGTTCCGGATCGGTTCGGTGACGAAGACCTTCACTGCGATCGCCGTCATGCAGCTGTGGGAACAGGGTCTGGTGGACCTTGATGCCGCAGCGTCAACGTACCTACGGTCCTTCCGGCTCGTCCCTGCCGCCGGGGTCCATGATCCGACCGTCCGTCACCTGCTGACGCACACGGCCGGGATCGGTTACTGGCGAAGGTTGTCAGACCTGCTCCGGCCCGGCCTCGGCTCGGGCGACCGGGCGCCGCGAGCGGGCGCCGCACCTCTGGCCGAGTACTACCGCAAGGGCCTGCCCGTCGAGGTCGAGCCGGGCACCAAGTGGACGTACAGCAACCACGGCTTCGCCGCGCTCGGCCAGATCGTCGAGGACGTCACCGGGCAGCCGTGCGACGAGTACCTCAGGACCCACATCCTGGAGCCGCTGCACATGGAGCACACCGACCTGGTCCGGTCGCGCCGAGTCCTGCCCGACCTCGCCACCGGGTACGTCCTGCGCTCCGACGGCCTTCGGCCGGTCGCCGACCGCGAGATACCGACACCCGCCGCAGGAGGCATGTACTCCACGACCGAGGACATGACCCGCTACGTCGAGGCCCTGCTGAGCTCGAGTGCCGGCAGGGCCGGCCCGCTTCTGCGGGGCGAGACCCTTGCACAGATGTGGGGTCCGCACTTCCGGGAAGATCCGCGCGAACCCGGCGCGGGACTGGGATTCGAGCTCGGCGACGAGCGCGGTCACCGGACCGTCGGCCACAGCGGTGTGGTGTCCGGCTTCCTGTCCGCCGTCACCACAGCCCCCGACGACGGGATCGGCGTCATCGTGCTGTCCAACACCGGGTCGTTGGACGGCAGTGGCGCACCGGCCGAACTCGCGACGGCACTGCTCCGGCAGCTCCTCGGCCTTCCGCGGCGGAGCGTCCGCGACGACATCAGCCCGCGCCCCGACAGCTGGAGCAGGATCTGCGGCTGGTACGGCCCGGATCCCGGTCCGGTCACCAACCTGTTCCTCCGTGCTCTCATGGGTGCCGGCGCGGAGGTCGTCGTTCGCGACCGGCAGCTGGTCCTCAAACCGCTGACCCCGATACCGTCGATGCGGCGAGGCTTCCGGCTGCACCCCGACGACCCCGACGACCCCGACGTGTTCAGGATCGACTTCTCCGACGTCGGCGGGCCGCCGCCGCTGCGTGTCGTCTTCAGCGACGGATCTGGGGACACGGCGCCGGCTCCTCGCCTCCTGATGCAGGGGATGGCCCTGCGGAAGCGTCCCGACATACTCAACCCACGGCGGTGGGTGACTGCCGTTCCTCTCGCTGCCGCCGCGGCACTCACCGTCCGCCGCGCGCTTCGGTGACACCCCACCTCGAGCAGTGCGTCGACGTCCGGTGGGCGGCCGGCGGCGGCCCGGTCACTGTGGATCGATCGGGGTGATGATGCCCAGCCGGTCCTGCACGGCTGCCGCGGCGTCCAGGCACAGATCCTCGCGGTAGCGGGGACCGATCACCTGCACGGCCTGCGGGAGCCCGTCCAGGACACCGACGGGCAGCGCGACGGCCGGCAGCCCCAGGGCGTGTGACGACGAGCGTCGTCGGCCGGCTGCGGGGCCCGTCGTCCCTCGCCCCGGTGCACGTCCATGGTCCCGTGTTCCCGGCACGCGCCGCCGTGATGCTGGACCGGGGAGGCGCGACGATGTCCATCGAACGGCTGACCGTCGATGACGAGTTCATGCTGTGGCCGGACGAGGTCTGGCCGCAGGACATCGGTGCCCTCGCCGTTCTGGACGGCCGCACGCTGTTCGACCCGGCGGGGGAGCTACGGATCGGCGCCGTGCGGGATCTCGTCGCCGAGCGTCTGCATCTCGTCCCTCGGTTCCGGCAGCTTCTGCGCGTACCCCCACGACAGCTCGGCGGCCCGCTGTGGGTGGACGCCCCCGCGTTCGACATCACCCAGCACGTCGCAGCGCGATCCCTGCCCAGCCCCGCCGACGAGGCCGTGCTCCTGCGCGCGGTCGAGCAGCTGCGCCGACAGCGCCTGGACCGATCGCGACCGCTGTGGGAGATGTGGCTTCTCCCCGGACTGCCCGAGGACCGTATCGGCCTCTTCGTGCGGATGCACCACACCATCGCCGACGGGATGGCGGGCATCGCCACCGTCGCAGCCTTCCTCGATCGCTCGTCCGACGTCGCGCACTCCCCGCCGCCGCGATGGTCGCCCGCACCGGCACCGTCCGAGCCGGACCTCCGGGACGACGAGCGGCGGCGGCGGTCGCGGCGTCGCCGGCAGGCCTTCTCGGGACTCATGCATCCTGTGGCCACCGCACACCGGGCAGCGTCGGTGTGGCCGGCGATGCGCGAGCTCGTCGCGCAGCGGCCCGGCCCCGCAACCAGCCTCGACCGCCTCGTGGGCTCCGACCGCAGACTCGCGCTCATCCGCAGCACGCTTCCCACGGTCACGGGGATCGCCCGTGCACACGGCGCCACGGTGAACGACGTCCTCCTCACGGCGACCGCCGGTGGTCTACGTCAGCTGCTCCTCGCCCGCGAAGAACCTGTGGCCGGCGTCCAGCTGCCGATCTACGTGCCCGTGTCCCTGCACCGCGGTCCGCCCGCGCAGGCCCGCGGGAACCTCATCGCCCAGATGGTCGTCCCGCTCCCCGTCGGCGCGGCCGACCCGGTCCTGCGACTGCGCATCATCGCCGAGCAGACCGCTCGCCGGAAGGCCACCGTCCGCCCCCCGCTCGCCATGGTGCCGCACCGCGGCGTCGCCGGACGGGTCTTCCTACGGCTCGTGGCCCGCCAACGTGTCAACCTGACCAGCGCCGACCTCACCGGCCCGGACTCACCGCTCCACCTGGCCGGGGCGCCGGTGCTCGAGGTCTTCCCCCTGGTGCAGCTCATCGGAACGGTGACTCTCGCGGTCGGCGCGCTGTCCTACGCCGGACGCTTCGGCATCATGATCGTCGCGGACGGCGACACGTACCCCGACCTCGATCTCCTCGTCGCCGGCGTCGAGGCCGAGCTGCGAGCCCTCGCACGACGAGGGAGCGAACCGGGACGGCAACCACGGTGAGACGCCGTATGCACACCGCGATCAAGAACGCCCTGACGGGGCGACGTGAGGATTCAAGCCCCGAGTGGGCCGCGACGTCACTCGGCGACAACAGCGCGGTCGATCAGCGGCCGTCGGCGGCCGGGGTACCGTGCAGCGATGAGTGCGATCGACTGGCTGCTCGACGGCGACCCCGCCATCCGCTGGCAGGTGCTGCGCGACGTCACGAACGCGCCCCCCGACGAGGTCGCGGCCGCGCGGGCTCGGGTCGAGGACGACGGTTGGGGCGCTCTCCTCCTCGCGCTGGAGGGTCCCGACGGGCTGTGGGAGGGCGGCGCGTGCTTCCCGGCGTCCTACACCGGCGGTGAACCCGGGCAGCCCTGGACGGCCACGATGCACACGCTGCAGTCGCTGCAGCTCTTCGGGCTCGACCCGGCGTCTGCGTCCGCCCGCCGGGCGATCACGCTCGTCGCGGAGAACGGGCGCTGGGAGCACGCGGGGCAGCGCTACTTCGACGGCGAGGTCGAGCCGTGCATCAACGCCCGGACGATCGAGACCGGGGCCTACTTCGGGGTGGATGTCGCGGCGATCGTCGAGCGGATCCTCGGCGAGCGGCTGGACGACGGCGGCTGGAACTGCGAGGTCGAGAACGGTTCCGTGCGTTCCTCCTTCGACACCACGATCAACGTGCTCGACGGGCTGCTCGAGTTCGAGCGCGCGACCGGCGGGTCCGCGCAGGTGCGCGCGGCACGGCGCAGCGGTGAGGAGTACCTGCTCGAGCGTGGCCTGTTCCGCCGCAAGAGCACCGGCGACGTCGTCGACCCGGCGTACCTCGAGTTCGCGTTCCCCCACTACTGGCGCTACGACGTGCTGCGCGCGCTCGACTACTTCCGCCGGGCGGACGCGGACGCGGATCCCCGGATGGCGCAGGCCGTGGAGGTCGTGCGATCGAAGCGGCAGCCCGACGGCCGGTGGCTGCTCGACCGCATCCACCCGGGTCACGTGCACTTCGACGTCGAGAGCGGCGTGGGGACGCCGAGCCGCTGGAACACCCTCCGCGCGCTGCGGGTGCTCGACTGGTGGGACGACGCCGGCTGACGCGTCAGCCGCCGAGCGTCCGCCGTGCCGTGCCCGCGCCGAACGGTCTCCTTCGTGGCTTCGCGCTGCGTCCCAGGGGCCGGACCGTGCTGCCGATGTCACCCGAGGCCTTCTTGCCGCCAGAAGTCTATATAGATAGAGTTCCTCCATGACGACCACGCGCCGACCCTCCCCTCAGACGATGGCGGTGATCCTCGAGCTGGCCGACCAGGCGTCCGGCTGGAGTTACGGCTACGACCTCTGCCGGACGCTCGAACTCAAGCCGGGCACGGTCTACCCGATCCTGATGCGGCTCGCCGAGCGAGGCCTGGTCGAGACCGCCTGGGAACGGCACGTCCCGCAGGGCCGCCCGGCGCGGCACCTGTACCGGCTCTCGTCCGCCGGTGCGGAGTTCCTGGCCGGGGTTCGCACCACTCGCGCAGCGGTGGCCGACGAGGCGACGTCGACCACGGCCGCGACACCGCGGCCCGCCATCGGGACGGCGGGAGCATGAGCTCCCGGCCGCGGGACGGGGCCGAACGGCTCCTCGTCATCGCGACGGTGGGGCTGCCCGCCCACCGCTGCGAATGGGGCGCGGCGATGCGGGCCGAGCTTGCCTCGATCGACGACTCCGAGGCCAGACGGCGGTTCGCCCGCAGCGCGGCTCGTGCTGTTGTCGGCCAGTGCCTCGGCATCCGCGTCGGCTGCGGGCTGGTCACGGGCGTTCTCGTCGCCGCGGTCGCGGTGACAGCGTCGCGGCTGCAGCTGGCGGACGGAGGCCCCGGACTCCTCGACGTGACCGTTCCCGTCCCGGCGTTCCTGCTCATGCTTGTCGCTCTGGTCTCAGCCGGTCTGACCCGGTCGTTCCGCGTCGGGTTGGAGACCGGCGTCTACGCAATGGTGGCCGGCTTCGCCGCGCTGTTCGTGGTGCTCGCGGTCGAGGGCATGGTGTGGATGGACCGCCACGGGGTCTTCGTCCTCGACGGCGATCCGGCTCGGGGCGTCGTCGGCACGGCCGACGTCGTCTTCAACATCTTCTCCACGGGGATGTGGGCAGGTCATGTGATCGTGTGGGTGCCGGGCGTCCTGATCGGCGCCGCACTCGGCGCCTTGACCGGCCGGCAGCAGGGCATTTCGGGCGTCCGCTGACCCCGGTAGGCAATGCACTCCGAGATGCAGTATGTTGCACTCCATGGCGCACCGGAAACCCCCTGCCCGGCGTCACCCGCACGAGGCGAGCGAGCGCGGCTCCGCGTGGTTCGCCCGGACAGGCGTGACCACGCGACGCTGGGCGAGGCGTCGTGGGCGGTGCAAGGCGGCAACCGCCACGACGAGACCACCGGGGCGATTCGCACCCCGATCGTGATGGCGGACTCCTATCGCCTCCCGGAGGATCCGACCACGCTCGGCGATGACGGCCCGAACGTGTTGGTGTACACCCGGGAGTCCGGCGCGAACCAGCTCGGGCTCGAGGCGAAGCTGGCGCGCAACGACCACGGCGAGGCGGCGGCGGTGCTCGCCACCGGGGTGGCCGCTCTGCACGCGACGTTCCTCACGCTGCTCAACCCCGGCGACCACGTGATCGTCTCGGACGTCGTCTACATGCGGGTCTGGGGGCTGTTCGACTCGCTGCTGCCGGCCAAGCTGGGCATCGAGGCCACGTTCGTCGACATCACCGACCTGGCCGGGGTGCGTGCCGCCGTGCGGCCGAACGCCCGACTGATCCATACCGAGGTGATCGCCAACCCCGACGTGCGCGTCGCGGACATCGCCTCCCTCGCAGGCATCGCGCACGACAACGACGCGCGACTGACGGTCGACTCGACGTTCACCCCGCCGCCGCTGATCCGGCCTCTCGACCTCGGCGCGGGCGTCGTGGTCCACTCGCTGACGAAGTACGGGCACGGCGACGCGATGGGCGGGGCCGTGATCGGCAGCCGGCGCCTCGTCGACGAGATCAAGCTCGGTCCGCTGCGCCACGTCGGCGGAGCCATCTCACCGTTCAACGCGTGGCTCATCCTGCGCGGCTCGGTCACGCTGCCGCTGCGGCTGTCACGTCATTGCGAGAACGCCCGGGCGATCGCGGACCTCCTCGCCGCAGACCCGCGGGTGGCACACGTGGCCTACCCCGGTCTGCCCGGTCATCCCCAGCACGCCGTCGCCGCTGCACAGTTGGACGGCGGCTACGGCGGGGTGCTGTCGTTCGCCGTCCCGGAATCGCACGAGGACCGCCTCCGTTTCGTCAACGACCTGCGCCTGATCACCTCGGCGGTCTCCCTGGGGCACGACGAGACCCTCATCGCCTACGAGGACTCCCCGGCCGAGCGGGCAGCCGCGTTCGCACCGGTCTTCCGCGAGCACGGCCTGATCCGGCTCGCAGTCGGTCTCGAGGCTGCGGACGACCTGGTCGCTGACCTCGACGCCGCCCTCACCACCGCGTACGGCCCCGCCTGGCCGGCATCAGGGGACCGGCCATCGAGCAGCTGCGCATCGAGGAGATCCGCATGACGGTCGAGTCGCTCGTCGAGCAGGTACCCGCGGCGGTGGGTCGCCGGGTCCGGGCGGCCCGCGCCGCACGCGGGTGGACGCTGGACCAGCTGGCCGAGCACAGCGGTGTCAGTCGCCGGATGGTCGTCAACGTCGAGTCGGGCAGCAGCAACGCGAGCATCACCACCTTGCTGCGGCTGGCAACCGCGTTGCACGTCACCCTGGCCGAGCTCGTCGGCGACACCCCGCGGACGGACTCCGTCGTCGTGACGGCCCCCGGCGCGCGTGAACCGTTGTGGCGCGGCGAGTCCGGTGGGTCTGCGGTGATGGTCGCCGCCGCGGACACCCCGGACATGCTCGAGCTGTGGGACTGGACCCTCGGGACTGGTGAGTCTTACGTGTCCGAGGCGCACCGGCTCGGGGCCCGCGAGCTCATCCACGTCCTGGGCGGGCAGGTCCGCCTCACCGTCGCCGGCCAGACCCACGGGCTGCGCACCGGCGAGTCTGCGAGCTTCCCCGGCGACGTCGCGCATGGCTACGCGAACCCCGGCCGGCGTCCCGCCCGGTTCAGCCTGACGGTGTTCGAGCCGCTGCCAAGGGTCCGGCCATGACCGCGCCCGGCGCCGCAGCCCGGACCACACCTGTCGGAGCTGTCTCCGGGTGGCTTGGTGATGCGTCGCTCGACTCTCGGGTCCGTGAGGCGTACCCGGACTACATCGCGGTGCTGGTCGCGGCGGCCGGACTCGTACCCGGACCGACGAGCGAGCACAGCGAGGCGATGCTGCGCGAGGCCGAGTCCATGACCGGCGAGCGGCTTCGGGACCGTGCGCCGCACGACCTGCCCGAAGTCATCGCCTGGCGGCACGCGTACCAGGGGTTCGGCGTCAGGCCACGAGAGGCACGCTCGAGCATCGAGTCCCTGCTCCGGCGTGCCACGACCGGGCTGCCGCGGATCGACCGGCTCACCGACGTCTACAACGCCGTGTCCGTGCTCCACCTGCTCCCGCTGGGCGGAGAGGACCTGACCGGCTACACCGGCCCCGCCCGTCTCGTCGTCGCCACCGGGGACGAGACCTTCGACACCGTCGCCGACGGCCGACCCGTCGTCCACACCGCAGCTCCGGGCGAGATCGTCTGGCGGGACGACCAGGGCGTGACCTGCCGCCGCTGGAACTGGCGCCAGTGCGTCCGGACCCGCTTGACCACGTCCACGACGCAGGCGCTGTTCATCGTCGACGGCCTCGGCCCAGCCGCCCGCACCCGCGCCGAAGCAGCCGCCGCAGACCTCGTCGAGCGGCTCGCAGTCGACTCCCCCGGCGCCGCGTTCGCCACCCGAGCCCTCGACGCCTGACCCGATCAGGAGGACGGACCGACATGCTCATCCACCCGTGGGACGCCGCCGCACCCGACGAATGGCGCCGCTGGCTCGGCACGACAGCACCCTTCGGGCAGCTCGCTGTGAACAACGCCGACCCCGACCAGCCTCCCCTTCTGCAGCCGACCCACGCCGCGGTCGAGAACGACGCGCTGCTCGTCCACCTCGCCCGACCGAACCCGATCTGGCGCCACATCCAGGCTCACCCCCGCGTCCTGTTCAGCGTCGTCGGCGACTACGCCTACATCCCCAGCACCTGGCGCGCCACGGCGGGCGGCCCCGACGAGGACGGCGTCCCGACCAGCTACTACGCCGCCGTCCAGTTCGTCTGCGACGCCACCGTCATCGACGACCCGGAGCAGAAGGCCGAACTGCTGCGTGTGCAGTTCCGCCACATCCAGCCCGAAGGGGACCACGCAGCCGTCGACGTCGCCGAACCCCCTTACGGGCGGATGCTTCCCGGGATCCGCGGCCTCCGGCTGGACATCGTCGACGTGACCGCGAAGTTCAAGTACGACGACCACAACCCCACCGACCACCGCCGACGGGTCTCCGCACACCTCACCGACCGAGGCAACCTGCACGACGTGGGTGCCGCCACCCAGCAACGACGCCGCCTCGCCGAACGCGGCGAGTGGAAGACCCGCTAGAGACTCGGACATGAGGTCGCTCTGGGCGGTGCGGCGGTGGTGACGTCGAGCTGGGGCGGTGCTGTCGAGCGGCGCCCGACCCGTCGACAACGCTTGTTGCCGTTTCCGGGACGTCGACGGTCCAATGGGCACGTGACTCCGCACCCGACCGAGCGCCAGACCGAGCGCCAGACCGACCGCCTGGACGACCCAGCCTCGATCGGCGCAGCCCTCGACGGGGTGGCTCCCAGGCTGCGCCGCGTCCGGGAACAGCGAGGGTTCACCTTGACCGAGATGTCCGCGCGCACCGGGATCTCGAAGAGCACCTTGTCCCGGCTGGAGAACGGGCAGCGAAAACCCAGCCTGGAGCTCCTCCTGCCGCTGGCGCAGGCCTACCGGGTGCCGCTGGACGACCTGGTGGGCGCCCCGGATGTGGGCGACCCGCGGATCCGGCTGAAGCCCCGACAGGTGAACGGCCGCACCGTGCTGCCGCTGACCCGCCCGGGCGGGGTCCAGGCCTGGAAGATCCTGATCCCCGCCTCACAGTCGCAACCCCACCCTCGTGCCCATGACGGGTTCGAGTGGCTCTACGTCCTGGCGGGCCGGATGCGGCTGGTCCTCGGCGACCGAGACTTGGTCCTGGCGGTCGGCGAGGCGGTCGAGTTCGACACCCAGGTGCCGCACTGGTTCGGCAGCACCGGTGAGGGCCCGGCCGAGGTGCTGAGCATCTTCGGGCGGCCCGGTGAGCGCATGCACGTCCTGGCCCGGCCTCACGGCGGGGGCGAGGAGTAGCCGTGGGCCTCGCGCCGACCCACGGACGGAGCCTGTGGTGACGGGCCGCCGGATCGTCGGGACCACGCTGTTCTTCCCGAGGGCGCGGCCCGTGCCGAGCGCGTCGGGCGAGCGTCCGGAAGGAGCGGCCACTTCACGAGGGCGAGCCCGACACCGATCAGCAGGTAGCCGGCTCGCATGAGGTGCAGGCGGGTCAGGGACAGCTCGGTCGCGGTGGTGGGCGTCGCAAGTACGGCGATGGACATGGCTCCTCCGGTTCGGCGGACGAGAGTGCTGGGGCGGTGCTGGGCGTCGTAGCCGCTGCTGGTGGTCAACTGGGCCACTCGGTGGCGAGGACGGCGTAGGTGACGGTGTCGAGCCAGCGCCCGGACCGGTGCAGCGAGTCGGCGACGGCGTGGCCTTCGCGTCGCATCCCGACGCGCTCTGCGAGCCGCAACGAGGTGTTGTCGGCCAGGAAGCAGCTCGCGACGACGCGGCGCACGCCGAGGGTCGTGAAGCTGCGCGCCAGCAGGCCGCGGACTGCTTCGGTCGCGTATCCGGCTCCGGTGTAGGTGGGGTCGAGCACCCAGCCGAGCTCGGCCTGCCGTCCGCGGGCCTGGCTGGCGACCTCGGCCTGGGCCCACGCGTCCCCGATGCGCAGCATGACGTCACCGATCTGGTTCCCGTCGAGCTCGACCACGACGGTGCTGGCGAGGCGGCCGGGGTCCGCGAACGTCGCCCGGTAGGCGTCCAGGTCGGTGGGAGTCTCGGGCAGCCACTGACCCACGGGCTCCAGCCGCCGGTATCTCCAGGTGGTGTCGGCGTCGTCCGCCGTGGCGGGGCGGAGCATGAGCCTCTGGGTGCGCACTGGGTGGGCGAGCGCCGGTCGGGCGGCCTGGGCCGACGCCGCGGTCGTCGGGGCGGCGGCGCCGCGCGGGTGCAGCGACAGGAGCGGGGCGCCGAGGTCGCGGACGGCGGTGAGGACGCCGTGGAGCTGGGCCTGGTCGGCGATGGGGCCGGTCAGGACGGTGCTGCCGTCGTCGTCGCGGACCAGGGTGAGGTCCCCGAGCCGGGCGGACCAGTGGTCGTCGAGGTGGCCGTCGACGCGGATCTCGTATGTCGTGGGAGCGGTGGTCATGACAGCGCTCCGGCACGCTGGGTACCGGTGAGGAGTGCGGGGCGGCGACGGGCGGGCCGGCGGACGGCCCACTCGGCGACCGTGAGGTTGATCCCCCAGGCGGCCCCCAAGAGCACGGCGGTGGTGACGTCCCCGTGGCCGAAGAGCTGCCCGCCCAAGCCCAGGGTGAAGACCTGGGTGCCGGCGACGAGGCCGATCGCGTAGCTGCGGATCATCCAGGTGCGATGACGGGCGAACTCGCGTCGGCGGGCCGCGAGGAGCCCGAGGACGATGGTGACCACCATCGCCAGCCCGAACGCCAGCCGGAGCGGGTACAGCACCTCCCGCGCGGCGTCTGCCCGTGGGAAGAACTGGTTCAGCCACAGCGCCGACAGCGCCACCCCCAGACCGGCGAGCACCAGCACGCGCCCGGCTCTGCGGTGCCAACCAGGTCGCCGCCGGCGGAAGCCGGCCGAGAACTGGACGGCACCCAGCAGGGCGAACACCGTGGCGCTGACGATGTGGACCACGACGGGGACGGGCGACGCCGTGAACCTGGGGTTGGACGGGATGCTCGCCGTCCCGCCGGACAGCTCGACGACGCGTAGTGCTCCGGCGATCACCGGGACCGTGCCGAGCGCCACCAGGGCGACCGGCACGCCCCAGGACGAGCGCCGGGTGGTCATCGGACTGCGGGCTGCTGCTGCGCGTACCCGGCGGTCGCGGCCGTCGCCTGCGCGGTCTGGTGCTGACTGCGCCACAGGGAGACGCCGAGCCCGATCAGCGCGATGCCCTCGGGGACGGCGAACGGCCGGTTGAACGATTCCGGCAGCACTGCGAGCGCAGCCGTCCCGACGGTGCTGACGGCGAGCAGGGCGGCCGCCCAGCGGGCGAGGACGCCCGTGCGGAACAGGGCGATGCCGAAGACGAGGCCACCGAGGATGTAGCCGGCGCCGGCGATGTTGAACAGGGTCTGGACTCCGCCGATGTCCCCGTCGGGGGTTCCGCCGACGGCGGCAACGACGACGTCGTTGACGAACCCGGGCTCGGTGTCGACCAAGTTGGGCAGCACGGCGGCGGCGATGACTTCGACGGAGAACATGGCCAGGTATCCGGCGGCGAAGGCGAGGTAGCCGACCAAGCCGAGGAGGCCGGCCTTGCGGTACTGGCGTAGGTACATGCCGGTGATGCCCGCGACCGCGAGCGCCGCCATCACGGTCTTGGCGCAGCTGCGTGCCACCCACTGGGTGGTCTCGGTGGTGAAGGTGTCGGTCGCCGGGTGGCCGATCTGGACGGCGATGAAGATGGACCCCGCGATCGCGGCGGCGGCTCCGGCGCCCTTGGTGAGGCCGGTGGCGGTGATGTTCATGTGGGCTCCTCGTTCGTCCTGAGTGCCGGGTGTCCGGCGCTGTCGTGGACGTTAGGAGCCGGGTTGGTGAGGCCACATCACAAGACGATGTGACTGACATGGTGACTTCGCCATGGGGCGCCTCGTCGCCGAGCGGTCGGGTCAGAGCAGGTCGAGCTCGCCTGCGCGGGTGACCGCGGCTCGTCGGGTCTTCACGTCGAGCTTGGTGAAGATGTGCCGGGAGTGGGTGCGGAAGGTGTTGACGGACATGAACAGATGCTGGGCGATCTCGGGTCCGGTCAAGGACGTCGCGAGCAGCCTCAGCACGTCCATCTCACGCTCGCTGAGCCCACCCGGAGCCGGGTCGTCAGCAGGACGCGCCACCGACGCCGGGGCCGCGTCGGCGGCAGCCCCCAGGACCGCGCGCGCGAGCTCGCCCGTCCTCGGGCGCTGCTCGGCCGAACGGAGCAGCCCTTCCATCGATGCGCCTTCGTCCAGGAGCAGCCGGACGTATCCGGCCGGGACGGCGTCCGCCACGGCGCGGTCGAGCTGGGTCATCGCCTCGATGCGCTCGCCGCGGGCGTCGTGGACGAGGGCCTTGAGCAGGCGGGCGTCGACGACGCTGGCACCTCGTCCGCCGTCCTGCGCGCTGGCGAGGAGCCGGTCGAGCAGGTCGAGCGCGCCTGTGAGGCGGTCGGGACTGCCCTCGGCACGGTGCTGGGCGATGAGCAGCCGGGTGAGGGTGAGGTGGTTGTACTCGCTCAGGTAGGTCAGGTCGTCGGAGGTGGTGACGCGGTGCTCGCGCGCCCAGTCCCAGCCGTCCTCGAGACGTCCCTGCGCGATCCGGATCCGGGCGATGGCGGCCGGGATGGGCCGCACGTCGGGGAAGAACCCCGGCAGATACGCGGACGCGGCCCGGTGCAGCTCGTCGAGCGCGCCGTCCAGGTCACCGCGGGCCCGCAGGAGGCCGGCCTTGGCGAGGTGCCAACGGTGGCGGTTCTCCAGCAGTGATGCGCCCTCGCCGAGGGCCTCGCTGATCCGCAGGTGCTGCTCGGCGGCATCGAGCTCACCCTGCTCTCGAAGGACGCCCGCGAGCCCGACGTGGAGATCGCCCGTGGTCTGCAGCGGCACGCCCGGATGCTGCTGCGCGGTGCTCAATGCCTGCTCGTAGAGCCGTCGGGCCTTCACAGGGTGTCCTCGGACTTCCCACATGTCGGCCAGCACGACCGTGCTGCCGAGCTCGTCGGTCACGTTCCCGGCCGAGCGCATACTCGTGACCGCGTGCGTGAACGTGTCCACGGCGATCTCGAGGTCGCCCTCCGCCCACGCGGCCAGGCCGAGGAAACCCGCGGCGCCGCCTCGGGCGAAATGATCCTCGGGCCCGGCGAGTTCGAGCGCGCGGCGCGCATTGTCAGCGGTGGCGGCTGCATCACCCCGAGCCTGGGCGGCCGACGCGCGGTAGATGGCGATCCAGGCGGGCAGCGTCCGCAGCGCGTCGTCCGCAGTCGTCGTGGCCCGTTCGGCTGCGGGCATGGCGTCGAGGGCACTTTCCGCGACCTGGAGTCGGGCCTCGACCCCGTCGAGGTCGCCCTCGACAAGGCGCATCCACGCCTGCTGGGTGGCGAGGATCGGCCGCTTCCGGATCACGTCGTCGGGCAGCGCTCGCAACCACTCCTGGATCATGCGGTCGCGTCGATGGCGACGGGCCTCGCGCAGCGCCCGTTCGATCAGGTCGGCGGTCGCCTCGGCATCGAGGCCGGCGGTCGCGTGGGCGACGGCGTCCTCCAACAGGTCGTGGTCGGCGTACCACCGGCTGGCGGCGCGATGCAGGCGCGGGACTCGGCCGGGATCCTCGGCAGCCAGCCGCGCGCGCAGGGCGTCGGCGAACAGATGGTGGTAGCGGTACCACTGCCGCTGGTCGTCGAGCGCCACGATGAACAGGTTGTCCCGGTCCAGGGCCCCGAGCATCCGCTGCCCGTCCGCCCGCCCGGTGAGCGCGTCACAGAGCAGACCGGTCAGCCCGTCCAGGACGCAGGTGTCGAGGAGGAACTCGCGCACGTTCTCGGCCAGGCTGCCGAGCACCTCCTCGACCAGGTAGTCCAGGACGAACCTGTGGCTCCCCGTGAACGCGTCGATGAACGCCGCTGGTTGCCGACGTCCGCGCATCGACAGGCCCGCCAGCTGCAGGCCGGCCGCCCAGCCTTCTGTACGGGCGTCGAGCGCCGCGACCTGATCCGGTGGGACGTGAAGATCCATGACCCGGTTGAGGAACACCTCGGCCTCAGCTGTGGTGAAGCGCAGGTCGGCGGCACGCAGCTCGACCAGTTCGGCGCGACTACGCAGGCGCGCCAGCGGCAGGGGCGGGTCCGCTCTGGTCGCAATCGCGATGGTCGCCTGCGGCGGGAGGTGCTCCAGGAGGAACCCGACGCAGTCATGGACCCGTGCGTCGTCGATCACGTGGTAGTCGTCGAGCGTCAACACCGTCGTCCCGTCGACCTCGTCGAGCTCGTTGACAAGGCTGGTCAGGACCGCTCGGGTCGGGACCTCGCCGCCGATCTCCATGAGATCCGTCGTGCCGGCTGAACAGTCCGGGTTGCTCCGCCGCAGCGCGGCGACGAGATGAGCCAGGAACCGCCGGGGATCATTGTCGCCCTCGTCCAACGACAGCCACGCCACATGCGCGACGAGCCCGGCCCCTGTGGCCAACCACTGGGCCAGCACAGTGGTCTTGCCGAAGCCGGCCGGCGCCGACACCAGCACCAACCTCGGCATGGCAGACCCACCGACGGGGAGCAACCCGGTCAGCCGCGGACGGGACACGAGCTGATGGCGCGGGCTGGGGACATGGAGCTTGGTTCCCAGCACGGCCATCACACGAGCATACGAGCGTGATATGTCCGGTCACCGAGAGCCTCACCTGGGTTTCCCATGTCAGGACGCGCGTCCCACCTGGCGCTCCGACGTCACGGCGCCGGATGGTCTTCAGGCAGTTTCCCGCGTCGCATCAGGACGGCCTGGGCGGACGCCGCGGCCCGGCGCACTTCGTCCCAGAAGCGACCTGGTGGTCAGCCGCGCACGTCGCCTACCAGCACTACCGGTCCGCCCGCGCTGCTCTGCTGCTTCAGCACGTAGCCGGCGCTGTCGTAGATCGAGGAGATGCCGTGCCCGGTCGCGCGTACGACGGGGACGCCGCCCATGACCGCAGCCCACACCGCGCTCTTGTGGTGGAGGACCTCGAACCCGCCGAACCAGTCGTTCGACGGTGCCGCGAGGACCGCGCCGGCCTGTCGCGCCGAGCGCGCGATGTCGGAGTAGTCGAGGTCGACGCAGATGGCCGTGGACAGCGCTGTTCCGTCGGCCAGCCGGTGAGGGCCCACCTCCATCTTGGCCAGGCGGGGCGGTTCGGCCCCGGGGGCGGGGTGCTGCTTGTCGTAGTGCGCGACAACGCCGCTCTTGTCGATGACCGCCAGCGTGTTCCTCGGGGTCGCCGCGTCGAAGAAGGGCGCGACGATCGCCACGTCGAGCGCTCGGGCCCAGTCCTGCACCCCCGCGCACCAGCGTGCCGACGCACCGGTCTCGGCAAAGACGCTCACCTCGGGGAGCACGATCACCCTGGCGCCCTGACGCGCGGCCTCCTCGACGTGGGGCCGGTAGCGCGCCAGCGTTCCCTCCACGTCGCGGTACTCGGGCGACTGGGCGACCCACAGCCCGGTGAGCTCTCCGTGCTCCGGCGGCTTGCCGTCGACGACCACCGCCGCGACGCGACGGAGGCTACCTCGCCCGGCCCGGCCCGTGGCGCGCCTCAGGCTCGCCCAGCCGAACGCCAGCATCGCCACCACGAAGCCGGTCCCGGCCGCCGCCGCCCAGAGGTAGCCACACATCGCCAGCGCCACCGACGTGCTCGCGGTCGCGAGCACCGCCGTCGTCATCAGATCGCCGCCCAGTCGAGCTGTGTGCACGACCACCAGCCACGGCTGCTGGGTACGCGCCAAGGGGTTGCTCACGAACCGAGGCGCGCCGATGAGCCGCAGGGGGAGCACGGCGGCCACCATCGCCAGCGGGAAGGCCACCACCAGCCACGGCCCTTTCGCCAGCCACGCCGCCACGGCAGCGCTCGCTCCCCAACTCAAGGCGCTCGTTGCGGCCGTCAAGGGAACCTGGGCCCGCAGGGTTCGTGACCACACCCCAGACGCGCTCGCCAGCCCACCCACCAGCGCCGCCGCCAGGCCGGCCTCCAGGGGAGTGCGAAGCAGCGCCAACAGGGCCAAAGGGACAAGGACACACCAGCCGAGGAGGGCCAGGGCCTTCATCACGTTCTTGGTCGTGGACATCGCACCTCCGATCATCGACCGAGCGAGCCACGCCATCGCAAGCGAGCGGTCACTCGCGAGCGACGTTCGCTGACGCCTCTTGCACCAGGGTGAGCTCCTCGGCCCTGCCAGGGCCAGAGGCGAACGACCCGATCGGCGGCCCCGTCTAGCCGGCGCCGAGCGCGTTCATGGACCATCGTCGTGATTGGGGTCGTGGTGTGCTCACTTCTCGCAGCTGGCTTCGTTGCGCACCTCGACGACCACGGGGAACATCACCGAACGCCTGGTGAGGTCCGCTCCAGACTCACCATCCTGACCACCGACACCACCGACAGCACCACACGAGGAGGTGAGCCGGCGCTCAGCGCCTGACCGAACAAGGATCACGCGTCAACCGCGAAACACCACACCCCGGGACTTGACCCCGTCGCCACCCCAACACCTGGGCGCCCCTCGCGACAGCCGTGTTGGACACCGGCAGCAAGGCAACCGCCGGACACTCATGACGCCCAGTCTCGCGATCCTGGACCGGCGCCTACCAGGCGACCCGCAACATGATCCGCGAGCACGCCCTCGAACAGCCGAACAACGCACACGTCCTGACCCGGCAGTCAGCATCCTGCAGATTCCGACTTGATCGAGTCCTCGGCCAGCCAGCGGCGCACGCTGGAGGGCGACACCGACTCCACCACGCCCTCGGTGACCGCCTGCGCGGCCAGCTCCGCCGAGCTCCACCGGCTCAACGGCGCATCCCGGCTGGTCGGCGGCTCACATGCCATCGCCTTGACCGCGGCCACCACCGGCGCCGGAAACACCCTCGGCCGGCCAGCCCGCTTACGGTCGGCCAGCCCCTCGATCCCGTTCTCGCTGAACCGTTTCCGCCACTTGCTGACCACGTCGACGCACACCCCGAGCCGCCCCGCGATCGTCACGTTCTCCAGGCCGTCAGCGGCCAGCAACACGATCTTGGAACGGATCACCACCGCGTACGGCTCGCAGTACGACGCCGCCCGCCGCACCAACTCCACCCGATCGGCCTCAGACAACACGATCACAAACGGGGAACGACGAGACATCGCAGCAAGCCCCCAGCAACCGATACCGGACACAGGAGGCTCGGCGCTTCCCCACGCCGAGACAGCCTCAACTTACACCGATGTAACTCCAGGCAGCACCACTAGGTCGCATGGCCTGTGAAACTGGGCCTTTGTCGGAGCCGCCTGTGGGAATCGACCCTCGACCTACGCATTAGGTCGCGTCCCATCGCTGGTGTGAACGTCCGGCGCGTAGGGGCTCCGGGTGGTGATGTTAGGCGACGGCGCCGACAGTGTCGGCGGGCTGGTCGTCGGTGTCGGCTGCCGGTGGGTGTAGAG
>Ga0209798_10000280_pt1 | contig 29791 bp, 23 predicted proteins | sample DOMMetBare3Fresh_FD_187475 | JGI IMG/M metagenome (GOLD analysis project Ga0209798, IMG submission 187475) | Wetland sediment microbial communities from St. Louis River estuary, USA, under dissolved organic matter induced mercury methylation -... | ecosystem: Environmental > Aquatic >... | reverse complement strand
TGCAGATAGCCATCGCTGGTGACGGTAGCCCCGGAGATCGTGTCGATGGAGGCGGACTGCTTCTGGACGACTTCCTGGTCAAGGACGGGCAGGGCGTAGCTGTTGATCTGCGCATCCTGGTTGGTGCCCTGGGGGTACTGCACTGCCTGGGCCCGGGTGACCTTGCCGCCTCGCACCGTGATCCGGACCTGGACCGGCCCCCACCGTGTGCTCGCGACGCCGCCGGTGTACGCGACCGCTGCGGGCGCCGGGCTCGGCCTGGCCGCTGGGCTCGGCCTGTTGGTCGAGGACCCGCCGCTCTTCGACGGTCCGGACGGTGGATTCGGGTCGGAGGACGCGGGTTGCTGGACCACCGGGCTGCCCGAGACGGTGGCGCTGCTGGAGCTGGTGTGGTAGCTGAAGAGCAGCACCATGATCGAGATCGTGGACAGGATGGTCGTGACGATGCGTCGCATGTTCTCCTTCGTGCTTTCGTATGCCGTCGTGCACGGGTCAAGCATGTCTCGGTAGATGAGACGTTCGGTTGAGCGGGTGACGCGTTCGGCTCAGTAGGTGAAGCGTTCGATGTGGACGTGTTCGGGCGGGACGCCGGCGTCGGTGACGGCCTGCTCCGTGGCGTCCATCCAGCCCGGGCTGCCGCAGATGAACACGTCGTGGTTGGCGACGTCCGGCACAAGCTGACGCAGCGCCTCGACGTCGCCCAGGTGCGCAGCATGCTGGGGAAGCCAGCTCTGTCGGGCCGAAGCCCTGTGGCCGGTCACGACGAACAACCGTGCCCGGCGCGACGCCGCTAGCGCGGACAGCTCGTCCACGAAGATGCGGTCCTCGTCGGAGCGGACCCGGTAGACCAGGGTGACATCGCCGGGCCGCTGGTCCATGGCCTCCAGCAGTGCCCGCATCGGCGTGATACCGATCCCCGAGGCCATGAGCAGGACCTTGCGACGGGTCCGAGCTCCCTCATGCAGTCGACCGTAGGGGCCCTCAAAGAGCACCCTCGTTCCCGGGCGCAGACGCGCCAGCCGCGCCGACCCGTCCCCCAAGTGCGCGGCGGTGATTCGCAGAGTCCGGCCGTCCGGCGCCGCGGACAAGGAGTAGGGGTGGGCCCGGCTGGCACCGGGGCCGTCCAGGAACCGCCACTGAAGGAACTGACCGGCCCGGACCGGCAACCGGTGCAGGTCCCGGCCGCTCATGACGACCGTGGTGACCCTGTCATTCTCGGCCCGGACCTCCTGGACGACGAGCTGATGCCGCAGGCTTCGCCACAGCGGCTGTCCGACTCGCCAGAAGAGCACGCTGCCCGCCGCCGCAGCCCACAAGGCCCACCAGTAGATCGTGGCGACGGGTGAGGTCAGGAAGTCTTTGCCGGTCCAGAGCTGATGCGGCAGCGCCAAACCCACGCCGAGGTAGGCGTACAGATGGAGCAGGTGCCAGGACTCATAACGCAGTCGGGACCGGGCAGCCCTGATCGAGGTGACGGTGACCATGACCAGTGCCGCCGTGCCGGCCACGGCGAGCAGCATCCCCGGGTAGTTGACGACGAAGTCGACGATCGTGCCCCACAGCCCCTTGGGTGAGGTGGCCGCATACCCCAGGGTGATCGCGACAATGTGCACCACCATCAGGTTGAACGACCAGAAGCCCACCAGGCGGTGACGTCGGGCTAGCTCGTCCTGTCCATAAGTCTTCTCCACCAAAGGGATTCGGGCCATGAGCAGCACCTGGATCAACAGAAGGTCCGAGGCGACCAGACCCGTCAGCCTGCCGACACTGGTCAGGCCTGTGCCCGTACTCCCCAGACCCTGCAGCCCTCCCCCGGAAACCCACAACGCCACCACCATCAGCATGGAGGACCAGACGAAGACGCCGAACGCGTCACGCCACCAGCCCGGCACGCGAGGCACCCGCACGGAGGCGTGGCGGCTGCCCATCCGGGACGAGCCACCGCTCGACTTTCGCGTCGACGACGTGGGCGGCGCCAACACCGTGTCCGCTGAGAAGTTCATGGTTCAAGACTGGCCGCCAATCTTTGGCGATTCCTGTGAGCTGTCCTGTGAGTCATCTGTGAGCGCACTGCGGGTATGCACTGAGCTGTCCGACCGGGGGGGCCGTCCACGACCGGCATACTGCCCACGACCGGCATACTGCCCACATGAGCAGAAACGTGGATCTCCTTCTCGTCGAAGACGACCGTGAGCTCTCGGCCATGCTCATGCGCCTTCTGGCCGAGGAGGGCTACGACGTCACCCACGCCCCGGATGGCCAACGCGGCCTGCACCTCGGGCTGACGCGCTCGTTCGCCGTCTTGGTCATCGACCGCGGACTACCAGCGATCGAGGGTCTTGACCTGCTTGCCAAGCTGCGCACCAAGGGCGTCAACACGCCCGCGCTGATCCTGTCTGCGCGAGGCACCACGGCGGACCGCATCGACGGCCTTGACGCGGGGGCCGAGGACTACCTGACCAAGCCGTTCGACGTCGGCGAGCTCCTGGCCAGGTTGCGCGCTCTCCAACGCCGGCACACGTCGACCTCCGCGGTGCTGCAGCTCGGACGACGCGTCCTGGATCTGCAGAGTCGGCTGGTCCTTGAGCCGGGGGCCGACCCCGCCACCGGGGTGTCGCTGTCCGAACGCGAGTCCCAGCTGCTCGAGGTCCTGGCCCGGCGGCCGCGTCGGGTGTTCTCCCGCGCCGAGCTGCTCGACCTGGTCTTCACCGAAGCCGAGTCGGAGATCGTCGCCGACACCTACGTCCACTACTGCCGGCGCAAGCTCGGGCGCGACGTGATCAGGACCGTCCGTGGTCTTGGCTACCAGCTCGGCTCGACATGAAGACCCCGCAAACGGGTAGAGAGAGCGACCTCGGTCTGGTGCGCGGCGCCGCACGCAGACTGGGCCTCCAGTCGGCCGCTCTGGTTGCCCTGGCGGTGATCGTTCTGGTGGCGATCAGCACGATCTTGGTGCTGCGACAACAGAACTCCTCGGCCGAGAGGCTGCTGGAACAGGCGACGACCAGGGCCGACGACGCACAGGACCCGCCCGCGGGGACATGGCTGGCACTGCGCGGACCGTCTGGGTTGGAGACCTCCCCCGGCATTCCATCGGCCCTCCCCGACCTGCGAGCGCTGGACGAGGTCGCGCGCACCTCCAGGACCAAGACCGCCATCGTGCACGTTGGCACGTCCGAGTACCTCGTGCGCACCGTCCTGCGCCATGACACCACCGTCCAGGCGATCCTCGACCTGGGACCCCAGCACGATCAGCGCTCCGACCTCACGCGCGTCCTGTTGGCGGTCGGAGGCGTAGGGCTCGTCCTGTCGGCCTTCGTGGGCACGTTGATGGCACGTCGCGCGGTGCGCCCGTTGTCCGATGCCTTGGCGATGCAGCGTTCGTTTGTCGCCGATGCCAGCCATGAGCTCCGCACCCCCCTGACCCTGCTGAGCACCAGGGCGCAGCTGCTCCGGCGTGCACTAGCCGCTGACGGTGCCGACCCAACCGTGGTGAAGGACGCCGACGGTGTCGTCGCTGACGCTGCCCGGATGACCGAGCTGGTGGAGGAGCTGCTCGTCGCCGCCGACCCATGGACCAACCCGGAATCCGCTCCGGTCGAGCTGACCTCACTTTGTGCGGAGCTCGTGGCCAGCGCCCGGGACTATGCCGAGAGCAACGAGGTCACCCTCGTTCTTGACCAGCCCGACGCGGACGCCGTCACGACAACCGGCAACGCTGTGGGCCTTCGACGGGCAGTGCTGGCGATCCTCGACAACGCCATCGCGCACACCCCGCCTGCAGGCACCGTCACCGTGTCAGTGCGGCGTCAGGGCCGGGACGCAGTCATTGACATCACGGACACCGGTCCGGGGATCGCTGCGGAAGAGGTCGACCGGGTGTTCGACCGGTTTCACTCCAGTCACCACAAGGCCAGCCGGCGCAGCTACGGGCTGGGTCTTGCACTGGCGCGCGAGGTCGTGGCCAGGCAAGGCGGAAGGATCGTCGTCCTGTCGACGTCGGACAACGGAACCGCCTTCCGTGTCTCGCTGCCACACCACTGACCCGCCTCGCGATGAGTCCAGACCCCAGACCAGATCAGGTCAGGCCAAGCTCCTTCGCCTCTTCCCAGAGCTCCGCGCGCACGTTGGGGTGAGCAGCGTTTTCGATCAGGTGACGCGCTTGCGTCTTCTCGTCGTAGCCCCACAGCTTGGCGACACCCTGCTCGGTCACGATCGCGGTCTGCTGGAACGAGGTCACCGGCTCGTCCAGCAGCGGAACCACGGTCGAGACATCGGCCTTGGGATGCCAGCTGCGCAGCGCGATGAACGCCTGGCCGCCAGGGGAATGCAGTGCCCCGACGATGAAGTCGGTCTGCCCGCCATAGCCGGAGTGGATCCTGGCGTTGATCCGCGAGGCATTGGCCTGCCCGAACAGGTCAACCTCAAGAGCAGAGTTCACACTCGTCATCGCACGGTTGGCGGCAATCAGCGCGGGGCTGTTGGTCTTCTCGGTGCGCAGCATACGGACGCGGGGGTTACGGTCCACCCAGTCATACAGCTCGCGTGATCCGAAACAGAAGGACGCGGTCAGAGGGTGCGCCGGGTCGAGCGCGTGTGCCTTGTCGAGCTCAAGGACGCCGTCGGAGAACATCTCGCTCCAGATCCGCAGACCACGTCGCCCCGCGAGAGCATGCAACGTGGAGTCGGGCACAGCCCCGATGCCGAGCTGGAGGGTTGCCCCGTCACTGATCATGGCGGCAATGCGCTCTGCGATCACGAGACTGGGTTCATCGACTGGGTTGGTGTGCGCGGCGGTGAGCTCGAAGTCCATCTCCACCGCGAAGTCGACCTGCTCGATCTCGATCTGGGCGTCGCCGAAGGTGTACGGCATACGGGAGTTGATCACCGCGATCACGAGGCCACCCCTGGCGCGGCATGCGTCAACGGCGGCGGGAAGCACGTTGACCTCGATTCCCAGACTCAGCAGGCCCTCTCGCGGCGGTGCGCAGTGCAGCACCACGACGTCGGGCGGCATGGTCTGCGAGAACAGGAACGGCACCATGGACAGCCTGCTGGGGACGTACGACAACGCCGGGTGACGCCGCATCCCGGGCCCAACGAAACTGGTCTCGGCAATGACACCGGGGCGTTCGGAGACGCCTGCATGTGCGTTGAGCATGAAGATGCGGTAGCTGTCGATCGAGCGGTCGATGGCGTCAACCACCAGCCAGGGCGTGGCCACGTTTCCGCTGACCACCACTCTGGGAACGCCGTCGATCAGCGATAGGCGACGTTCAAGCTGCTCGAGGTTTATGGTCCGCATGACCTCATGGTGCCCGACGGCTGCTCGGGGCCGGCGCTTGGGTCGACCCCGGGTCCACGCTCACCTCGAACCGACGTCCGGTGACGCTATGGGGTTCGATCCTGACGAAGTGCGACTTCGGTGCCGTATGCCACGGAAAGAGCGGCAATTCGATCACCTCCAGGACGTCGTAGAGGCGGTTCACCTCCAGGCCCTCACCCTTCAGCACGACGCTCCAGGCGCTGCCAGTGTCGACGTCGTACCCATCCACCTCGAAGGCAACCCAGTGACCTACGGCACCGGCGAACTTGGTGCCCAGAGCGGTTCGAATCACCACGCTGCCGTGGTCGACCAGGTAGTTGACCGGGAAGATGTCGGGCCGCTCGTCGACGATCACGGCCAACCGACCCACGTCCGCCTGCCGGAGAAGTGCCCATGACTCAGTCGCCGACAGCTCGATCCCGGCGTTCGACTCGCCACTACTCATAAGGTCAGTCTGGCGGCACGCCCCGCACCGCGGAAGGCCAAACAGGTCCCGAGCTGTCGGTCAATGCTCCGGACGCGGGGGATGAGTCACCGCGAAGACGGCAGCCTGCGTTCGTCGCTCCATGCCGAGCTTGCCGAGCACAGCCGTGATGTAGTTCTTGACCGTCTTCTCGGCCAACGACATGGCCTCGCCGATCTGGCGGTTCGTGAGACCCTGCGCCACGTGATCAAGGATTCGTCGCTCCTGTGGCGAGAGCAGGCGCAGTCGCGGATCCGTGTCGGCGTTGCTGCTCCACCCCTGCCGGACGCGCTTCACGGTCGCAGGGTCGATCAGCTGTTCGCCGGCGGCCACGGCGCGGATGGCATCGATCAGCCCATTGCCCTTGATGTCTTTGAGCAGGTAGCCGGCGGCCCCGGCGAGGATGGCCGTGGCGAGTGCCCGCTCATCGTCATACGAGGTCAGGATCAGCCCTGCGATCGACGGGTCCTGGGATCGCACCTCACGACATACGTCGATGCCCGAGCCGTCCGGCAGCCTGGCGTCAAAGATCGCCACGTCCGGGCGCAGCGCCGGAATGCGGCGGGAGGCCTCGATCGCGGAGCCGGACTCACCGACCACGTCGAAGTCCTCGACGGTCTCGAGCAGCTCACGTAGCCCGCGCCGCACGATCTCATGGTCGTCGAGGAGGAATATGCGGATTGTCATGTGGTGGCCCTTCGGGTTCTGGATCCCACCACGTTACCGTCCTGGATCCCGTCAGCACGTCTTCCTGGCGCGCGGTCGCGGGTCGGTCCGAGGGTGGTGTCCGAACAACCATGACGGGGCACGCGCAGCTGTGGATGACGTGGTGGCTGACGGAGCCAAGGACGAGCCCAGTGAAACCGCCCAGGCCTCGGGAGCCAACGACCACCAGACCAGCGTCGTGGGAAGCCCCGGCAAGCACCGCCCCCGCTTGGCCCTGCAGCACATCACTGGTCACACCAAGCATCCGGTGCCGTGAGGTGGCTCGCTCGACGGCGTCGGTCACCACCTTGGCGGCAACGTCGTGCTCCATGCGCGCCCAGTCGGCGTCGGGCGACACCGTCTCCCAGTAGTCGTATGCCGGGGACTCTGCGGCGGGCAGGTCCCAGGCGCAGATGATCCGAAGCTGGGCGCCGGCGTGAGCAGCCAGGTCCGCAGCCAGGTCCAGGGCCCGGTCGCCAGCGGACGACCCGTCCACACCAACCACGACGCCGTGCTTCGGTCCGACGAGGACAGCCCCCTCGCCGACGACGACGACCGGGCAGTGCGCGTGTGCCGTCACCGCGAAGGACACCGATCCCAACACGGTTGAGGCAAGGTCGGAACGCCCGCGGTTGCCGACCACGAGCAGCCGGACCGACTGCGTTGCCGCGACGAGCGCTTCTGCCGCTGCTCCGATCACGATCTGGGTCTCCAGCATGCCGGAGTTCAGGACCTTGCGAGCCCGCGACGTCGCCTCGGCCGACAGCTTGTTGGCTCGGTTCAACAGGCTTGCCGGCAGAATGGGCGCGCTCTCCAGCGTCCCTGCATGCACTCCCGGGTAGTGGACGACGGAGATGACCCGCAGAATCGCGCCGGTCCGGCGGGCCTCGAGCGCCGCCCAGTCCAGGGCCGCCGCGGCTGCGGCCGAGCCATCAAAACCAACAGCGATGATCGGCAGGGCCGAGGTCCCTGTCTTCGGGTCGGTGCCTTTCATCGATCCGCCCTTCAGGATCGGCTGGAACGGCCGGCCAATGCCGTGGGAATCGCCTCTGAGGCATTCACGTCCGGCTGCACAACCATCACATCGCAGGTCATCTTGTTGAGGATCGCCCGGCTGACAGATCCGGCAACCAGGCCGGCCAAGCGACGCTGGCCATGGGTTCCGACGACGAGCACATCAGCCTGCCCGACCCTGTGCAAGAGGGCAGGGACGGGGTCATCCTGTGTGATCACCAGTCGGTTGGGGACGCCAGGTGGAAGGTGGGCCTCCCTCAGCGCCTCTCGACACTGGCGCCAGCCCTCGCCGATCGCGGCGCGATCGGCGTTCTTGCCGTGTGGGAGGGCGTGCACCACGACCAACGGCAGGCCCCTGATGAGCGCCTCGGCCGCGGCCACCGCCAGGACAGCATCGACGGCAGCCGTGAAGTCCATTCCGACGACGACCAGAGAGTCGGGTCCGAACCGTCGTCTCTCAACCGGCTGACTCTGGTCGTGGACGACGAGGATCGGACAGTGAAAACGTCGCCCGAGCTGCGCGCTGGTGGAGCCCGGGGAGAAGGTCAGCTGACCTCCGTCGCCGCGGCTTCCCAGAACCAGCAAGCCGGTTTGACGAGCCATCTCGTCCAGCTCCAGCGAGTCGGCCCCTTGCACGATCGCGGTCCGCACGGCGACCGAGCGATCCGTCGCGAGGGCGCTCGCCAAGGCGCAGTCAGCCGCTGCCTGTGCCTGTTCGGCCGCCTCAGCCTCGGCTCGGGACACCCATGCGCGACTGTCCGGCCAGTACGGCCGATGTTCGGCCACTGAGAGCAACACCAGCTCGGTGCCCCGTCGAGACGCCTCGCGGGTCGCCTCAACGACGGCATTCTGACTCTCCCCGGAGCTGTCGCAGCCCACCACGACTCTTCCGTTGTGTCCGGGAAAGGCCCACATGTGCCACACCTCGCCTTGCACGCCAGCAGGAGAAGACCCGCCACCCCATCACCATCACCATCACCATCACCATCGCTGATCGACCCTGCGCACCACAGAGCCTTAGGTCCCTGTTTCGCGGCGTCGACCTCGCCCGGACTGACATCTGAGGTCATTGGCTGTGACAAGCCCCACTCAGCGTCGGGACCATAGTCACTCCTGAATCCCCCGCAGTCCAGTAAACATTGGATACATGAGCTAGCCCCGCTCCAACGGATCTCTAGCCCGACCCCGTCAGGATCTTCCGGAGGACAACATGTCACTGACCGTCAGCTCCAAGGCCGCCACCGCCCCCTTTGTCGTCGCCTTCGCCGACGGCGACATGTCCATGTCGGACCTGATGGGCGGCAAGGGCGCGAACCTGGCCGAGATGACCCGACTCGGGCTGCCGGTCCCGCATGGGTTCACCATCACGACCGCCGCCTGTCGCCACTACCTCGCACTCGGTCGGGAGCCTGAGGATCTGGACCAACAGGTCGGCATACATCTGGCTCAGCTGGAGAGCATGTCCGGTCGACGGCTCGGCGATCCCGCGGATCCCCTTCTGGTGTCTGTACGTTCGGGTGCCAAGCGCTCGATGCCGGGGATGATGGAAACCGTCCTGAACGTCGGTCTCACGGATGCGGTCATACCCGGGCTGATCGCCCGTGGTGGTGAGCGATTCGCCTGGGACTGCTATCGACGGCTCGTGCAGATGTACGGGCGCACGGTTCTTGGGGTTGACGGCGAGCTCTTTGAAGTAGCGCTTGTCGCGGCGCGAGGCGATGCCGGCGTGCTCAGCGACACCGAGCTGGATGCGGCCTCGCTGAAGAAGCTCACGACCGACTTCCGCCGCACCCTGGTGAACGAGGCCGGTGAGGACCTGCCACAGGACCCCCGTGAGCAGATCCGCCGCACCATCGACGCCGTCTTCTCCTCCTGGAACGTCCCGCGCGCGATGACCTACCGCAAGCACCAAGGCATTGGCGACGACGCCGGCACTGCGGTCAACATCGTCGAGATGGTCTATGGCAACACCGGACCCGACTCGGGCAGCGGCGTCTGCTTCACCCGCGACCCGGCCACAGGCGAGCCCGGCGTCTACGGGGACTACCTTCCCAATGCCCAGGGAGAGGACGTGGTCAACGGCAGCCGGACACCTCTCCCCTTGCAGGACCTCTCCGATAGGGCGCCCGCGGTCTACAAGCAGCTGATGGGCCACCTGCGCACACTGGAACGGCACTACCGCGACCTGTGCGACGTGGAGTTCACCGTGGAGGACAGCACGCTGTGGATCCTGCAGACACGGGTCGGCAAGCGCAGCCCTGCGGCAGCCTTCACCGTTGCAAGCGCCATGGTGAGCGAAGGGCTCATCGACCTCGATGAAGCCCTGCGCCGGGTGGACGGATACCAGCTCGAGAGCCTCCTGCACCCCCGGTTCATGTCCGCCGAGGGTGAGCTTCTTCTGGCGACCGGCCTCGCCGCCAGTCCCGGAGCAGCCGTGGGCGAGGTCGTGTTCGACGCACAGACCGCCGTGAGCCAGGCAGCCGGGGGCCGCAAGGTGGTGCTGATGCGTACGGAGACCAGTGCTGACGACGTCGGCGGCATGCTCGCGGCCGTGGCCATCGTCACCGCGCGCGGCGGTCGCACCTCGCACGCGGCGGTGGTCGCCCGCGGAATCGGGCGTACCTGTGTGGCCGGCGTCGACGGACTTGTCATCGACCTCGAGGCACGCACCGCCGTCTGCCCCGGCGGTTCGATCAAGGAGGGCGACACCATCTCGGTGGACGGGACGACCGGCAAGATCTTCCGTGGCGCCCTCGCCGTACGGCAGAGCCAGGTCGCGGAGCTGCTCGAGAAGCAGGCTGATGACGGGTCAGGCGCCGAGCAGCCTGAGCCGATCGCCGGCTCGCTGGCCGCCGCGGTGCTTCAGCTCCTGGCACACGCCGACCATCGACGGCTGATCGGCGTCCGAGCCAACGCCGAGACGAGTTCCGACGCGCTACGGGCCAGGCGGCTCGGGGCAGAGGGCATCGGCCTGTGCCGCACCGAACACATGTTGCTGGGTGAACGGGCCGTTCTGGTCGAGCACATGGTCCTGGGTGACGAGTCCGACCGTGCGGCGGCCTTGGCAGACATCGAAGAGCTGGCGCACACGGACTTCCTCGACATCCTGCGAGCCATGGACGGACTCCCCGTCGTCGTGCGCCTGCTGGACCCACCGCTGCACGAGTTCCTGCCAGACCTGACCGAGCTCTCCGTCGAGGTGGCGCTGAACAATGCCCCTGGCGGAACACCGGATCCGCAGGCTGCTCGCCGGCTGGCCGGCGTCCGCCGGTGGCACGAGGGCAACCCCATGCTCGGTCTGCGGGGTGTGCGGCTGCTGACGGTGGTGCCCGAGCTCATCGAAGCGCAGGTGCGCGCGCTGGCAACCGCAACCCTCGAGCTGAAGACGGCGGGGATGGACCCTCACCCGGAGCTGATGGTGCCCCTGGTCGCCGACCCTGCAGAGCTCAGTGCTGCGGCGGCGCGCATGCGCGGTGCGATCGAGTCGGCGTGCGTCGCTGTCGGCGCCACGCTCAAGATCCCCATCGGCGTGATGATCGAGCTGCCCAGAGCAGCACTGACCGCCGACCGTCTCGCGCTGGATGCCGACTTCTTCTCCTTTGGCACCAACGACTTGACGCAGACCACCTGGGGCATGTCGCGTGACGACGCCGAGGGCGCGTTCCTGGCCGAGTACCGCGAGTCCGGGCTCCTCGATGTGGATCCGTTCATGACGCTGGATGATGTCGGTGTCGGACGGCTGGTCCGCATCGCGGTGGAGGAGGGGCGTCGGGCGCGTCCGGACCTGGGTCTGGGAGTCTGCGGCGAGCACGCGGGTGACCCGATATCGATACGCAGGCTGGTATCCATCGGTGTGGACTACGTCTCCTGCTCACCGCCGCGCGTTCCGATCGCGCGTCTTGAGGGTGGGCGTGCCGTGGTGCTCGCCGAGAGTCAGGCCACGCCGTAGACCACCGCGCGCACGACAGCGCGCACGAGAGACCGTGCCTGACAGACGCTGATCGGGTCAGGCCTGTGGCACGTCCGACGTGACGCGACGAACGCCAAGGATGGACTGCGCGATCGACGTGGCGGCTGCTCGCTCACGCTCCGAAGCTGTCCCTGTGATGTGAACGATTCGTTCGACGACCTCCGCCCGCCATCCATGCTGGCCGATCTCGGCGAACGCCTCCGATACTTCCGCAGCGATCTCGCTGTCTGGCCGAGCCATTGCCCGGATCACGTCACTGCGGCTGACGACACCCAACAGCAGATCGCCCTCGACCACCGGCACGCTCTTCCAGCTCGTCTGGGCGAAGGTCTGCGCCAGCTCCGCGACGTCGCTGTCCTCCCTGACCGTGTGCGGATGCGCGGTCATCACCTCACCGACGGTCGTCGGCAGCGGTCCTGCCTCAGGGGGTACGACGCGCATGTGTGCCCTGGGATCCGCCGCCAGGTGTTCGCGGAGCACGTCGGCCTCGCTGATGATGCCAACCAAACGCCCACCCCCATCCACGACGGGGAGGCTGGTCACCCTGGTGGTCACCAACGTCTGAAGCGCGGCCTCCAGGGAGGCAGTCTCATGCACCCTGTATGCCGGGCTGGTCATGATCTCGCGAACGAGCATCTCGGAGCTCCTTTCAAACGCGCGGTCTGATAGGGCCAGCATGGCCCCCCATGCCGAGGCCGGGGCAAGTGACGAACGTCCCGTGATCACGCGCGATCCGGCAGCGCCTCCCACAACAGGACCGTCCCTCGCGGCGTCCGCGCCCTGACGGTCAACGAACCTCCGTGCGACTCAGCGCGCTTGCGCAGGTTGGCCAGACCGCTGTGAACTGCGGTCGGCGCGACCCCGACTCCATCGTCGGCAACCTCGACCTGAATCGTGTCGCCGCTCGTGACACGAACGCTGGCGCTCGAGGCGTGAGCGTGTCTGGCCACGTTCGCCAGCCCTTCGCGAACGACCGCGACGAGATCGGCCTCAAGGTCAGCCGCGAGCCCATCGAGGGATCCGTCGATCGTCAGACTCGGCGAAAAGCCAAGGGTCTTCGCGCACACCCGAACCAGTTCCACGATCTCTTCGCGCAGCTCTCGAAAAGGTGTGGGCCGATGCAGCTCGAAGATCGTGTGTCGAATGTCCTTGATGGCCGCATCCAGGTCATCCACCGCTTCGTCGAGCCTCCGGCGGACGCTCGTGCTCTCGGCCATCCGTGCGGCGGCCTGCAGCGAAAGCCCCGTTGCGAAGAGTCGCTGGATCACGTGATCGTGCATGTCACGAGCGATCCTGTCGCGGTCCTCCAGAAGAGCAAGCCGCGATCGATCCTCCTGGCCGCGAGCCGCCGCCAGGGTCAGCCCCATCTCCTGGGCCAGTGCTGAGAGGAGCGGTACGACATTGCCAACGTAGTTCTCTGCGTCCGCAGCCCAGGCGACGCCGATCACGCCGACCTCGTCGTCGCCCACGGTGATCGGCACCAGCGCCGTAGGACCGTGCGGATCCGCATCACCCAGCTCCCTGACGTCCGCGGACAGGCTGTCGATGGCCGAGTCACCGAGCCTGGTGAGCAGGAGAACCGACTCATGCTCCGCCATGAGCTGGCGCCAGTACCCCTTGTGCAGAACCGTTCCGAGCACCGCGCCGGGCGGTCTTGCGGCCCCGGAAGGCTCGCCGCTCTCGACAGCCCTGACCACCAGATCGCCGACCTCGTCGTACAGCGCCACCATGGCCAGCTGGGCTTCGGAAAGCTCTCGAGTGCGTTTCGCCAGGAAACCCATTGCCGACGCCTCGTCCATGCCCTCGAGCAGCAGCTGGGTCACCTCAGCGGTGGTCTCGAGCCACCGACGCAGGCGGTGGCTGCGCTCATACAGGCGAGCGTTGTCGATGGCGATACCGGCAGCAGCAGCGAGGGCGACCAGGATCGCCTCATCGTCAGCGGTGAAGGCTGCGGCGCCTTGCTTCTCGGTCAGGTAGAGGTTGCCGAACACTTCATCCCGGATGCGAATCGGCACGCCGAGGAAGCTGTGCATCGGGGGGTGGTTGGGCGGAAATCCATAGGAATCGGGGTGGGCGGCAACGTCCAGGAGCCGCCGGGGCCGCGGCTGACGGATCAAGAGACCCAGCACCCCATGCCCGCGAGGCGGATCTCCGATTGCCTCCTGCTCCTCCTGGCTGAGTCCGTGGGCCACGAACTCCACGACGTGCTCGCCGTCACCGCCAAGCACACCCAACGCTCCGTATCTGGCGTCGACGAGCTCACAGGCGCAACGCACGATCCTGGATAGAACGTCAGCCAGATCGAGGTCCGCGGACACAGCGAGCACCGCGTCGAGGAGGGCTGCCAGACGTTCTTGGGCACGATCCGATGCTTGCGCACGATTGCGAAGATCCTCGAGCAGATCGTCCAGGTCGAACGCCTCAGTAGCCAACCACGTCGGCGGTGCCCCGCCTTTGCTCGGCTCGGACTCCCTCGGCTCGGACTCCACACTGGTGATTCTAGGGCGTGTCCGCTCGATCGGGGTCGTCATGCGCACGATCGCCGGCGAGCACGCTGTATGACGATCGCGCGCCGCCGGTCTGCACCAGCCGCGTGTCGTCCGGGCCGGAGACAGTCAGAACGTCACACGCGGCATGCTCTTGGCAGTACTGCCCGACGCGCACCAAGGCGTCTGGCGAATCGCGACCAACCACGAGGACTGCGGCGCCGCGGCTTCGCTCGACCAGCATCTGAGCCGCCTCACCCTCCACCGTCTCGAAGGTGCAAGGCACCCGCCGCTGCCGATGCAGAGCACGCAGGGCGACGGCGAACATCGCCACATCCATCTCGGCTCGCTCCTCAGAGCTGAGCCCGACGGGCAGTACCTGGATGAAGCGCACTCGGGCTGCGCGATGAACTGCTTCGCGTACGGCGGCACCCGCGACAAATGCGGCCATGCCGTCATTGACCAGACCGGCCACCACATCACGGGGGTGGTGCGGGGACTGTGCGCCCGCAGCTCCGGCGTTGGTTGGTGTCTGCATGGATACGATCGTGGACCCAATGCGCTGCGGGCATCAGGGGCGAAGGTCCCGACACAATGGCGCCCCGAGGCGAGCACGATTACTCCGTGGGGCGAGCAAAGGGACCAAGTGCCCTGTCCTCGCGCGCGCGAGGTGTCAGTGTTGGAGGTAGCCAGAAAGAAGAAGCCGATGGAGAAAGCAAAGAACGTCGAGGCCACGCCTCGCAGGGCCATCGTCGTCGGTGTCGACGGCTCACCAACCAGCGACCTGGCCGTGGACTGGGCCGCCGCCGAGGCCACCCGACGGAAGCTGCCCCTGCACATCATCCACGCGTTCTCCTATGGCTATCCGAAGACGAAGACCGGTTTCCAGCACTCGGTCGATGCGCTACGACAGATCGCTCGCGGTGTCCGTAAGGACGCCGTGGCCAGGGCGAGCAGCGCGAACCCGGATCTGACCATCACCTGGGAGGAGTCGCCATACGGACCGGCACCCACGCTGGTGGTCGCCTCAGAGACGGCGTCAACGGTCGTTGTCGGCGCCCGCGGTCTGAGCGCTGTGCGTGGTGTGCTCGTGGGGTCGGTCTCGCTGCAGGTCGCAACGCACGCCCACTGCCCTGTCGTTGTCGTTCATGACATGCCAACACCCCCTCCCGGGGCCCCCGTCGTCGTCGGTGTTGACGGATCGGCGTTGTCGACGAACGCGATCGCGTACGCCTTCGATCAGGCGTCGTCCCGCGGAGTTGGCCTGACCGTCGTCCACGCGTGGTGGCTGGAGTATGTCGAAGGCGCCGCCGCCGCCGCCATCTGGACCGTCGACTGGCAACAGTTCGCGCAGGAAGAGGAGACCCTGGTGGCCGAGTCACTGGCCGGCTGGCAGGACAAGTACCCCGAGGTCGAGGTGCGCCGTCACAGCGTTCGCGGGCTCCCGGTGGATGCTCTGGTACGCCAGAGTGAGAGCGCCTGCCTCGTGGTCGTGGGCACGCGTGGGCGCGGTGGCTTCAGGGGTCTCCTGCTCGGCTCGGTGAGCCAGGGCGTCATGCACCGGGCTCAGTGCCCCGTGGCCATCGTCCATCCCACCAAGGAGCTGCTGCACGAGGGGGACGACAGATTGATCGCCCACGAGCATCGGCCCCCCGTTCCCCCGGTGCGCGAACAGACCTGAACACACCGACCCGAGCTCGGGCAACAGCCACCGGCGCCGAGAAGCGGAGGATGCCATGGTCGCCACGCTGACCTTCCTGGGAGCCACGGGAACAGTCACCGGCAGCAAGTTCCTTCTCGAGAGCGAAGGGCGCCGGACGATGGTGGACTGCGGTCTGTACCAAGGCGAGAGCACGTGGCGTCGCCTCAACTGGAAACCGCTGCCCGTCGACCCCGAGTCGATCTCCGACGTCGTCCTCACCCATGCTCACCTGGACCACTGCGGCCACCTGCCGGCCCTGGTACGAGGAGGGTTCGCCGGGCCGACGTGGTGCACACAGGGCACCGCGGCACTGGCTTCCATCATTCTGCGCGACAGCGCCCACCTTCAGGAGGAGGACGCCGAGAATGCTCGACTCGGAGGGTTCTCCCGGCATGACCCACCCCGCCCGTTGTACGACGCCGCCGACGCCGAGACGGCGATCAGGTCGTTCAAACCGGTGGACTACCACCAGCACTTCGACCTGGACTCAGGTGTGGGTCTCACCCTGAGCCGGGCCGGGCACATCCTGGGTTCAGCCACCGCCTTGGTCACGATCGGTCGCGGGAGCGTCCTGTTCTCAGGGGATCTCGGTCGAATCCGGCACCCGCTGCTCCTGCCACGGGAGGCCCCACCGGCAGCGCGCACGATCATCGTCGAGTCGACGTACGGCGACCGCACCCATCCACCCGATGGTGACCTCGCCCACAAGATCCTGGCTGACACCATCCGTCGGACCGTGTTGCGCGGCGGCTCGGTACTTATCCCTGCCTTTGCCGTGGACCGGACCGAGCTGGTGTTGCACGCGCTCAGCCAGATGACGGCGTCAGGCGACATCCCCGCGCTGCCGGTGTATGTGGACAGCCCGATGGCCCTCGCCGCACTCGACGTCTATCGCAGCTCCTCCATGCGCGAGGAGCTGCGTCCTGACCTTCCCGCGCGGTTGGTGGACCTCCCCAACCTGCATACGGCGCGCAGCCCCCAGGAGTCGATGCTGCTGAACGAGCCTCTGACCCCTTCGATCATCATCTCCGCATCGGGCATGGCGACCGGCGGCCGTGTGGTCCATCACCTGCAGCACCTGCTGCCCGACCGGCGCAATACCGTGATCCTGACCGGCTATCAGGCAGTCGGCACGCGAGGTCGCCTGCTGGCTGAAGGCGCAACGGAGCTCAAGATGTACGGCGGCTACGTCCCGGTTCGCGCCGAGGTGGTCGTCGACCATGGGTTCTCCGTGCATGCCGATTCCACCGAGCTGCTCGCCTGGCTCAGGGAGCTGCCCACGCCTCCTGAGACCGTGTACATCGTCCACGGCGAGCCCGAGTCCTCGCGCGCCATGGCCACCATGCTCCGGAGCCAGACGGGCTGGTGCGTTGTGGTCCCGCACCTCGGCGAGAAGGTTCGGGTCGGCTGAGCAACCCGCCCTCACCAACGCGGTCCGGGGAAGGACATCGTGATCGATATCCTTCCCCGGATGGCTTCTGCCTGCTGCGTCAGCTCAGGTGTGAGGTCTTCACCGACTCCGTCACGGTCACGAGTCCGGCTGCTGCCGCAGCGTCCTGCACTGCTCGGGACACGGCCGGCACCACTCGGGCGTCGAAGATCGACGGGATGATGTAGTCCCGAGAGGCCCCGTCCTCGGCGACGATGTCGGCCAGCGCACGAGACGCCGCAACCTTCATCGACATGTCCACCGACCGCGCGCGACTGTCGAGCAGTCCACGGAACAAGCCCGGGAACACCAGCACGTTGTTGATCTGGTTTGCGTAGTCGCTACGGCCGGTGGCGACGACCGCCACGTTGTCCGGCATCTCTTCGGGCATGATCTCCGGAATCGGGTTGGCCATCGCGAAGACGATCGCGTTCTTGGCCATCGTGGCAACCCACTCCGGCTTGACCAGGCCAGGACCACTGACACCGACGAGGACGTCAGCACCGACCAGCGCCTCTTTCAGCCCGCCGCGCCGGTCCTCAGGGTTGGTCGTCTCGGCGATGGAACGCTTCTCCGGGTTCAGGTCGGTGCGATCCTTGGAGACGATGCCCTTGCGGTCAACCCCGATGAAGTTGCCGACGCCGGCGAACTGCCACAGCTTGACGCAGGCCACTCCGGCCGCGCCCATGCCGAGGAACACCACGTTGAGATCGTCGAGCTTCTTGCCGACCACCTCAGCCGCGCCGTACAGGGCGGCCAGCGAGACGATTGCGGTGCCGTGCTGGTCGTCGTGGAAGACGGGAATGTCCAGCTCGTCCTGCAGCCGTCGCTCGACCTCGAAGCACACCGGCGCTGCGACGTCCTCCAGGTTGATGCCGCCAAATCCGGGCGCGATCGCCTTGCCTATCGCGACGAGCTCCTCGACGCCGGACGTGCGCACGCACACTGGGTAGGCATCGACGTTCGCGAGCTGCTTGAACAGCATCGCCTTGCCCTCCATCACAGGCATGGCCGCCTCTGGGCCAATGTCGCCAAGACCGAGCACCGCTGTGCCGTCGGTCAGCACGGCCACCGCGTTGGACTTGATGGTGTAGTCCCACACCAGCTCAGGCGTCTCCGCGATCGCGGTGCAGACCCGGCCGACACCCGGGGTGTAGGCCATCGAAAGATCGTCACGAGTGAGCACCGCGAACTTGGGCGTTACCTCGATCTTGCCGCCGATGTGCCGGTCGAACACCCGGTCGGAGACCGACAGCAGCTCCACGCCCTCCACTGCGCGCGCGGCCGCGACGACCTCCAGGCCGTGCGCCTCCCCGCGGGTCTCCACCTGGATCTGCCGGACGATGGAGTGAGGCAGGTGCTCGATGATGTCAATGGCGTCCAAGAGCCCGCCGGCAGCGCCAAGCGCCGAGGTCAACTTCCCCAATGTGCCCGGGACGCGTTGCAAAGACACGCGCAAAGTCAGCATGTTCCCCGCGGACGGCTGGATCATCACCATGTGCTGCACCCTTACCTAGGTCGGCGGGTCGTCTGGTGCGACCCATTTTTGTCGCAGACCGAGCGTTCACAGAGCCCAGTCAGGCTCACGTGGCCGGTCCGTCGCTCACTGTATCCAGCGGCGGAATCACGTCCGCCACCGGCTCGGTCGGCTCTGAAGATGGCGCTGGGAAGGAACGCGCGTCCCTCCCCAGCGCCTGGCTGAGCCGATGCGCGTCAGCGCGTGATGATCACCTTGAGGGCCTTCGTCTCCGCTGCCCGGCTGAAGGTGTCATAGGCGTCGATGATGGAGTCGAACGTGAACCGGTGGCTCGCGAACTTCTCTGGTGTGAGCCGTCCCTGAGCGACGAGCCTGAGCAACATCGGCGTCGAGGTGGCGCTCACCAATCCGGTGGTGATCGCAATGTCCTTGATCCACAGGTCCTGAAGCTTCAGCTCGACGGACTTCCCGTGCACACCGACATTGGCCACCGTCCCGCCGACGCGGATGATCTCGGTGGCCATCGAGAAGGTCTCCGGCACGCCCACGGCCTCGATCGCGACGTCGACGCCCAGGCCTCCCTCCGTCAGGGCCATCAGCTCTTCCTTCCAGTCGGCGTAGCCGCTGTTGACAGAGTCGGTGGCGCCAAAGTTCAGGGCTTGGCCAAGCCGGTTCTCGTCGAGGTCGATGGCGATGATGCGCGACGCGCCATAGAGGTTGGCGGTCATCATCGCGGAAAGGCCCACCGGGCCGGCACCGATGACGGCCACGACGTCACCAGGCTTGACGCGGCCGTTGCGCACCCCGATCTCGAAGCCCGTCGGCATGATGTCGGAGAGCATGACGGCCGCCTCGTCACTGACGCCCTTGGGCACCAGGTGAAGGGAGTTCTCAGCGAAGGGGACGCGCACGTACTCCGCCTGGGTTCCGTCGATGAGGTGACCGAAGATCCAGCCGATGCCCGCGACGCCCTCCTTGTTCAGGCAGTGCGCGGGAAGCCCTTGGTGGCAGTAGGAGCATGAGCCGCACGCGGTGATGCAGGAGATGATCACCCGGTCGCCCACGGCGAGCTCGACCACCGCCGAGCCGACCTCCGTGATCGTCCCGACACCTTCGTGCCCGAGGATCCGCCCGTCGGTCACCACCGGCACATCACCCTTGAGGATGTGCAGGTCGGTGCCACAGATCGTGGTCGTGTCCACCTGCACGATCACGTCGGTCGGGTCGATGATCCGAGGGTTGGGCACTTCTTCCCAAGCCTTCTGATTTGGACCGTGGTACACCAAAGCCTTCACGAAGTTTCCTCACTTTCGCCCGCCCCAGGGCCGATCGGCCCTGGCTCCGGTTGCTTTTTGCGGCGTTAGCATCCTCCAGCCGGAAACAGTACGGCGGATAGTGACCATGGTCCCTGTTCTTGCCGTGTTGCGAACGTCACACGACAGGAGTTTCAGTCGACGTCGAAGGCCTCGGCTGCCTCGATCCGGTCGCGCACGCGGCGGCGGAGGACCTTACCGATCAGGGAGCGAGGGAGCTCATCGACGATCTCGATCCGGCGCGGCACCTTGTAGCCCGTCAGTCGCTCGCGCGCGAAAGCCCTTACCCGCTCGGGGTCGACGGTCGCCCCGCGCGCGGGCACGACGGCGGCGACGACCTCCTCGCCAGTGCCGTCAGGCGCCCGGACACCGACCACGGCGACGTCCGCGATCTCGGGCATCTCCCGCAGGGCGTCCTCGACCTCGGAGGGATAGACGTTGAAGCCACCCGTGATGATCAGCTCTTTGATCCGGTCGACGATGCGGACGAAGCCGGCCGCGTCCGCGATCGCGATGTCGCCCGTGCGCACCCAACCACCGTGCAGCAGCGCCGAGGCGGTCTCCTGCGGACGGTTCCAGTATCCGGCGAACACCTGCGGGCCGTTGATCAGCAGCTCGCCCTGCTCACCGATCGGAACATCTCGCGAAGGGTCGTCCGGATCGACGATACGCATCCGGGTGGAGGGGAACGGGATGCCGACCGTCCCCGGTCGCCGGGTTGGCGCAGCCGGGTTGCCCAGCGCAACGGGCGAGGTCTCGGTCATCCCGTAGCCCTCGACGAGCAGCCCCCCGGTGATGGACTCCCACTTCTCGACCACCGCGGGCGGCAGCGCCATGGCGCCCGAGATGGCGTAACGGATGGACGTGAGGTCGACGCCACGCTCACGGGCTGCATCAGCAAGCCGTTCGTAGATCGGCGGGACCGCAGGCAGGAACGTCGGGGGGCGGCGTCGGATCGCCTCGAACATCAGGTCGAGGTCGAAGCGCGGCAGCAGCACCAGGGTCGCTCCCACGCTCATCGAGTAGGTCAGGCACAGCGTCAGCCCATAGGCGTGGAACAGGGGAAGCACCGCGTATACGGTCTCCTGGCCGTCGTTGAGCCCGGGCATCCATGCCCGCCCTTGGGCCGCGTTGGCCCGCAGGTTCGCATGCGTCAGGATGGCGCCTTTGGGCGTCCCCGTCGTGCCACCCGTGTATTGCAGCAGCGCAACATCCGCAGGGCTTGGCTGCGGATGGGCCGGGTCGAGCGGGCCGGTCGAGGATGAGACTCGCTCCCAGCTCAGGACCCCTGGGGGCACCGGCCCGGTCAGCGCCGCGCGGGCCGTGCGCGCCTTGGCGATCGGCAGCCGCAGCTTGAGACGCATGCCCCACGGCACGGCGCTCGTCAGGTCGACAGCCAGGATGACCTGTACTGCGGTCTTCGCGCGCAGCTCGTCGATCACCGGTGCCGTCTTGTCCCAGCACACGACGAACGTCGCCCCGCAGTCGGAGAGCTGGTGCTCCAGCTCGGGCGCTGTGTAGAGCGGGTTGTGCTCGACGACCACGGCACCGAGTCGCAGCGCGGCATAGAAGGCCACCACGTGCTGCGGGCAGTTGGGCAGTATCAATGCCACCCTGTCCCCCGGCTTCACGCCCAGCGTGCGCATCGCCTCTGCGGCTCGGCTCACCGCCTCGGCAAGCTCGGTGTAGGTCGTCTCCGCGCCGAAGAAGTCGAGGGCAACCCGGTCGCGATGACGCAGGGCGCTTCTGACCAGCATCTCGGGCAGCGACTCGGCCGGGACCTCGATGTCTGGCTCGACTCCTGGCGCGTAGCTCGACAGCCAGGGACGCCCGCTCAGTGGACCGCGGTCCCCAACTTCTTTCGACGTGTCAGCGCGGTCCGTGTCCACGTGCCCTCCCAGTTCGAGCCTCCCGCCACCGTCGAACGCACTGTCGGCGCGGCGCCACCATGACGCAGACTATCCAACCGGCGCCCAACCCACATCCGCCATCGCCGCCTGTCCGGACAGGGGCCATCTCTCGGGAGACAGGGGCCATCGCTCGGGAATCGGGCTGGTTTGCGACGCAGATCGAGCCGCCGCCCGGGGCGGGGCGCGGTGAATCGTGGTTGGTGTCAAACGGCTTTCGTGGCGTAGATGTCCGTGGCGACACTACCTGCGTCGCACTGCTCAATCAGGCGCATCCCGTTGTCACGTGCCACATCCACGGCTGACGATGTCGCCGCGATGACCTGAGCCTGTCGGTTCAGCGCGTCGAGATCGGCATGGGGGTGGACCACGCGGGTGGCCCAGGTGGACACACGGCGAAGGATGGTGACGGCGAGACCGAAGAGGAAGACGGAGGTCCAGACGACCAGTCGGATCGCCCCCATGAGCTGGGCGCGGAACATCATGCGCACGACGCACCCCCTTGCTGATGGTCCACGTTCCCTGTCTCCTCAGGCTCCTCACCTGACGCCGCCAGGGACTGCCTCAGGTTTACCAGCCACGCAACGCCGCCACCGTCGAATGGCCGAAAGTAACCTGAATGCAACGCCCGGCGTTCCCTGATCCGTGAGACCGTTCTGAGTCAGCAATCGACCGCGGTGATAGGACCCTCAAACATGACCATTACCCAGCCCAACAAGCTGCAGCATCCCGGCATGCTGGCGGAGGCGGAGCGCCGGTCCGCTCAGGTCCAGCTGCGGGTGGCGGATGCCATCACGGGCTTCGCCGGCTCGATGAACTTCGTGTATCTGCACGCCGCGGTCTTCGCCGTGTGGATGCTCGTCTTCGAGAAGAGTCCGTGGCCGACTCTGACGCTCATCGTCTCCCTTGAGGCGATCTTCCTGTCGACGTTCGTGATGATCGGGCAAAACCGGCAGGCGGCCTTCCAGCAGGCCAAGGCGGACCACGACTTCGTCGCCAGCGAGCTGGAGCTGCACACCAACACCGAGCTGACCAAGCTGGTCCACCAGCTCACCACGGAGATTCACGCACGTCTCGTCTCGTCCTCAGGTACCAAAGCCAGCGACGCCTGACGAGCCCGGCGCCCGCCCGAGCTTGAGGACTCACTTCCAGCGGAAGTGGACAAAGACGCGGCCGAAGTTGTCAGAGTCCTTCTCGACACGGTGGTAGAGAGCCTTGATCTCTTTTTGGTCCAGGAAGCGCAGGACATGCTTCTTCAGGGCACCGGAGCCCTTCCCAGGGATGATCTCCACCAGGGGCGCCTTCTTGGCGACGGCTTCGTCGATGATCGCGCGAAGGGCACTGTCGATCTCCGAGCCCTTGCTGTGGATGTCGTGCAGGTCGAGCTTGAGCTTCATCGAGGCATTCTCCTCCCGCTGCTCGGTTCACGCTCCCAGGATGGCCACGAGTGCGTCGCCGACCCGGCGAGCTCCTTCAGGGTCCATGCTCCCGTCGTCGCGCAGGTAGGTGTCCCGTCGCAGCTCCACCATCACCGATGAAACGCGGTTGTCGCGTCCGAAGTGACGAAGGGGAATGTAGCTGCCGGCGAAGGGTTCGTTCACGACGACCTGGCCGATGCCGGAACAGGCGCGGAACGCCCGTTCGCGCAAAGCCGTCGGTGTGTGGTCGACGTCGACGCCCAGACACACCGGCGGACGCCTCGCATCCCGGTGCAGCTCGTAGGGCAGGGCTTGCACAGGGTACGAGTGGAGATCGACGAGCACGGCATGTCCGCAGGCGGCGATCCGTTCGTCGATGAGGTCCGCCAACGCCTCTGCGTACGGCGTGAAGAAGCGTTTGAGGAGTTGGCGTTCGGCGTGCCCGTCAACGTCTCGCAGGACCAACCCGGCAGACGTGCGGGTGTAGACGGCCCCCATGCCGACGTCATACATCTCCTCATGCGCATCGGGCAGTCTCTCGGGGTCCACAACCAGTCTCGAGAGGTGGTTCACGATCAACCACGGCCGCGGCGCGACCTGTCTGGCAGCACGGGCAGCCAGCTCGTCGGTGCGTGCGTCGGTCATGAGGCGCAGCTCCTCAGCGAGCTCGTCGTCATCGAGCAGGAGCTGCGTGCGGACATCGTCCGGGATCCTGGTGGACGAGTGAGGAACGTGAATGACGTATGGCGAGGACGGGTCACCGCGCACGATCTCGAAGGTCATCCGCTGACGGCTGCCGCACCGCGCACGTACACCACCGGGAGTCTGTCCATGACGCCTCCAGAGTGAGAACGTCAGCCAGCATGACCCTCGCTTCGTTCCCGGTCAACGTCACGAGTTGACTCGTCGCACACGGCCATCACTACGTGTCACTTTGTTAGATCATTTCTGCTCTAACTCAGACGGTAGGGGTAGCCTCTGACAGTGCCCCGCAAACAGCCCCCGGCCAGCTCTCCGAAGCCGTATCGAGACTCCACCGGAGCGACCCTGGCCGACTACCCGCAGCCGTCCGTAGCCGTGGATACCGCCGTGCTGACCCTTGCCCCGCGCACCAACCGGGCCCTTGGCGCTCCCCCACACCGGTTGTCCGTGCTCCTGGTCCGACGGCCCGAGGGCGTCGACGGACCGCAGTGGGCGCTCCCGGGCACGTTCCTGCACCAGGGCGAACGGCTCGCCGACGCCGTCACCCGCTCCCTGACCGAGAAAGCCGGCATCACCGGCGGGCACCCAGCCCAGCTCGCCGTCTTCGACAAGCCTGACCGCGACGAACGCGGTTGGGTGCTGTCCGTGGCGCACCTGGCCGTCATCCCGTATGCGGCACTGGCCGACGCGCTGCTCGCGCGCCCGGACCGGGTCCGGGTGGCCCCCGTGTCCCGGCTGGAACCACTGCCCTACGACCACAAAGCCATCGTGGCTGCCGCGGTCAGAGAGCTGCGGCGCCGGTATGCCGACCGCCCGGATCCCGAACAGCTCCTGGGCACACGGTTCACCTTCCGAGAGCTGCGGGACGTTCACGAGGCCATCGCCGGGACGACTCTGCAGCACGAAGCCGTCGCCGGGACTCTTCAGAAGGACACCTTCCGGCGAGCCATGGACCCCCACCTGCAGGGGACCGGAACCATGTCCACCGGCAGCGTCGGTCGCCCTTCACAACGATTCCGCCGCGCCCGATAGGCGACTGCCTACGGGTTGGCGGGCGGGTGGCTGACTACCTCGATGACGGCGGGAACATCCGCGAGCGGGCCGGGCCGGGCGAGAAGGTAGCCCTGACCGTAGCCACAGCCGGCTGCCTGCAGGTCAGAGAGCTGGCCGGCGGTTTCGATGCCGGAGCCGATCGTGGACAGGTGCAGCGTCTCGCCGAGGCGAATGATCGCGCGCAAGAGGGCAGGCTCTGCGGTGGTGTCGCCTTGCGGACGCAGAAACGCCCGGTCGATCTTGACCATGTCCACCGAGGGTTGACGCAGGTAGCTGAGCGAGGAGTAGCCGGTTCCGAAATCGTCGATCGCCACCCGGATGCCGTGGGAGCGCAGCTCGCGAAGAGACTCACGGCCTCCAGCCACCAGGAGCACTCCTTCGGTGACCTCCAGCACGAGATCAGCCGGCGCGAGATTGCGGTGCCGCAGGATGCGAACGACCGAGGACGCGAACTGGTCGTTGTCGAGCTGGAGAGGCGACACGTTGACGCTGACGTAGGCGTCGGCGCCTCGGGCGGACCGCCAGTCCGTGAGGTCGCGGCAGGCTTGGTCGATCACCCAGAGGCCGAGCTCGTGGATCAGCCCGGTTTCTTCGGCGACCGGGATGAACTGCGAGGGGGGCACGTCGCCAAGGTGGCTGTCCGACCAGCGGGCCAGCGCCTCGAACCCGACCACAGCCCCGGTGCTCAGATCGACGATGGGCTGATAGACGAGGGTGATCCCACCGTCGGCGAGCGCGGCGTGGAGGGCTTCCTTGATCTGGAAACGGTTCATGACCGTCGCGTGCATGCTGGACTCGTAGAGCACGTGGCGACATCGGCCTTGACGTTTCGCTTCATACATGGCGAGATCGGCGTTGCGCAACAGCGTCTCGGTCGTCTCCCCCGGCACTGCGACGGCGATGCCGATGCTGGCACGGATGGTCAGGCTGTGCCCCTTGAACATCACAGGAGTCTTGCTCAAGGCGTTGATCACCCGGTCGGCCAGTGCGGTTACCTGCTCGACGGTCACGTCTTCGACCAGCACGGCGAACTCGTCACCGCCGACCCGCGCAGCAGTGTCCCCGCCGCGGGCGCAGCGCTGGAGGCGCTTTCCGGCGGCAACGATCACCTCGTCGCCACAGGCATGGCCGAAACTGTCGTTGATGGTCTTGAAGTTGTCCAGGTCGATGAAGAGCACAGCGATCTGGCCCGGTCTGCGTTTCATCAGAGCATGACCGACACGGTCGTGAAAGAGCTTTCGGTTGGGGAGGCCTGTGAGCTGATCGTGGAAGGCTTGGTGCTCCAGGCGTTCTTCCAGCTGCTTCTCTCCGGTGACGTCCACCAAGACGCCGTGCCAGGTCGCATGGCCCTCCGAGTCCCACAGCACCATCGCGTCGTCACGCACCCACACAGTCGCTCCGTTGCGGTGGCGCAACCGGTAGGTGTCGGAGTAGATCTTGTCTTCCGCCCGGTTGAGCAAGAGGTCTTCCTCTTCCGCAAGCGCACTTTCGGACAGGAGTGCCGACTGCCGGTCCCGCAGATCGATCTGCCGAAGCCACAGGTGCGGGTCGGCCATCCACTCGGCGGCCGAGAAGCCGAGGATGGCCTCAATCTGAGGGCTCACGTACAACCACCGGCCATCGGGCCCGGGCTCGGCGACGTAGACGATCGCGGGAACGCGCTCGACCTGTAGCTGGGAGCGCTGTTCCACTGCGTGCGGATCACTCTCAAAGAGCTTTCGTTCGGTGATGTCCTGGGTCACGCTGATCGCATAGTCAGGTTTCCCGTCGGCGTCCCGCACCAGGGACACGGTCAGCGCCACCCAAAGGATTCCGCCGTCCTTGCGGATGAACCGCTTATCCATAGCGAAACCGTCAATACTCCCGTCGACCATCTGGGCGAACCGATCGAGATTGGCTTCCAAGTCGTCCGGATGGGTGAACGCCGCAAACGGCATGCCGGCGAACTCGTCGAGGGAATAGCCAAGCGAATGTCGCAACACCTCGTTGGTCGAGGTCGCTTGGCCTTGGAGGTCGGCGATGCCGATACCGACCGGAGCCAGGTCGAACACCGTCTCACGGAGCCCAGCTCGGGCCGCCGCTCCAGCTGGGTCGGGCACGTCTAGCGACAGCGGAGCGACGCTATCGGTGCTGTCCACGGCTTTCCCTTCCCTTGGGTGTCCCAAACCAACCAGAAAGCGCATCCCCCAACCCTTGTGTTGATGTCGTATCGGCAGCCGTCAGGTCGAGGTGCCCGGATCGCCGAGAATACCGTGACGGCTAAGGGTTGGCTTAGGTATCCGTCAAAGACACGCCAAGCCGGTTCGAGACCGGCTTGTCGGGTCTGGGCAGCACACCTACAGTGGGCCGAATCATGCGTTGAGCACCATGAAGATGCGCCTGTTCTGAGGACTCTTCAGGCTTCTCGAGGGAGAACACCATGACTGCCATCTCGGCCCAGCCGCTGACGCCGTCGCCTGCGCTGCACGTTGCCGACAGCCACGATCTGATCCGCGTGCACGGCGCACGCGTGAACAACCTCAAGGACATCAGCCTCGAGCTCCCGAAGCGGCGGCTGACGGTGTTCACCGGCGTTTCCGGCTCGGGCAAGAGCTCGCTGGTGTTCGACACGATCGCCGCGGAGTCGCAGCGGATGATCAACGAGACCTACAGCGCCTTCGTGCAGGGCTTCATGCCGACGCTGGCTCGGCCCGAGGTTGACGTCCTCGATGGGCTGACGACCGCGATCATCGTTGACCAGGAACGAATTGGTGCCAACGCGCGCTCCACCGTTGGCACCGCTACCGACACCGGCGCGATGCTACGCATCCTCTTCAGCCGGCTCGGGAAGCCGTATCTCGGCTCGCCCCAAGCGTTCTCCTTCAACGTGGCCTCGATCAGCGGCGCCGGTGCGGTCACCACGGAGCGCGCCGGGCGGACCGTGAAGGAACGTCGCAGCTTCAGCATCACCGGGGGGATGTGTCCGCGCTGCGAGGGCCGGGGGTCGGTGACCGACTTCGACCTCACCCAGCTGTATGACGACAGCAAGTCGCTCAACGAGGGTGCGCTGAAGGTCCCCGGCTACAGCATGGAGGGCTGGTACGGCCGGATCTTCGGCGGCTGCGGTTTCTTCGACCCGGACAAGCCCGTCAAGAAGTTCACCAAGAGAGAGCTCGAGGACCTGCTGTACAAGGGGCCGACCAAGATCAAGGTCGAGGGCATCAACCTGACCTACGAGGGCCTCATCCCGCGGATCCAGAAGTCGATGCTCTCCAAGGACATTGACACGTTGCAGCCGCACATCCGGGCGTTCGTGGAGCGAGTGGTGACGTTCACCGTCTGCCCCGACTGCGCAGGCACCCGGCTCAGCGAGGCGGCCCGGTCGTCGAAGATCAAAGGGATCAGCATCGCCGACGCCTGTGCGATACAGATCAGCGACCTCGCCGGGTGGGTCCACGGCCTCGATGAGCCCTCGGTGGCGCCGCTGCTCGCGACGCTGCACCACTCCCTCGACTCGTTCGTGGAGATCGGGCTGGGCTACCTCTCGCTCGACCGGCCGTCGGGCACGCTCTCGGGCGGCGAGGCGCAGCGCGTCAAGATGATCCGCCACCTCGGGTCCTCGCTCACCGACGTCACCTACGTCTTCGACGAGCCGACCATCGGTCTCCACCCCCATGACATCCAGCGGATGAACGACCTGCTGCTGCGGCTGCGGGACAAGGGCAACACGGTGCTTGTCGTGGAGCACAAGCCGGAGACGATCGTGATCGCCGAGCACGTCGTCGACCTCGGCCCCGGCGCCGGTACGGCTGGTGGCGAGATCGTGTTCGAGGGCACCGTCGACGGGCTGCGGGCCAGCGGCACCATCACCGGACGACACCTGGACGATCGTGCGTCCCTGAAGCCGTCGGTGCGGGCGCCGTCGGGGGTGCTTCAGGTGCGCGGCGCCAGCACGCACAACCTGCAGGACGTCGACGTCGACATCCCGCTCGGCGTTCTCGTCGTCATCACCGGGGTGGCGGGCTCGGGCAAGAGCTCGCTGATCCACGGCTCGGTGTCCGGGCGGGAAGGGGTGGTCTCGGTCGACCAGGGCGCGATCAAGGGCTCGCGGCGCAGCAACCCGGCGACGTACACCGGACTGCTCGACCCGATCCGCAAGGCGTTCGCGAAGGCCAACGGCGTGAAGCCGGCGCTGTTCAGCGCCAACTCCGAGGGTGCCTGCCCGACCTGCAACGGCGCCGGTGTCATCTACACCGACCTGGCGATGATGGCCGGCGTCGCCACCATCTGCGAGGAGTGCGAGGGGAAGCGGTTCGAGGCATCGGTGCTGGACCACCACCTCGGCGGCCGCGACATCAGCGAGGTGCTCGCGATGTCGGTGACCGAGGCCGAGGAGTTCTTCGGCGCCGGCGAGGCGCGCACGCCGGCCGCGCACGCCATCCTCGCCCGGCTCGCTGACGTCGGGCTCGGCTACCTCACCCTCGGCCAGCCGCTCCCTACGCTGTCCGGCGGCGAGCGACAGCGGCTCAAGCTGGCGGCTCGGTTGGTCGAGAAGGACAGTGGTTCTCATGTCTACGTCCTCGACGAGCCGACCAGCGGCCTGCACCTCGCCGACGTCGAGCAGCTGCTCGGCCTGCTCGACCGGCTCGTCGACTCCGGCAAGTCGGTCATCGCCATCGCGCACCACCAGGCGGTCATGGCGCACGCCGACTGGATCATCGACCTCGGCCCCGGCGCCGGCCACGACGGCGGCCGGATAATCTTCGAGGGCACACCCGCCGACCTCGTCGCCGCCCGCTCCACCCTCACCGGCGAGCACCTCGCGATGTACGTCGGCACCTGACCGA
>Ga0209798_10000279_pt1 | contig 29798 bp, 13 predicted proteins | sample DOMMetBare3Fresh_FD_187475 | JGI IMG/M metagenome (GOLD analysis project Ga0209798, IMG submission 187475) | Wetland sediment microbial communities from St. Louis River estuary, USA, under dissolved organic matter induced mercury methylation -... | ecosystem: Environmental > Aquatic >... | reverse complement strand
AGAACTAGATCTTGACATCATCGATTTGCGCGCGCTGCAGTTTGCCGCTGTAATCGATGTAAATCGACTTCCACTCGGAAAACACGTCAAGTACCTGGGTGCCGGCTTCCCGATGACCATTGCCGGTGGCTTTAGTGCCGCCAAAGGGTAGGTGGACTTCCGCGCCAATCGTCGAAGCATTCACATAAAAGATGCCTGTGTACATTTCGTTCATCGCCGCGAAGGCCCGGTTCACGTCCTGGGTATAAATCGAAGCGGACAATCCGTAACGCACGCCATTGCCGATCTCAATTGCCTCCTCGAGCGAGCTTGCGGGAATCACAGTCGTAACCGGCCCAAAGATCTCCTCCTGAGCAATGCGCATGTCCGGGGTAGCGTCGGTGAAAACGGTCGGCTCAATAAAGTATCCGTTGGCGTACTCGCCCTTGGTCAAGCGCCGTCCCCCGCACGCCAGCGTGGCCCCGTCTTCATGCCGGCCGATGTCGATGTAGCCGCGGATTTTTTCCACTGCTTCGGCATTAATCACCGGCCCCATGTCAACCTTCGGATCGGCCCCGTTGCCAACTCGTAAGGCCTGGGCCCGCTCGACCAGTTTCTTTGAGAATTGTTTGTAGACTTTTTTATGGACCACCATGCGAGACGACGCCGTACAGCGTTGCCCCGAGGTTCCAAACGCTCCCCATACGGCGCCTTCGACGGCGAGATCCACATCGGCGTCATCCATGACCATGATGACGTTTTTCCCGCCCATTTCCAGTGAACAGATCGCATTGCGATCTGCACAAGCGGAGGCCACCAAACGGCCGGTCTCTGTAGAACCCGTAAAGGTGATGAGCCGCAGGGCCGGGTGGTTTGTCATCGCCGGCCCGATGGCAGAGCCATGTCCGGTTACGAGATTAACCACACCCGGTGGAATACCGGCTTCTTCGCAGGCTTTCACAAGATTGTAGGTGGACAACGGTGTGTCCTCTGCCGGTTTGATGACAACCGTGTTCCCGCAAACCAGAGCCGGGATCAACTTCCATGAAGGGATCGCCATGGGAAAATTCCAGGGCGTGATCAATCCGCAAAGTCCAACCGGTTGGCGCACACACATTGCGAACTTGTCGGGCATCTCTGCCGGCGTCGTGAAGCCATGCAATCGACGACCTTCACCGGCGGTGTAATAAGTGCAGTCAATCGCCTCCTGCACATCGCCTCCGGTCTCTTTCAGCACCTTGCCCATCTCGCGCGTCATGTCCGCGGCAAAGGCATCTTTTTGTCGAATGAGTATCTCGCCCAGGCGAAACAATATCTCGGCCCGGCGCGGCGCTGGTGTGCGACGCCAGCGAACGGAGGCTTCCTGCGCCGCGTTCACAGCGTCGTTGATGTCCTGGCGAGTGGAAAGTGGAAACCGGCCCACTATATCGCGAGTGTCCGCGGGGTTGATATTTTCAAAAGTTTCCCCGGAGTTGCTGTCCACCCAGCGGCCGCCGATGTAGTTTTGATAAGTCTTGACGCCCGAGCGGGGACTGTTTTTTTGTGGCGAGCCGGTCGCAGTCTTTCGCTGCGCCTTCCTGTTGCCCGATTTGATGATCGCTTTTTTTGCTTGAGCCATAGAGAAAATTCCATCTTCCAGATTTCGGATGCCAGGCCCCAACCAGCCTGAACCCGTAACCCGTTACTCAAAACTGGTTTTTATGTTTACTGATAAGTGAACTGGACAATCTGCGTGATCACGCGTTCCAGCCTTCTCTCGTAACGCGAAACGTTCAGCACTACGGGATCTCCGGGTTTTAGCGCGCTCAGGACGCGTTGAAAGTCTGCCAGCGTCGTCACCGGCATACGGTTGATGCGCGTGATAACATCGCCTTCAGCCAGGGCCGGTTGACCCAGAGCCGACCTGACATCGGCAGCCACACCGTTAGGATCCAAATCCTTCAGATAGAGCCCGCGCACACCCGTCAAATGCTTTTCTGAAACCAACTGGGGAGTCAGTTCGGCGAGCGTCATTCCCAGCTTCAAAACACCCGGCTTGACCTCTGGTTCCTTCCCTTTGACAGGCTCTTCAACGTCCCTAACCGGTTGGTTTGGCGGACGTTCGCCCAGAACGATATTTACGGTGTGCTTTTCGAGTTTGCCATCGGTATCGCGCAGGAAAGTAAAAGTCGCGGATTGACCCACGGTGCTGCCAGCAACCCGGAGAATCAGGTCCTGCGCATTGATCACCGGTTGTCCGTTGAATTCAGTTATGACATCGCCGGACAATAATCCCGCCTGGCTTGCGGGGGTCGGCTTGCCATCTCGGGCCGGGGCCAGATCCATGACAATCGCGCCCTTGGCTTCGGGCAATCCGTAAACTTTCGCAAACTCATCCTTGACAGACTCCAGCGTAATTCCCAGGTAGCCGCGACGCACTCTTCCGCCGTCGACAATCTGTTTGTATACAAAACTGGTTTCACTGGCCGGCAAAGCGAAGCCGATACCGTTATAGTCCCCGGTTGAGGTGGCAATCTGCGAGTTCATGCCAATCACTTCGCCATGCATATTAACCAGCGGGCCGCCGCTGTTGCCACGGTTAATGGCGGCGTCGGTCTGTAAAAAGCGCTGGAAGGTAGTGAAGTAAGGTGTCTCTCGTTCTTTCTTGGAAATGATACCTGCGGTCACTGTCTGATCCAGACCAAAGGGCGAACCGATAGCCAGCACCCAATCGCCAACCTGAGCGCCGTTTGAATCGCCGAGCTTCAAAGTGGGCAGGTCGTGTGGCGAATCGATTTTGATCACTGCCACATCGGTCTCTTCATCGACGCCAACAACCTTGCCGCGGAATTTCTCGCCCGAAAGCAATCCCACTGTAATGCGGGTCGCACCCTCGATTACGTGTTGGTTGGTCAGGATATAACCCTTCGCATCGACAATAAATCCGCTGCCAACGCCTCGCGAGGGACGGCGCGGCTGGCGGCGAAACATGTCGAGCAAGGGATTGTTGGAGGACTGGTCATCTTTCGAGTCTTCGTCCTTTTCGGTAATTTCAGGGGCAATCTGCATCGTTTCGATATTCACGACGGCAGGTTCGACGTGCCTGGCAATCTCCGCAAACGAGGCTGATAGAGCCTCAGGCGCGTGGGCGATCTGCACTTCATTTTGCGCAATCGTTGGCCGCCCGGAAAGTATCGCGCCCAGACCTATTCCCGTAGCGAGGCAGGCAACCGCCAGCGCCACAATCCAGACCCGCAGCTTACGCAGAATAACTCGCTCTTCAACTGTCGTTTGGTCTTTGATTGACTCGAACATTACCCACCACCTTTTGGAAAAACCGAAGCGTCGTCCTACCTCGGGAGCAAGAACTGAAAAGCCGCTGCCGAGCTGTCACCAGAGAGGTTTGAAAGTATAACCAATGCGCGAGAAAGGGGCAAAGAATCAGGGAACAACCCGCAGTAGCGGGAGCGAGGGGACCGGCGCCGCGTCTACTTTCTCTGGTTCAAGGCCTCAGAAGCACTTTCAGCACACCCGGCGTACGAGCGCGATCCAAGGCGAACACTGCCTCTCCGAGGGGGTATTCTTCGCTAATCAGGCTATCGATATCGATGGCACCCTTCTTGAGGAGGTCGAGAGCCGGGCCAAACCGACCACAGCGAGAGCCCACTATGCTGATTTCGTTGACGACGATTTGGGCTGCATTTAACTCAGTGGAGCCATGAAAGGTTGATTTCAGCACGAGAGTGCCGCGCGGCCGTAAGAGCTTGAAAGCCAGAGCAAATCCCTCTGCAGCCCCCGAAGCCTCGACCACAACATCAAATTCTCGAACTCTTTGCTCGGCTTGCGCCACCAAGGCGGTTTCAATACCCAATCGTTCTGCGATGCGCAGCTTGTCCTCATGCCTGCCAATCAGAAGTAACTGCGTGCCGCTAAGCGCGAGAACCTGGGCACACAACAAGCCGAGCTTGCCATCCCCGATCACTGCCAGTCGTGTCTGTTTGGAGCAGGGGAGTCGTTCCTGAATGGCACAGGCGGCCGCCAGCGGCTCGACGAACACGGCATGTTCGTCAGGGATGCGGGAAGACACTGTTAACAGATTGGCGACGGGCAGTTGCAGGTACTCGGCGTGTGCACCATCGCGGCCAACGATCCCCAGCACGGTTCGCGTCGCACAATGGCGTGAATCACCAGCCAGGCACAAGGCGCACGCCCCGCACCCGGCGTTTATCTCGCCCACCACACGATAGCCTATCAGCGAGCGATCTGGGCACTGCTCTACGACGCCGACAAACTCGTGCCCAATGGTCCCGTTAAAGCCGGCATAGCCGCGGGCTATTTCCAAATCTGTGTTGCAAATTCCGGAAATGACTACCCGCACCAGGGCCTCGTCCTCGCGCTGCGGTTTTTCCACATCGCGCAGGGAGACGCCGGTTCCTTCAACTCTTAAAGCTTTCATGACTAGTCAATTGTCAATAGTCAGCTGATCCCCTCGGGTTGGGTCATAGGTTCTGGTCTTGATCAGGTCTGAAGTGGGATTGAAATGGTGTTGGTTCCTATGAATGTGGCCTGGTAGGTCTTTCAACTAACCAGGAACTACAAATTACGATTCCTAAAAACTCTTTGATCGCGTGTAGGCGTTTTGCGAGGTTAATTCGATGGTCTGTTTGCCGCCGTTCAGCGAAAGCGGCAGGCGCCATTCCAGATTCTCCTCGCCTGCGAGTATGGCGTGGAGCCACCAATTACCCGGCGGCACGCTAACTGAGGTTTTTCCCTGAGTATCAAGCCGGGCATTGATCAGATCTCGTCCCTGCATGCGCTGGTTTAGAAATTCATCAAAGCGCTGACCGGCGCGAGGCTCGACAAAGAACTCGTTACGCACCGCCACGATGTCGACTGGCGAGATTTCGATCGCAATGTCCCTGGAAACACTGGCCATGTCTGCCGGCGGTTGCAGCAGAATGTGTAACGTCGTTTGACGGGTGGTCGACACCGAGCTGCTGGGTCCGGTGTCCGGCAGTTTGCTGTAGACCATCCAACCGGCAGTTCCCAGCGCTGCGAGCAGGGCCAAACGTAGAGCCAGAGCCAGAAGGTGAAAGGAAATGCTTGGCGATTTCATACTTGTCGACAAAGCCGGGAACAGTTGCCAATTCAATTGGTGATTGTAATCCATCAGTCAGGCCCGAGACCACTTCAAGTTCAAACTCATTGAGCTGCGCGCTTAATCGGTGGCAGCGGTCCGCCGCGGAACTCAGCCAGGAGTGTGTCCTGTCAACATTTGGAGACATTAAAATATACAGGGGCTTACTTCCTGAGACTGCGAACGTATTGGACCAGCGAATCTATCTCCGTTTCGGATAGCTTTTTTCCGAACGTCGGCATGCGGCCTTTGCCGTTGCTGATGACGTTGAAGATTCGTTCATCGGTCACGCGCTCCTGCCACGCTGCGTCCGAGAGATTGCGCGCGCCTGACAATTTTCCCCTGATCCCCTTCGCGCGGCCGTCCTTTCCATGACATTTGACACATTGCCGCCCATATAGCTGGGCGCCGTTCGTTGCGGCCTCCGACGAAGAAACCGCCGGGTGGGCCAGCGCCAAGACGGTCATGCCAATTAGTATTGCCGATAGTGCGCCTGCCGATATTTTCATGCGTTGCAAACCTCCTCCAGGCAAAATGCTTGCGCTACAAAAGTGGTTGTCAGCACAGCGGCCGTCATTAATGTTAGATCCTAAAGTTGAAAGCTGAGACAATGCACAGTAATCTGAATCAGTAAACCACAACTCGAAAGACGCGCAAAACCATTTGAACGACATGGACAGTGAAATTGGGCCGCTGCAAAACCGCGAAACTCTGTCATCCGACGGAGTAATTGAAATGGACAAGTTTCGCGAAGAGTGTGGCGTGTTCGGGATCTATGGTCATCCGGACGCTGCCCGTCTTACTTATCTGGGGTTGTATGCGCTGCAGCATCGGGGCCAGGAATCCTGCGGCATCGTAACTTCGAGTGGCAGCGAACTGCGTCTGGAACGTGCCATGGGTCATGTCTCGGACGCTTTCGATCAGTCTCGTTTGGATCGGCTCGAGGGCTCGAGCGCAATTGGACATGTGCGCTACTCCACCGCCGGAGATGTTTCGATTCGCGAAGCACAACCATTTTTGGTTACCTGCCAGCACGGGCAAATTGCCGTCTGCCACAATGGAAACCTGCCTTTTGCCAAAGAAGAGCGGCGCCGGTTGGAACTCGAAGGCGCAATCTTTTCATCTACCTCAGACACAGAAGTTGTACTGCACGGGGTGGCGCGCTCTCGCAAAGCCTCAGTGGCCGAAGCGATCCCGGAAGTCCTGCGAGATACCGAAGGCGCTTTCTCAATGCTCTTTCTGACGCCTGCGGAATTAATCGCCATTCGCGATCCGCGCGGCTTTCGTCCACTCGCCCTGGGCCGGTTGGGCGAATCGTGGGTGGTGGCGTCTGAGACATGTGCTTTTGATCTGATTGACGCGCAGTACGTTCGGGATATCGAGCCCGGCGAGATGATTGTCATCAACAGCAATGGCTTGCATTCGTCACATCCATTGCCGGAACGGCCGATTTCGATGTGCATCTTTGAGCACGTTTATTTTGCGCGACCCGACTCTTTGATCTTCGGTCAATCAGTCAACGAATCGCGGCACAAGATGGGTAAGCGCCTGGCTCTCGAACAGCCTGCCGACGCAGATTTGATAGTGCCGGTGCCGGATTCGGGCACCGTTGCGGCTATTGGCTATGCGGCGCAAAGTAAGACGAGTTTTCGCTTTGGGTTGGTGCGCAATCATTATGTAGGACGCACTTTTATCGAGCCGCGCCAGTCCATTCGCTCGTTCGGCGTACGCATCAAGCTTAATCCGGTGCGGCACTTGATCGATGGCAAGCGTGTGGTTTTGATTGATGATTCCATTGTGCGCGGCACGACATCGAAAAAAATTGTGCAAATGGTGCGTGAGGCGGGAGCGAAAGAGATTCACGTACGCATCAGCTGCCCGCCCACGATCAGTCCCTGTTATTACGGCGTTGACACTCCCAACAAGGCCGACTTGATAGCGGCGCAAATGTCGGTCGAAGAGATCTGCAAGTTTATTGGGGCGGACACGCTCGGCTACCTCTCTCTCGAAGGAATGATGGAGGCGACCGGTATTAGTCCGCAAAGGTCCTGCGTCGCTTGTTGGAACGAGCGTTATCCAACGCGGATTTCTGCTGCCGCAGAGACACTTTGGGAACGTGAGCATGAAGCGCTGACGACAGAAGGCTAAGATCCCCTGCATCAAACAAAGAAATCAGGTTAAGACGACAATCGATGCTGCTGGGTATTTACGCGACGCGTTGAGGTAATAACAAGTGGGCCGAGCGTCCAAGGGTTGTGGGTGTGCAGCAGCGGTGCTGGTGGTTGTGCTTGGCGCCGCGGGACTCGTCGGCTGGAAGTTTGTGTGGCCGAAGTGGAAAGCCCAGCCACCCAAACCTTCTGGCGGTGAACTGCAGGTACATGTCCTTGATGTCGGACCAATAAACGGTGATTCCATCCTGATCGTCTCTCCCACCGGTAAAAGCGTGCTAATCGACGCCGGTGATGCCGGCAAGGAAAAGATCGTGCTGGACGCACTTAAGCGGTACAAGGTCGAACAGTTGGATTATTTCATCGCCACGCACCCGCATCCGGATCACCTCGGGGCCGCCGCGGCAGTGCTTAAGGCCGTCAAAGTTGTAAATGTCATCGACAACGGATTGGAACCGGCCGGTCGGCCCAGTCCTACCCCGACCCCGGCGGCGGGAAAGAAGGGGCCGCCGCCAAAGCCTGCGCCACGCAGCGCTAAGAAGCTGAGAGGCCCGACCCAGTTCTTTGATGACTACCGGGACGCGGTCACACAGAGTGGCGCACATTATGAGACGGCGGAGGTGGGGAAAAACTACGACCTCGGCGGCGGCGCGCGCCTGACCATTCTCGGACCCAGCCCGCCCCCGTTCACAAAAGAGCAACTGAAAGCAGGAGGCAACGAAGCAAACGCCAATTCGGTTGTTGCTCGCCTCGATTACGGAGAGTTTTCCATGCTGCTGCCGGGTGATGCCGAAGAGCAGACTGAGCAACGAATGCTCTCCAAAGATCTTGAGCTGGCGGCGAAGCTCCTGAAAGTCGCACATCACGGATCAAAATACGCAACTTCGGGAGCCTTTCTTAAACGGGTGCAACCCGAGGTGGCAATCATCTCCGATGGCGAGTGGAATCATTACGGTCAACCCGCACAGGCAGTGCTGGATCGTTTGCAGGCGGCGAATGTGAAGGTCTACCGGACTGATCTGCAGGGAGAGATCAGTATCGCGACCACCGGAAAATTGAAAGGCGACAAGCTCTATACGATTAAGACCGCCAGGGAAGCCAAGAGTGATGTTTGGACTGGAAGGCCGCCGCAGAAGGACGATTCTTCGCGTTCCGGCTTTATCGCCTATGGCGATTTTGGACCACCGCCAAAGGTGAAGACTGAAAAGCCGAAGTAATTGCGCGACTGGCGTTCGGAGCACCGGCCTCAGTCGGTCCTCATTTCAGGCACTGGTCATCCTGGCTGAATTTGGAATCAACCATTGATAATTAAACCCACAACTTATAGTGATGCCGGCGTTGACATCGACGCTGCCACGCGCGCTACCGACAAGATTAGAGAATTGGCGCGGCGCACTTTTAACGATCGTACGCTATCGGAGATCGGCAGCTTTGGCGGAATGTTTGACGGCGCGTTCCCCAGCTTGGCCCAACCGGTGCTGGTGGCCTCAGCCGACGGCGTAGGAACGAAACTAAAAATCGCGTTCGCCACCGGCATTAACAACACGGTCGGTCGTGACCTGGTCAATCATTGTGTCAATGACATCCTGGTCCAGGGAGCGCGCCCGCTCTTCTTCCTTGACTACATCGCAACCGGAAAGCTTTCTCCAGAGACGGTGGCGTCCATCGTGGAAGGCATCGCCAACGGCTGCCGTGCCAACGATTGCGTGTTGCTGGGGGGCGAGACTGCTGAGATGCCGGGCTTTTACGCCGACGGCGAATACGACATCGCCGGTTTCATCGTCGGCGTAGTCGATCGCGAAAAAATCATCGACGGCAGGAGCATTGTTCCCGACGACGTGCTGCTGGCATTGCCATCCGTCGGGCTGCATACGAACGGTTATTCGCTGGCGCGCAAATTGTTCCTGGAAGTTGCCGGTTACGAGGTGAACACAATGCTCGAGGGCGTTGGCATGACTGTGGGTGAGGCGATGCTGCAACCGCATTTGAGCTACCTCCGCCCCCTCGAAAACCTGCTTGATTCCGGCCTCATCAAAGGCCTGGTCCACATCACCGGCGGTGGCTTGCTCGATAACATCCCGCGCATCCTTCCCGCTGGCACCGGGGTCACGATCGAGAAAGGTAGTTGGCCTGAATTACCGATCTACACGCTGATGCGAGAGATCGGAGCTGTCTCTGAATTTGAAATGTATCGCACCTTCAACATGGGAGTCGGAATGGTTATCATCTGCGCGCCGGCAGAGGCAGCGCGTATCAGGTCGCATTTCAGCCAACGGGATCAAGCATGCTACCTGGTTGGCCGCGTAACCGGCGGAAATCGTGAAGTAGTCCTAACCTAAGTCACATTCTCCACCGAGACAGAGTGTCGCAAGAACGGCTGAGCGAACTCACTTGTTCTGGTAGCGGCGCGGCTTTGTGCGAGATTTTCTCCATGGCCATCCCATCAGACAAAAAGCGCGTTGCCATTCTCATCTCCGGTCGCGGGTCGAACATGGTGGAGCTCGCCAAGGCAACGCTCGCCGGTCGCATTCCGAAAGCGGAGGTGGTGCTCGTGATCAGCGACCAGCCCGCCGCTGCCGGCCTGGCAGCCGCGAGAGCGCTTGGCTTGCATACTCTCATCATTGAGCGTCGCGGTCGCAGCCGCCAGGAACATGACAGTGAAACGATTGCCCGACTGCAGGAGCACGAAGTCGATCTGGTTTGCCTGGCCGGTTACATGCGTCTGCTGTCTCCGCAGTTTATCGAGGCCTACCGGAACCGCATCCTCAATATTCACCCCAGCCTGTTGCCGTGTTTCCCCGGACTCGACGCCCAGAGACAGGCGCTTGCCCATGGCGTCAAATGGAGTGGCTGCACCGTTCACTTTGTCGATGAAACGCTTGATGGTGGACCAATCGTCGCGCAAAGGATTGTGCCCGTGTTGGATGGTGATACGGAAGAATCTCTGGCAGCGCGAATTCTGATCGAAGAGCATCGCGTGTACGCCGAAGCTTTGGCGCTGATTGTTAGTGAAGAGTATGAGATTGCGGGTCGCCGGGTAATACGAAAACAGCTAACGTAAGCTGATTGGCTGGCGGACAACGCCGGCTCGCACGTTAACAACCTGCGCTACTTTTTCCCCAGCGACTCAGCCCTTTGGTAGGCCGCCCAAACAGCCTTTGACAGGACGGTGCGCAGACTGCCCTTTTCCATCTGATAAATCGCTTCCGCCGAAGTCCCGCCGGGCGAAGTCACCATGTTGCGAAGCTCGGCCGGATGCTTGTGAGACTCTTTCGCAAACAGCACCGAACCCAGCATTGTTTGTTGGACCAGATCCTGGGCCATATGCCGCGAGAACCCCATATGCACTCCGGCGTCAATCAGTGCCTCCATCACCAGAAAGATATAGGTCGGCCCGGTAGCGCTTAGTGCCGTGGCCATATCGATCTGACGTTCGTTCTCGACCCGCATTGCCTTGCCAAGCGCCTCCAGCATCGCGCAAACCTGACGTTCCTGTGCTTCGCTGACGGCAGTCGTCGCAGTCCACGCAGTCATTCCCTGACCAATCTGCGCCGGAGTGTTGGGCATGGTCCTGACAATGGCCGGATGCAGCAACTCACTGGCAATCGTCTCCGTACGCGCGCCGGCCACGATTGAAACCACTAGCTGTTCCTGGTGAATCGCCCCTTTCAATTCCTGTAGGATCCGGCTGAGCCGTTGCGGCTTGACCGCTAAGACTACCAGCGAGCCGGCCGCGGAATCCTGTGGGTCCGTTAGCTGCCCGTCCGGATATGCAGCTTGCGTTGCTTCGCGATTACTTTCGAACATGCGGACTGCGTATTTTGTGTACAACTCCTCCCGACGAACGGCGCGTGGATGGCTGCCCACGATCTGGTCGGCCGCGACCAGTTGCTTGCGCAGTAGTCCGGCGATGATTGCTTCCGCCATCACCCCGCAACCAATGAAAGCAAGACGCGCGTCTTGTAAAGGATTGGGCAGTTGGGCCGATTTCGTTTCCGTAGCGGGCATATTTGTTTCCAAATCTTTTCTCCAGCCACTCGCTATTGCGGTCTGGTCTTCGTGAACTTCGCTTTTCAGCAGCATAGCGCAGGCTAATCAGATGCGCTACTCTGTCGTTGTTCAATTGTCCCGGCGTTTAACGGAACCGCTATCCTGGTGCTTATGTCCGCAGCTCTCGCCACTGAGGAAACGCTGATTATCGAAACGCCTGAGCGCGTTCCCCTCCATTTTGCGCTGGCTTCAATTGGTAATCGCTTTATTGCCTGTGCGATCGACCACACGATCCAGGCAATTGCGATCGCTGTAATGGTGATTGCCTTTACCATGGTCGCCAATCTCGTCAGTCTTGAAGGCCAACTCGCGAGCGCGCCAAAGTGGGTCTATGCCGTCCTCGTCGTCGTCCTGTTTGTCCTGGTTTCCGGATATTTTGCAGTCTTCGAATGGCTTTGGAATGGCCAAACGCCAGGCAAACGATGGCTAAAGCTCCGCGTGATCCGAGAGGACGGCCGGCCCGTCACTTTTTTTGAGGCGGCGGTCAGGAATCTGTTGCGCAACTTTGACATCATGCCCGCTCCGTTTTACTCAGTGGGTCTCATCTCGGTATTTGCCAGCAGTAGAGATCAGCGTATCGGCGATATGGTCGCCGGCACCGTGGTCGTGCGCGAGCGCGAAACAGAAGCCCCGGCTTTTGCTCAGGTATTTGCTTCGCCAGTCAGCGATCCGGCCTTGCGCAGATCATTCCCTCCGGTCCCCTTTACCGCCAATGTCAACGACCTCACGGAATCTGAAATCGAGGTGGTAGAAACATTTTTGCGGCGGCGCTGGGACCTCAAGGATGTGCCGCGCCAGTGGATGGCGTGGCGCGTAGCGATGCCTCTCCTCTACAAACTGCGCCCGGAGTATGATCGCGCCTCGTTTAATTACGAAGGCTTTCTTGAAGAGTTGCTGCACCGCTATCGCGAGCAACACCGCTTCGTTGAATAGTAAAAAGGTTCTGAGGGCTATCAGCTCTTGCCGTTGAAAAATTGCGATTGACATAACTATCTTATTTCGCATAGAGTCCGCAGCGCATTCTCAGTCGTTTGCCTCTGTCCGGATCGGAGCTTTTAAGGCTCTACCAAGGATGTGGCGGCTTTTCGACATGCGCCACCACACCTCGCAATTCCCAGTTTTTGACGCTCCGATGAGTTGATTAGTTCGAGTATCGGGCGACGCACCTTCTTACCATCGTAGCCCCGGACCAGGTAAGTCCTTGCGACCCTCAACGTAAATAACTCAACGTAAATAAGTAAGGTGCAGATCATGACCTCCCCTGCCCCCGTAAGTCTTTCTCCACTACCTACCCGTCTAACTCAGAGAACATATTTCGAAGCTCCCAGAGTAAGCTGGAGCTTAGACTCTCGCCAGCTACTTTCAGTGCTGTTGATTTATGCGCTCCTTTTGCAGTTTGTGCCACGCGTGGCAATCGCCGGGGCAGCGCAACCCCCGACCGTTCCGGAAAAGCAGGTTGTCAAAAGCACAAACAAGCTCATACCGAACCTGCCTGGCGCCGGCGCCGAGGGGTTTTGGAATAGCACACTCTTACCGGTATCAGGCAGGGCGGGCCCGGCGTTTACCGGCATCATTGGTCTCAACAGCGTGACCATGAGCGCCAGCAGCGCCTACGTGGACAGCTTTGATTCGCTTATCGGATATGCCACGTCGCATGGCAGTCAGGCAAAGCTCTTGAGCAACGGACAAATCGACCTCAAGGGAGCAAAAGCTTACGGCAATCTGGTTTCCACTCAGGCCAATGTGATCCTCGAGAGCGGCAGCCTCGTTACTGGTGACGTACAGTATGCGACCACGCTGACGAACTCAGGTACCGTACAAGGCGTTATCAAGGAGCAGACTTCGCCGCTCCTTACGGCGGCGCTGCCCAGCGCCTGCGGAACCTACCGCAGTGCCCCGACCGCTGTGGACAATTGGATCATCGGCACTTACACATACGATCAGACCAGGGGCGACTTAACCATAAGTGGAGGCAACACGGCCACGCTGGCAGATGGCGCTTACTGCTTGCATAACATTACGCTGAGCGGCGGCTCAACGCTTAGGGTGAATGGTCCAGTAGCGATCAACCTAACCGGACAGTTAAATACCAGCGGCGGCAGTGTCAGCAATACAACCTACCTGCCAGCCAACCTGCAGATCTCGACCAGCTATACCGGCAACAACGGCGTCACTTTGAGCGGCGGCAGCAGCGCCTATTTGACAGTTTATGCTCCGGGCACAAGCGTTACATTATCTGGAGGATCGCCGCTCTTCGGAGCGCTGCTGGGTAAGACGCTTACTGTAACGGGCAATTCGGTCATCCACTACGACATTCGTCTGCGGGACACCAGCCCACCGAACATCACGATCAGCTCGCCCGCCAACAACGCGACGACTACAGCGACAACGCTTGCTGTCAATGGGACAGCTTTTGATAACAGCACAAATGATACCGGCGTGACCAGTGTGACGGTGAACGGGGCGGCTGCGACTTATGATCCGGCGAACGGAACCTGGTCTATTGCGGGCATTGCTTTGGCGCTTGGCTCAAACACTATTACAGCAGTAGCCACAGACCAGACCGGGAATCAGAGCAGCGCCGCGATCACCGTGACGCGCCAGCCTCCGAACCAACCGCCAACCGTTAATGCGGGTCCAGATCAAACGGTTACGTTGCCGAACTCTGCAAGTTTGAACGGTAGCGTGAGCGACGATGGCTTGCCGGCAGGCGCTACGTTGACCACTACCTGGAGCAAAGTCAGCGGACCGGGTAACGTCACCTTTGCGAACCCGAATGTCACTTTTACCACGGCCTCGTTCAGTACTGCGGGCACCTATGTCCTGAGGCTAACCGCGAACGACTCGCAACTCAGCGCCGGCGATGACCTGACGATCAACGTAAATCCCCAGAACCAATCACCGACTGTTAGCGCCGGCCTGGATCAAACTATCACCTTGCCCAATCTGGTTACGTTGAATGGCAACGTTAGTGATGATGGACTGCCGGCCGGAAGCGCTCTGGCTAGCTCGTGGACCAAGGTCAGCGGACCCGGAACGGTCACCTTCACTAATCCGAACGCCGCGGTGACCAACGCCTCGTTCAGCGTTGCCGGAAGTTACACGCTGCGTTTGACGTCGAGCGACTCGCAGCTGTCAAGTAGCGACGATGCTGTTATCACGGTCAATCCTGAGAACCACGCGCCAACAATTGCTGCCGGACCGGATCAGACGATCACCCTACCCAATGCTGCGAATCTTAATGGCAGCGTCAGCGATGATGGTTTACCACAGGGCAGTAGTGTGTCTACGGTTTGGAGTAAGGTGAGCGGTCCCGGAACAGTAGTTTTTGCCAATCCCAATGTCACCGTCACTAGTGCTTCGTTCAGTGTGGCTGGATCTTACGTGTTGAGACTAACTTCGACTGATTCTCAACTCAGCAGCAGCGACGACATTCAGATCGTCGTCATTCCTGAAAACCAGGCGCCGGCGGTATACGCGGGGGGCGATCAAACCGTTACCTCCTGTACGGCTAATCTTCAGGGCACGGCCACGGATGATGGTCTTCCCGCCGGAAGCACTCTCACCATCACCTGGAGCAAAGTTAGCGGACCGGGCACCGTGACCTTTTCGAATGTGAGTAGCCTCAACTCAGCGGCAGCATTCAGTCTTGCGGGCAACTACGTGCTGCGGCTTTCTGTTTCAGACACGCTCCTGACCAGCGCTGACGATATGGCTATTTCCGTCAGCCCGCTCGGCAACGTACCGGCGCACTACTTCGATCCCAGCGCTTATTTGAGTTTTCAGGACAGCCCTTTCAAAAATCTCCCCCTTAGTTATTTCTACCGCGAAGACTTTGAAGATCACCTGCTTAACACGCCGGGTGTAGTGGCCAATACGGGTGGCGTTACCAGTGTCATATTCGGCTCTGGGTATCACGATTCCGTCGATGCGGATGACGGATCCATCGACGGCCATGGCGCGGCGGGCGATTCTTACTTCAGCTATGACGGCAATTTCGGGATCAAGTTTACCTTCAACGCGAGTGTGCTTGGCTCTTTGCCGACCCACGCTGGATTGGTTTGGACCGATGGCGCGGGCGCTGTGTACTTCGAGGCCTTTGATCGAAATGGAGTGTCGATGGGACTTCGCGGTCCTTTCAATCTTCCCGATGATGTCTATGTGGACACCACTGCCGAAGATCGGTTCCTCGGCGCTTACAACCCGGAGGGAATTTCGGCGATTCGCGTCTTGAATACGAGCGGTGGAATTGAGGTCGATCATCTGCAATATGGTTTTGGCACAGGCAATGCTGCTCCGCTGGTCAATGCCGGGCCTGATCAGACTGTCCTGCTGCCCGCCACGACGGCAACTCTGAATGGCTCTGTGACCGACGACGGCCTGCCTGGGTGTAGTCCCCTTTCACTCTCCTGGAGTCAGGTCAGCGGACCGGGCACGGTCACCTTTACGAATCCGAATGCTGCGGTCACCAATGCGACCTTCAGCGCTGCCGGTGCTTACGTGCTCAGGCTCACGGCCAATGATTCGCAATTCAATTCCAGCGACGATGTGGCCGTCAACATCACGAACAATCAACCGCCAATGGCTAGTTTCGTCGTCCCGGAATCGACCGGCACTGCCGGAGCATTTGCAATCGCCTCTTCGGGATTCACAGGCAGCGCTTTCGCGGCGGACCAGATTCTGGACGACAGCAGCTTCACCTTCTGGAACACACAGGGTATTACCAACCAGTTCGCAAAGTTTCAGTTCTTCGATCAGCAGAATGTTTTCATCGACCGCGTGCGCCTGCAAAGCAACCAGGGAAGTATCGGCCCGTCGAATCTGAAAGACTTTGACGTGCAGATTTCCTCTACCACCTCAGACGACGCGAGCTTTGTCACAGTCCTGAGCGCAACGATGCTCAACAACGGGCAACTGCAGGAGTTTGTATTTCCCGGTGGTCCGGTCCGCGCGCGATATTTGAAGCTTTTGCTCAAGACTAATTACGGCAGCCCGAGCAATATCTCGATCGCTACATTCAACCCGGTAGCAGTTGGCAGCGCTGACAGCCTGCTCTCTCTGCCCGGCCTGGCAAATGTCTCCCGCAGCCAGTCGCCGGCGCTGCCCATTAACGGCAGCTCAATTTACAGTGCCAGTTATGGCGGCGGCGTGAATAACGCGGACGGCTTGCTTGGTTATAGTCGCGGCGGCTTCGTCACCAGCGGGACGACCAACGAATTCGCGATTATTCGGCTGGGCGGCGCCACCGTTCACAGTCTGAAGGGAGTGAGACTCGCCACCTGGTATGACTCAGGATACGGCAGCGGCACCGCGGTCAAGGATTTTGAGGTTTGGGTTTCGACTACAACTCCCGATCAATCGTCGTTTACCCGAGTCTTGACTGCGACCGCGGCGTTGGTCGGTAATGTCCAAACTTTCATGTTCCCCGGCGGCCCAGTCCCGGCGCGCTTTGTGAAGTATGTGCCACTCAACAATCACGGCGGCGGCATTAACATTAACACTTCAGCCTTCGATGTGATTCCTGAAGCTGGCGCCAGGGTCGTAGCACGGTCCGGAGAATATGAGTATGCGCCGCTTCCGGTCGAACAAGCCTTTGATGGCGACTCAAGCACTCAGTGGCTCTCGCCGAACGGCGTCGCCACGAATGTTTGGGCCAAGGTGTCTCTGGCAGACGATAGGATCCACAGCGTTTACGGTTTCCGCATTACTCCAGTCAATGATTTCAGCAACGGGCTGCGTGGTCCAAAAGATATCGAGATACGCGTTTCCGCCACCACCGCCGACGACAGCGCCTTCACCACAGTTTATTCCGGCACACTGTCGGGCAACTTCAATACCGGCCCGCTGGAGATCCCGTTGAGTAATCCAGTCGACGCGAAATACGTTCAATTCTTCTGGAGAAACGGTTACAACAGTTCGGTGATCGGCGTCAGGGAACTCGAGGTCTTGAGCGCTCCCGAACGCGGGGCGGCAGTGGTGTCTTACTCGGCCGGCGCCGGTAATGTAGAGGCAGTGCTCGACCTCGATCCGACGAACCAGCCGTGGACTTCGCCTCTGAACCAAAATGCAAACGTATCGTTTACTCTACTGCTGCCACGCGGGGACCTACGGACCATTAGCCACGTCGCGCTCAGGCCGGCGATCGCCTCCAACGGCAATTACAGCGCGCCAAGAGATTTTCAGCTTCAGATTTCAACGACTGATGACGCCGACAGTTCTTTCACGACTGCGTTCGCAGGAACATTAGTCAATTCAATCCAGTTGCAGGATTTCTATTTCAATCCGGTAGCGGCGAAGTACGTGCGGCTCGTCCTGCTCAAAGGTCCGAACGACTTCGGCAGTTTTGCGCTGCACAATTTCCTCATCTACTCGTCAGATACGATCGGCACGACTACGCGTTTCCTTGACGGCTCCAGCGATGCCGACGGTCAGGTGGTTTCGTGGGCCTGGAATTTTGGTGACGGGACAACCAGCTCGCTTAAGAACCCAACGCATACGTTCCCGCAAACCGGAGACTACACAGTTTCCTTAACTGTGACCGACAACGGCGGGCTCTCGCATACCTATGCGAAGCTTTACCACGTCGTGGAATCTATTAACGCTGATTTTGCTATCTCGCCGACGATCGCTCATGAAGGCGGCGAATCGGTACGCTTCACCGATCTGGCGGATTTGCTGTCAATTTCGGGCGCGCTGCGACGCTATGATTTCGGCGACGGCAGCCCCTTGTATACTCAGTATGCCAGGAACATCCTGCATACCTACCAGGACAGCGGCGTCTTTCACGTGACCTTGAGCGTTGGGGACGTGCTCGGAGTCAGTCATACCGTTACCAGGGACATCACAGTCCTTAACCTGCCGCCTGTGGTCGATATCGATCCGGGCAAGACTGTGTTCTGGGGCGAATCGTGGACGAGTGTGCCCCGGATCACGGATCAAAGCGAGATCGATCGCGCTTCACTTCAGGGACAGTGGAATTTTGGGGACGGACAGAGTTCGCAGTGCACTAATTGCACCAATGCCAACGCGACGATTACGCACGCGTACGCGCACCCGGGAACCTACCATGCAGTGCTGACGATCACCGACAAAGACGGCGGCGTCGGTTCCGACAGCGCTGACTTTATTATCAGGAAGCGGCCGACGGCTTTGATCTTTCAGAATCCTCCGGCGCAAAGCAACGGCCAATCGCTGGTCATTCATGCTCAGCTCATGGATACGTTTGCCAATCAGCCTTTGATTGGCAAGCCGCTCATTTTGACTTTGAATGGCGCTTCGTTCAATGCCGTGACAGGCGTTAACGGTGTGGCCGAAGTTTCAGTGCCGCTAGCGGCTGGAACAAAAATTGACGTCATCACCGGCAGCTTTGCCGAAGACGAATTTTATTTGAGCGGTGGAGGCGTAGCCGTTCCGGTGACCGCCGGCGGCGCGCCGCCCGCCGGCACGCTTGGTAACCAGGGGACGAACTTCTGGCTGATGTTCCCGCACGCCTATTTCGACGGCTACGGCCTGGCAAATCAACGGCTATACATCAGTTCCAGAGTCGACACCAGCGGCACCGTAACCATTCCCGGCGCCGGCTTTAACTTCACCCAGAACTTTACCGTACAGGCTAATACGATCACGACCGTGCAGTTGCCGTTCGTGCAGGTCTATGAATCCGATGTGATCCAGGACAAGGGCATTCACGTCGTCTCACAACAACCTGTGACTGTGTATGGATTGAACCAGCGGGCCTTTACGTCTGATGCCTTTCTGGGTCTGCCGGTAAACACTCTGGGAACTGATCATCTGGTGCTCACTTACAGCAACATGGGTTTTTCGCCGACCAGTGAATTCGGTATTGTCGCAAGTGAGAACGCGACCACCGTTACAATTACGCCCGCTGTCACGACTGGTAGCCGAATCGGCGGCTTTCCCTACAACATCACCCTGAATCAGGGTCAAACCTACCTGCTCCAGAACACAGTTCCCACCCCGACGGGTGATCTTACCGGCAGTCGAGTTAGTGCAAACAAACCGATTGCAGTCTTTGCCGGCCACGCTGCAGCGACGATCCCGGCAGAGGCCGTTTGTTGCGCTGACCACCTGGTCGAGCAACTTCCAGCGACGAATGTTTGGGGCAAGCGGTTCGCCACCATTCCGCTTGCGACGCGGACCAAGGGAGACTTTTTCAGGTTCATCGCGGCTGAAGATGCAACCGCCATTTACCTCAATGGCAATCTAACGGCGACGTTGAACCGCGCTCAGTGGCTCGAAAGAATCATCAAAGAGCCAACCGAGATCATCGCTACCGCGCCGATCATGGTGGCGCAGTACTCGACCAGCGTCTACTACGACCCGCCGACCAGCGGCAAAGCCGATCCGTTCGAGATGATCGTCCCGCCTTACTCGCAGTTTTTGAATCATTACACGATTTCAACACCCGGTACCGGCTTCCAGTTCAATTACGCCAACGTAGTGGCGCCTACCGCATCACTCGGCAGCATCACGCTCGATGGAAATCCAATTCCCGCGAGCAGCTTCGCACCGATTGGCGTCAGCGGTTATTCGGGCGCGCAAATTCCGATTGGTGTCGGCATGCACAATCTCGATGGGCCGGCGAGTTTTGGCGTTTTCATTTACGGCTTTAACCAGGACGAAGGCTACGGCTTTCCCGGCGGCATGAACATGTCACCGGTAGTGCAAAGCGTGAACATAGCGGTCAGGCCGGAAACTCTGGCCCGTCCGATCAATAGCCAGGCTTGTCTTGTGGCTACCGTCACGAACCAGGATCAGTTGCCGCTGGGCGGAAGAACGGTGGGCTTCACGGTAACCGGAGCCAACACTTTCAACTCTTCGGCGACAACTGATGCCGCCGGCCAGGCGTCCTTCTGTTACACGGGAACGAACCTTGGCAGCGATCTGATTTCTGCCGCAGTGGGTTCAGCGTCTGGTACTGCCTCTGTCCAGTGGCAAACGAATGTTCCCAACCAGGCCCCGGTGGTTAATGCCGGCGCCGATCAAACAATCACACTGCCGGCGCCGGCGAATTTGCAGGGCTCAGCCACTGACGACGGCTTACCCGGCTACGCGCTCAGCGTCAGCTGGTCCAAAGTTACCGGACCGGGCAACGTCACCTTCGCGAACTCTGCTTCTGTTTTCACCACGGCGACCTTCACTGCTTCGGGTGTCTATGTCCTGCGCCTTACCGCGAGTGACACAAGTCTGAGCGCCAGCGATGACGTTCAGTTCACTGTCAATCCAACGCCAACGAATGACGCGCCGACGGCCAACGCCGGACCCGATCTGTCCGCGGCAATCAAGGGCAACCTGATTGTTAACCCCGGAAACGATCAGCCTCTGGTCAACGGCCACATCCCGGGATGGGTCGCAGAGCAGGGAACTACCTGGACGCAGGGAAACAGCAGCATCGCCGGTTTACCCGACCCGCATCGCGGCAACAGCTTCTTCTGGGTCGGTACGAATGGAGGATATGCCGAACTGCGTCAGGACATCGATGTCTCGCCTTTTGCCGCCAGCATCGCGGCCGGCACACAGCAATTCGAGCTACAGGCTTACATACGCCAGGTAATCGAGTGCTTCACTCCGGATATCCCGCAAGTCGTTCTCGAATACCGTAATACACAAAACAACGGCATCATCGGCTCGCTTCAATCCTATTCAGGTTACTCCCCAAGCTGGTCTTTGGTGCAGGGAGTAAACACGGTTCCCATAGGCACCGGCTGGATTCGGGTGCGCTTAATCGCGCAGAACAACTGTCCTCCGACCAACGATGCGTTCTTTGATTCGATCAGCCTGCGGCCGGTCGGCAATACCGCAGTCAAACTTGACGGCGCAGTTACCGATGATGGATTGCCTTACGGCAGTAGTGTGTCCGCGAATTGGACAAAGGTAAGCGGGCCAGGAGCCGTGACGTTCACCAATGCAAACGCAGCCGGCTCGGGGGCTTCGTTCACCACGCCGGGAACTTATGTGCTGCGATTGACCGCCAGCGATGGCCAAGCGAGCACCAACGACGACGTCACGATTACCGTCTATCCGCAGAATCAACCGCCCGTAGTCAGCGGCAGCACGAATCAAACTATTACTCTTCCGGCAACGGCGTCTCTTAACGGCATAGTCAACGACGATGGCTTGCCTCATGGGAGCAGTGTGTCCGCACGTTGGAAGAAAGACCAGGGCCCGGGCATAGTAACCTTCACCAATCCCAACGCGGCCGGCACGACGGCGAGCTTTAGCACTCCCGGCTTCTACGTTCTGATGCTCACGGCTGACGATTCCGAGTACGCGGCCAGCACGCCCTTCTATGTCAGCGTCAATCCGTCGGCGACCAATCAGCCGCCAACGGTCACCGCCGGACCAGACAAGACAGTCAGTCTGCCGGCAAACACAGTGACGTTGAACGGCGCCGCCGCGGACGATGGTCTGCCGAGCGGCAGCACGCTGGTGGTCCAATGGACACAAGTGAGCGGTCCTGCGCTGGCAACGTTCGCGAATCCCAACAGCGCCGTCACGACAGCGCAGTTCAGCACCGCGGGCACGTATGTCCTACGTCTGACGGCGAGCGACGGACAACTGACAACCAGCGATGATGTGAACGTCAACGTAACTGCCGCGAACCAGGCGCCGGCGGTGAATGCCGGCGCTGATCAAACGACTATCTTGTCGGCGGGCGCGCAACTGAACGGCAGCGTCAGCGATGACGGTCTGCCGGTTGGGAGCAGTCTTACAACCACCTGGTCCAAGGTCAGTGGTCCGGGCGCCGTCACGTTCATGAACGCCCACGTAACCGTGACCGGCGCGAGCTTCAGCGCGACCGGAACTTATGTTCTTCGTTTGACCGCAAGCGACGGTCAGTTGAGCGCGAGTGACGACATCACGATTACGGTCAACCAGGACGTGCCGCCGCCCGTGGTGCAGATCACTGCGCCGGAAGACGGCGACAGCGTTACCGAACCTACGATCGTTGCCGGCTCAGTTAGTGGCGGCGATTGGACGTTGGAATACAGTCTGGACAGTACGGACGATCAGAACAATCGTGTCTGGACACAGTTTGCCAGCGGCAACGGCGCCGCCAGCGGGACCTTAGGCACGCTCGATCCAACAATGATGCTGAACGGCTTGTACGACATTCGTCTGTCGGCGACCGATCAGTATGGACAGACCTCCCGTACGCGTATCAGCGTCATCGTCGAGCGCAATCTCAAGGTTGGCAACTTCACCGTCTCGTTCACCGACCTGAGCATTCCCGTCGCAGGCGTGCCGATGGAAGTGACGCGCACCTACGACAGCCGAGACAAACGCGTCGGCGATTTCGGCTTTGGCTGGACGCTGGGCCTCAGGAACATTCGCGTGGAGAAATCCAGCGTGCTCGGCCTTAAATGGTACGAGACCGTTTCGCAGGAAGTATTCCCGAACTACTGCCTCGAACCTGTCGGCTCGCACGCCGTGACGGTTACGTTCCCGGGAGGCAAAGTCTTCAAGTTCCAGCCCAGTGTTACGCCGCACTGCCAGCGCAACGTGCCGATTACCAGCGCGAATATCAGCTTCACGGCGATGCCGGGAACGGTGGGCAGGCTGGAAGTCATTGGTTCATCCGACGTGCAGATCGACGGCAGTGTGCCCGGTCCGGTGAACTTGATCGGGTTTGGCGGCGGCGTGGACATCTTCAACTCGTTCGTCTTCAAGTTCACTGCCGAAGACGGCACGGCTTACATCATCGATCAGCGCACCGGTCTGCAAAGCCTCGCCGATCCGAATGGCAACACGCTGACGATCAGCGCGGGCGGCATTGTTCACTCGAGCGGCAAGAGCATCGTCTTCCATCGCGACATCGCGGGCCGCATTGAGAGCATCACCGATCCGAACGGCAACTCGATGTTCTATCAGTACGATCCGAACGGCGACCTCGTCTCGTACACCGATAACGAGAACAACACCTCGACCTACACCTATGACGCGAACCATCGGCTGTTGACGATTCACGATCCGCGCGGCATTCAGCCGATTCGCAACGACTATGACGCCAACGGCCGTCTGATCAGTCACACCGACGGCTTCGGCAAAGTCATAACGTATCTGCACGACATTCCCAACCGCACTGAGACGGTCACCGATCGTCTCGGTCATCCGACTGTCTTTGAATACGACGATCGCGGGAATGTTCTGCGCAAGACAGACGCGCGCGGCGGCGTCACTTCGTTTACTTACGACGCCAACGATAACGTGTTAACTGAGACGAACGCGCTCGGCAAGTCGACTACGTACACCTACGACGCTAACGATCACCGGATCAGCATCACCGATTCGCTCGGTAACGTGACTCAGTTCACTTACAACGTGCTCGGCAAGGTTTTGACGACGACCGATCCGCTCAGGCACGTAACCACGAATACTTACAACTCGGCAGGGAACGTGCTGACGACCGAAGATGCACTGCACAACGTCACGACTTACGTCTACAGTCCCTTTGACGGTCAGATGATTTCGATGACTGATGCGTTGAATCAAACCACTGGTTACACATATACCGGCGGTTATGTGACCAAACAGACTGACGCATTCGGCCACGAAACGATTTTCACCTACGACAACAACGGCAATCGCGCGAGCCAAACGGTAAAGCGCACCAACGCGCAGGGCCAGCTTGAGACGATCACGACCACCTTCGAATGCGACAAATTAAATCGGCTAACGAAGACCACCTTCGCCGACGGTGCGTTTACACAGGTCGAATACAACTCAATCGGCCAGCAAGGCGCCACCATCGATCAACTGGGCCATCGAACTGAGTTCACTTACGACGACATGGGCCGTCTGACGAAGACGACGTATCCAGATGGAACTTTTGAAGAGACAACCTACGATGCGGAAGGCCGCCGACTGACGAGCAAAGATCGCGCCGGTCATGTGACGTCGTACACCTACGACGAACTTGGTCGATTGACCAAGACCACGTTTGCCGATGGCGCGTTTACGCAGACGAGTTACGATGCTGCCGGTCAGGTACTGACTACCACGGATGCTCGGGGCAACGTTACGCGTTTCTTCTACGATGACGCGGGCCGTCGGACGAAGATACGGAATGCGTTAACTCAGGAAACGGCCTTCACGTATGACGGCAATGGCAATCAGCTTTCGATGACTGACGCTCTCAATCATACGACTAGCTACGAATACGACCTGACAAACCGCCGCACCAAGACTACCTATGCCGACAACACGTTCGCCAGCGATGTTTATGATGCTGTGGGGAGAACTCTGTCCAAGACTGATCAAGCGGGCAAGACGACTCAATTCACTTACGATGCACTGGGTCGCCTGACGAAGGTCAAAGATGCGCTCAATCAAGAGACAACTTACGGCTACAACGAACTCGGGCAGCAAATCTCGCAGACCGATGCGAATAATCACACCACGCGGTTTGAGTATGACCAGCTTGGCCGGCGCGTGAGGCGCATACTGCCCGCCGGTCAGTTCGAGACCTATTCGTATGATAACGGGGGTAATCTCCAGAGCAAGACCGACTTCAACGGTAAGACCACGACGTTCGCGTACGACACAATGCGGCGGCTGCTTTCGAAGGCGCCGGATGCGTCGTTGGGTCAGCCAACAATCAGCTTCACTTACGCTGCTACGGGACAGCGCGCGACGATGAACGATGTCTCGGGCGCGACGCTTTACAGCTACGACGTGCGCAATCGGCTGTCGAGCAAACAGACCCCCTTTGGCACGTTGAGCTATACCTACAATGAAGCGGGTAGCTTGCTGACCATACGTTCATCGAACCCGAACGGCGTAAGTGTCGATTACAACTACGACGCACTCAACCGTCTGGCGACAGTAAAGGACAATCAACTTGCGGCCCTAAACGGCGGAGTCACCAACTACACCTACGACACGGTAGGCAATCTGCAAAGCTATCAGTATCCGAACGGTGTCAGCAGCAGTTATGCCTATAACTCGCTCAATCGTCTGACGATGATGACCGTCGGAACGTCCGTAATGGCGCTGGCAAGTTACTCATATACCTTGGGTGCGGCAGGTAATCGCACGGCCGTAACTGAGTTGGGCGGCCGCACAGTCAACTACGCCTACGACGATCTCTATCGGCTCACCAGCGAATCAATCGCGAACGATCCGCACGGCGTCAACGGCAGCGCAGGCTATAGCTATGATCCTGTCGGGAACCGTTTGAATCGATCTTCATCAATCGCGCCCGTTCCACCGCAGAGTTCGACTTACGATCCGAACGATCGTCTAACGAGTGACACCTACGACAATAACGGCAATACGACTTCGTCGAGCGGCAATGCGTACGCCTACGACTTTGAGAATCACTTGACAAGTCTGAACGGCGGCAGTGTGGCCTACGTCTATGACGGCGATGGCGATCGAGCTGCCAAGACGGTTGGCGGCGTCACAACAAACTATCTTGTTGATACGAACAACCCGACCGGCTATGCGCAAGTCGTGGATGAACTTCAGAACGGTGCGGTCGTTAAGAGCTTCACATATGGGCACGATCTGATCAGCCAGCGAATCGTTGGTAGCAGTCTCAGCTTCTACCAATATGACGGTCACGGCTCAGTGCGGCAGTTGACTAACGCGGGTGGGGCAATTACCGACGCCTACGACTACGATGCGTTCGGTAACTTGATCTATCGCTCAGGCACAACGCCGAACGACTACTTGTATGCTGGCGAGCAATTCGATGGAAGTCTTGGGTTCTATTACCTGCGCGCGCGATACATGAATCAGTCCAGCGGAAGATTCTGGACTATGGATTCTTTCGAGGGCCACTCCACGGATCCGTCATCTTTGCACAAATATCTCTACGCGAGCGGTGACCCTATTAACAAAGCTGATCCGTCAGGCGAGGCCACCATCGCAGACACACTGATTACTCTTGATCTTAACCAGGTGATGGCAGCAATGGCACTGCTGATATTGGCCGCAGTCATAACAAAGATTAAGGTTGAAGTAACGGTTTACGAGCTGCCTGAGCCAGGTCCTGCACCTTCGCCTGAACCTGATCCCGAGCCGGTACCGAAGCCAATTCCGCCAATACCGCAAGACGACGACGATAATTCCGAGCTATTCTATCGGGCGATGTCAGACACAGAGTATATGCAGGTAAAGAGCAATGGCGGGCGTCTTACGTTGCGGGAAACCGGTGGTCCCGGGAGAGAGTCCTTCGTTACGCAGGATTTGAATTATGTGGCCACAAAGTCGATATACGATCCGGTTGGTTACGGCATCATGATCAAATGGAGAATGCAAGTTGGAACTGTGGCAGCCTTGCTTTCGAGAGGTGGGATCGATAACTCTATTGTAGAAAACGTGGCAGGCCTACGATACCTGCCGCATATACGAGCAGGCGATCCAAATCAAGTGCACGTAAAATATGAATTCGGAGCAATCACGTACGGCTTGCGCCGCAATACAGTCGGATTGTTCAATGATCGAATAAAGAGTTTCAGGAAAACTGGCGAAAGAGGAATCGTTTTCCCCTGAGAGGCTCATTAGCATGAACCAGGACTTTCAACGTCTCTACCGGAGACTTGTCTCTGAGGATATCGATAGCAGCAAGTTCCTCGAAGGGTTAAGATCAATCGGAGACTTTCGTGACGATCTTCTCCATGCGCTCAATGAACATTATCATCTACAAGACTGGCGAAATTTGAGCAGGTTGATATGGGCGGTGAGTTTGGTACCTGACCGCAAATTCACTCCCTTGCTTTGTGATTTGCTGGACAATCATCGATATGACGCATACATGGAAGCCATCGCTGATGCTCTCGCTAGAATAGTTGATGAGACATCTGTGTCCTGCATAATCCGATCGCTGAAGTATCACGTTTATGGAGACGATGGTCGTCATTTCAACAGAACGCTTATTGACGCGTTGTACAGAATTGGTACCAATGAAGCAATTGAAGGTATCAAGGAGGCCCGCAGTAATCCCGACGAGTTAATTAAGTCGCATGCGGAAGAATTTCTCTCGCGATTACCCGGATTCGAACATGAGTAGATCTCAGCTTCGGGTTCATTGACACTCTCTGTCTTTCTCATCCTTTTACGGGGCCCTAACTCAACGGCAAGACTACGACCTACGGCTACGACATCATGAATCGTCTCCTGACGAAGACGCCCGATCCTTCTTTGAATCAGCCCAGCGTAAGCTTTACCTACACCCTGACTGGTCAAAGATCGACGATGAACGACGCGAGCGGCACGACGGCTTACAGTTATGACATTCGCAACCGTCTGACAAATTGTTCAACCCTTGATGAGGCTTGTGGAAAGCGTAGTAGTACAATCCGGCATCCAGTCGGTGCACCAGCTCGGCCGGACTCCACGCCCGGCGAGAGCGGAGCAGCAGCATCTCTTTCAGCGTCCGCCACAGGCGCTCGAGGATCGCTATCGAACCGTACTTGCCGATGGCTCCGAACCGTTGGCTGATTCCCCGCCGCTTTAGCGACGCTCGAAAATGATCCGAAGTAAACTGCGACCCGTGATCCGATAGTGCCTTGGCCGGCCGTGCTTGTTCGCGGCAGCCTTGATGATCGCCGACAGCACGGCCGCGGTTGGTTCTTTGAAGAACAACTTGGCGGCGACGGGAAATCAAGAGAAGACATCGAGCAGCACGACAAACTTGAAAGTAAACAATCTGAAGGCGCTCGGTATCTCGGTGAGGTCCATCATCCAGATATGATTCGGCGATTTCGCTTTCAAGACACGTTCGATTGTCTTGACGCCTGGCCTCGGCTCAGGCTTTCGCGGCTGCTTTCGAGAATCGCAAATCGCAGGCCTGGCACCGAACATTACACGTACCGTCACCTTGAAGAAGATCCACTCCTGGTTGCAAGGCTGCGCCAAGAGTCCTAAAGAGGCCGTCACCAAAGAGCGTTTGCGCGCGCTAATCTCCCCGTGAAATTGTTGCCTGAAACCCGTTTGCTGGCGTAAGGGCAGCGAACGACTTGATGAACTTCAAGCACTCGCCTTTGTAAAACATAACCATTCGTGCCGCAACTCAGTTCTGTTGGTTCTTGGTCGCTCCGCCTCAGAGTGGTACGTTACACTTGCTTGTCTAGCGTGGGGCAGCCGCAGCGGACCGTGCATCGTGAAGCCTGGCTGTCGCCGACTGAGCGGAAAACGCTTAACCGCAATGCCCAACCGGAGCAAACCCAAACGCACCGAACCGCGCCAGGGCGTGTTCATCTCCTACGCCCGCAGCGACGGACAGGAGTTTGCCGCCGATCTGCGCCGGCGCCTCGCAGCCAAAGGCATAAAGCTCTGGCAAGACATCGTCGCCATGGAAGGCGGACGCGATTGGTGGCTTCAGATCACCGATGCGCTCGATCACGTGGAGTTCATGGCGCTCGTCATCACGCCCAACGCTTTGAAGTCAGAAATCGTTAGGAAGGAGTGGCGCTATGCGCGTCATCAAGGCGTGTGCGTCTATCCGATCAGGGGCACTCCTGATCTCGACTTCAGCACGATGCCGCGATGGATGAGCGAAAAGCAGTTCTATGATTTCCAACAGCCGCTTCAATGGCAGAAGTTCCTCAACGACCTCAACACTCGCTGCGAGGCGCCGCGCGTGCCCTTCATGGTCGAACCACTCCCGCTGGATTTCGTTGCCCGCCCCGGCGAGTTCGATCAGCTCCTGGCTCACTTGCTCGACCGCCAGAGCGGCGACCCGGTCGCCATCACCGCGGCGTTGCGAGGCGCGGGCGGCTATGGCAAGACGACGCTGGCCCAGGCGCTGTGTCACGACGAAGATGTCCAGAACGGTTTCGATGACGGGATCCTCTGGGTCACGCTCGGCGAGAGCCCGGGCGATCTGACCGGGCGGGTCATCGACCTCATCGAAGTGCTCACCGGCGAGCGTCCCGGTTTTTCCGATGTCAATGCGGCTACCGCCCGGCTGAGGGAACTGCTCGCCGACCGAGACGTATTGCTGGTGATTGACGACGTGTGGGACTGGACGCACCTGACCCCGTTCATGCGGGGCGGAACGCGTGGCGCGCGCTTGATCACTACCAGGCTTGCCGACGTGCTGCCGCCAGGCTCGAAGCAGGTCGACGTAGACGCGATGCGTCGCGACGAAGCGGTTAAGTTGGTCGGCTCTGGCTTGCCTGCGGGGTGCGACGAGTTGTTGCGCGAGCTGGCGAAGCGGCTGGGCGAGTGGCCCTTGCTGCTCGGGCTCGCCAACCGAGTATTGAGGAATAGGGTTGAAGACCTGCATCAACCATTAACAAAAGCGATCGAGTGGGTCAACAGGTCGCTGGACAGACGCGGGCTGACAGCCTTTGATGCGCATGACCCGCGGGCTCGCGAGCAGGCGGTCAGCAAATGTCTTGGTGTCTCGCTCGAGCTGCTGGATTCGGACGAAGAGGCGCGATACGGAGAACTGGCGGTCTTTCTGGAAGACGTAGACGTTCCACTCGCGACGGTGGCGAAGCTGTGGGAAAGGA
>Ga0209798_10000278_pt1 | contig 29981 bp, 22 predicted proteins | sample DOMMetBare3Fresh_FD_187475 | JGI IMG/M metagenome (GOLD analysis project Ga0209798, IMG submission 187475) | Wetland sediment microbial communities from St. Louis River estuary, USA, under dissolved organic matter induced mercury methylation -... | ecosystem: Environmental > Aquatic >... | reverse complement strand
CTTCCAAAGCCGGCTGGTGAGCAGCCGTGGATTATTTCCAATCCGATTTATGTGAGGTAAACGGGAGGCAGGTCTTTGGTCTTTGGTCTTTGGTCTTTGCTCTTTGCTCTTTCGTCTGTGGTCTGTGGTCTGTGGTCTGTGGTCTGTCGTCTTGTACTGCGTGATTCTGGAGTCCCGACGGATAGAGGCGGCAAAGACCAAAAACCAAAAACCCGGGACCTGCAAACACGACATCGCCCCACCAGGAGGGCCTCGCCATTGGCCCGGTGGGGCGACGGAGCGCGCGCCGGAAAGCTCCGGCTCATTTTTTGGAAGCGGTGCTTAAGTCACCGAGTCACTGCTGAAAGCCCCGTGATTGGACTCTTCTCTCGCGCCCAACCCAAGTGTTTGAGGGCGGCGCGAGTACAGCCTTCCGTTACTTGTTTTAGGGCACAAGTTTAGTCCCGACGGACCTGGCTGTCAAGATTCAGGTTGACCGCAACCGAAGCATACATGCCCTCCTCGGGAGGGGCCGGAACGCAACACGATGCCGGCACATTGGACAAACCCTTGGCCGCACCTGCCTGCTGAAACCTCCAGATCCCGGTCACAAATCCGCCTTAGGGCCTACAGCCAAACCAAGTCTCGATTCGCAATTGTGCAGGCAGGGCAGGCCTCAATGATCGGGTAGGAATGCCAATTCCCAGGACGAGTCCAAAGGTTTGCTTTCACTTTCGGTGGTCATCAACCTGGAGGCGTTTGCGGAGTTGGCGCTCCATCCGATACTCTGAATCCGGACATTCTCGCAGAATTTATCAATAGGCGCTTTTCGAAAGTCGTTGCCTGGATGTCATCCGATAATCAATGATGCAACTTTCCATCGCCACTCCGCGCACCTTTAATCTAAAGCGCACGATGATCAGTCATGGTTGGCCTGAACTCCTTCCCTTTGAGTTCGACCGAGACGCGTGGACATTGTCGCGAGTAATTGATCTTGGCAGCACCACGCCGGTAGTGGTTAAGATTGGCGGCACTAAACGCGAACTCAGAATCAATACTGCTTCGCGACTGAGCAAGAGTGCGGTCGAAAGAGTCATACGTGATGTTCGACACATGTTTCGGCTCGATGACGATATGAGTTCATTCTATCGCGCCATGTCAGCCGACCCTGATTTTTCGTGGATCGCGGATCAGGGGGCGGGCCGCATGTTGCGCTCGCCCACCGTCTTTGAAGATCTGGTGAAGATGATCTGCACCACCAACTGTTCCTGGTCCCTCACAGAAAAAATGGTTACCGGCCTGGTCGAGAGTCTCGGACGGGAATCAAAGGACGGTCGGCGCACCTTTCCGACTCCCGAAGCCATGGCCTTGATGCCGCTAAAATTTTATGTCAATGAAGTCCGTGCGGGTTATCGCGCGGCTTACTTAAAGGAACTCGCCGATCGGGTAGCGTCTGGCGAACTGGATGTCAACAAGTGGCTCACCAGTGATTTACCTACAGTCGATCTGATTAAAGCTATCAAGGGCGTGAAGGGCGTGGGTGATTATGCCGCTGAGAACCTGCTCAAGCTCATTGGCAGGTACGATGGTCTGGCTTTGGACTCATGGACAAGGGCGAAATTTTTCAAGGTCCGCAACAAGGGGCGCCCAGCCTCGGACAAGAAAATCGCGCGTTTTTATTCACGCTTCAATTCCTGGCAAGGCCTGGCCCTTTGGTGCGATATGACCCGCGACTGGATGGACGACGGCCGCAGCGTCGCCTGGTAATCTCTTCTCCACTAACCTGAACTTATTTAAAGTGGCGGCACAGTTCCTGTGCGCCGGCTCTCCCTTCCGCCTTCAAACAAATCACGGTAGCTTTGCCCAGTTCCGGCTTACTGTTTGTTGAAAACGAGTGTGGCGTCAACGGGTCCACGCGGACTCTCACCATCACGCTTTACCGTCAACACCTTGCCATCGCTGGAAAGCTGCAGCTTGTCCGTTGTAGCGGATCTGAATTCGTTGCCATTAAAATTGCCGCTCCGCACCGACAACAATTCCAGCAGAGTACCGTCCTTGGACCAGGTGGCTTTGGAAGTCGAGGTGCCGCCCTGCTGCAGGTCCGTTGTGGTTTCTTTGCCATCAAGGGCGAATGTACGGGGGCCGCCCATGCCGCCGCCTCGCATGCCGCCACCACCACCGCCGCCCGGGCCCCCACCCATGTTCTGCCCACCTGTAATTTTGGTCTCAATTGAAATCTGCTTATCGTCCTGGGTAATCACCCACTGAACGCTTTCAGCATTTTGCATCCGGCCGTCGAGCCCTTTGCTCTTTTCCTTATCGAGCATCCAGGTCCCGGCAAAATTGGCCGGCGCTGCCGCACTCACTGCAATCGCAAGAATCATGGCACCCAGGACTAAAATAATAAGAACTAACTTTTTCATTGACTTCTCCTCTGACGTAAACGTTTATGGTCGTGGTAATGCAGACATAAGTCCGCGATCTCGCTCGCCCTCACAAAACTGATGTCCGTGCTGCTTTCCTGTAGAATCGCCTATCGAGTCTATCAAAACAGGCATGAGAAGAGCGTAAACCTCTGTAAAGAATTGTATAGAGATAGTAAAGAATCAAAGTACAATCGACTCGCACCAGCAACCTTTAACTTACGGCCGGCCATGAGGAGAATCTATGCAGATGAGCGACGGAACTATGAGAGCTAATTCCTTTACTTTGCGATTGACCTTTTGTGCTCTTCTCTCGATCTTCCCTGGTATTGCTGGTCACCTGTTAACGGCCCAGGCCCAACATCCACTGGACTCGCTGACAGGCGAGGAAATTAAAACGGCGGCCCACGCCCTCAGCGAAGCCCCGGGCTTTCCTGCCGGCGCACTGTTTTCAACCATCGTGCTCAAAGAGCCCTTAAAGAGCGAAGTACTCAACTACAAGCAGGGCGCACCATTCAGCCGCCAGGCCTTTGCGGTAATTCTTGATCGCAAGGCTAATCGCACCTTCGAAGCTACGGTAGATCTGAGGACCGGCCGCGTTGTTAGCTGGCAGCAAGCCAAAGGTGTTCAACCGCTGGTGATGGATGCCGAATACAAAATTCTTCCCGATATCGTAAAGGCCGATTCGCGCTGGCAAGCAGCCATGCGTAAACGCGGTATCAACGACTTCGAACAGGTCCAAATCGATGGCTGGGCAGTGGGCCAGGTACGTTCTGCCTATCGCGGCATGCGCCTTTTACGAGCCCTCTCTTATCTCAAAGGCGACGCAATCAATTTTTACGGCCGGCCCATTGAGGGTGTGGTCGTGCTCGTCAACATGAACACAGATCAGGTCCTCGAAGTTATCGACACGGGGGTGGTGCCATTGGCCGCGGCCAGCCAGGAGTTGGACGAGAAGTCCACCGGCACCCGAGTACCGCCAAAGCCGTTGAAGATCACCCAGCCCGACGGCGCCGGGTTTGAAATTCATGGCCAGGAAATATCCTGGCAAAAGTGGCGCTTCCGTTACACGATGCACCCGCGCGAAGGACTTGTGCTGCAAACCGTCGGCTATGAAGATGAAGGACGGCTGCGCTCGATCTTGTATCGAGCTTCCCTTTCAGAGATGGTAGTCCCCTACGGCGATACTGATGAAACCTGGCGTTGGCGCAGTGCCTTTGACGTAGGCGAGTACGGTGTCGGTCGACTGGCAAGTTCCATTGAGCCAAAGACCGACGCCCCCGAAAACGCCACCCTGCTCGACGCAACCTTTGCCGGCGATGACGGGCAGCCATATGTCTTGCCGCGGGCAGTGGCCATATACGAACGGGACGGTGGGCTGCTTTGGAAACACTTTGAAAGCTATTCGGGACAGAACGAGTCAAGGCGGGCGCGCGAACTGGTTCTTTCATTCATCGCCACGATTGGGAACTATGACTACGCGCTCAACTGGATCTTCCACCAGGACGGAGTGCTTGAAGTTGATGCGGCGTTGAGCGGCATCATGCTTCCGAAAGGAGTCGCCGCAACAACGGCAGGAAAGCACGCCGGACACTCTTCTTCCGGGCATCTGGTAGCCGCAAATGTGGTCGCCCCTCATCACCAGCATTTCTTCAACTTCAGGCTGGATTTTGACGTTGATGGAACCGGAAATTCTATTTACGAAATGAACACGAGAGCCCAGCCACCGGGTCGCCTCAATCCGAACCGGAACGGGATGTTGATGGCCGAAACACCGCTGGCCACCGAACGTGCGGCCCAGCGACAGATGAATATGCAAACTGCGCGCACCTGGCTGGTAGTGAATACTCGCGCCCACAACCCGCTCGGTCACAAGACAAGTTATATCATCGTGCCCGGAGCAAACTCGCTACCCTATGTGGCGCCCTCGTCGGAGGTGCGGCAGCGGGCCGGCTTTATCAATAATCACTTTTGGGCGACCCGTTATCATGCCGGTGAAATGAACGCGGCCGGGGTCTATCCGAACCAGAGTACTGGTGGTGATGGCTTACCGCGCTGGACCAGTAATAATGAATCTTTGGACAATCAGGATTTAGTCGTCTGGTACACCCTGGGTATTACCCACATTCCGCGTCCGGAGGAGTGGCCCGTCATGCCGGTGACGCATGTGGGCTTCAAGCTGCTTCCGGGAGGTTTTTTCGCTCGCAATCCGGCGCTTGATGTGCCCAGATAAAGCGCTCCTAAGACCGCACGCTTCCATCGTGCTCGGTTGCAACGTGCGGGCTCATCGGGCGGCCGCCGGTGCCCCTGATCGCAGAGCGCTCATTGCGCAGCGGGCACCGGGAAAAGTATCAGATCTCAAACCTGAGGCATGTTATAATCCCGGCCGAAACTTCAGAGCTTGAGGTCGGCACCCAACCTCAAGCAAACCGTCTATCCTCCAGACATTTGCTCTGAAGCCCAGAGGAGTTATCGCTCCATGAATGCAAACCCAACAAGCAAGAGTGAGTGGCGTGCTCCCATCAAGGAAATCGATGTGCTCTGGATTACTGCCGGCCTTGGTTGTGATGGCGACACAATCGCCATTACCGCGGCGACCCAGCCCAGTATTGAAGACATTGTTATGGGCGGTATCCCGGGCATTCCCAAAGTCAATTTTCGCAATCCCTTTCTCGCCTATGAAAACGGCGCTGAGTTTGTCGCATTTTTTGAACAGGCCGCACTGGGAAAGATCGAACCATTCATCTTAGTTATCGAGGGATCGATACCGAACGAAGCGATCAAGAGTGAAGGGTATTGGGCCGCCTTTGGCACCAGTGCGGCCACCGGCCAGCCAATCACCACCAACGAATGGATTGACCGCCTGGCTCCCAGGGCCTGGGCCGTCGTGGCTGCCGGCACCTGCGCCACCTACGGAGGAATTCATGCGCTGGCCGGCAATCCGACGGGAGCGATGGGCCTCGCCGATTACCTGGGGTGGGATTGGAAATCAAAAGCCGGCATCCCTATCGTCTGCGTTCCCGGCTGTCCAGTCCAGCCGGATAATTTTATGGAGACCCTGCTTTATCTGCTCTTTCAAGCCACCGGCCGGGCCCCGATGATCCCGCTCGATGAGGCCCTTCGTCCAACCTGGCTCTTCGGCCAAACGGTCCACGAGGGATGTGACCGTGGCGGTTATTACGAACAAGCGGAATTCGATGAACATTACGGCGCTCGCAAGTGTATCGTGAAGCTTGGTTGTTGGGGACCAGTGGTGCAGTGCAATGTCGGCAAGCGTGGTTGGATGGGAGGTATCGGTGGTTGTCCCAACGTGGGTGGGATTTGCATCGGCTGCACCATGCCCGGCTTCCCCGATAAATTCATGCCTTTCATGAATCAACCGCCGGGCTCTCTGCTTTCGTCGCATGCAGTAATGACCTATGGCCGCGCCATTCATGCCTTGCGCAGGTTTACCCAGGCATCGCTTAATAAGGAACCCAGCTGGAGAAAACCCGGACCTGTGATAACGAGCGGCTATCGGGAGTGACGTTGCCCTGCCAGGCTGAGAGAAAAAGAAGGAACTGAAAGAATCTGAAACCGAGAAGGCAGCTTGCATGAGAAGCCTGGACAAGAGTCCCCAAGCGGATCCTCTCCCCGCCGACGCCGTGCTCGGCGACGCTGAAAGTGTCTTACTGAACCTGGCCGGACTCTTTCATTGGCAGGATCCTGCCAACCGCACCTCACCCGGCGCCGCTGGCTCCGGGGAGCTTCCAGCCCTGAATCTCGAGGCGCGTTACCGCACTCTGGTTGAGCAAATACCAGCGGTGGTCTTCATGGCCTACCTGGACGGCGCTCTTGGTGAAGCCTACGTCAGCCCGCACATTGAAGCGTTGCTGGGATTTACTCAGGAAGAGTGGCTTAACGATCCGATTCGTTGGTATCAACAAATACATCCTGATGACAAGGCACGTTGGAGCGTTGAAGCCGCAGCAATGTTTTTCTCCGATCAGCCGCTGCGCTCTGTTTATCGAGTGCTGGCGCGCGACGGCCGCGTTATGTGGTTTCATTGCGAGGCCAAGCTGGTCCATCGAGATGACGGCCGGCCCTGGTTCATCCACGGCGTCGGGATTGACATAACGGAACTAAAGCAGGCAGAGGCAAAACTCAAGCAAGCTCATGATGAACTGGAGTTAAGAGTACTCGAGCGCACCGCCGAACTGGCGCGTGCCAACCAGGAACTACAGATCGAGGTTGCGGAGCGACGCCGCGCGGAAGCTGAACGCGCGGCTCTCCTCGCACGCGAACAGGTGGCACGACAAGAAGCTGAGACGGCCAACCGCCTCAAGGATGAATTCCTCGCCACCGTCTCACATGAGTTGCGCACCCCTCTGACCGCTATCTTGGGGTGGGCGTGTGTTTTGCGCATGGGGCGCATCGGAGAGACCACCTTCGACAAAGCGCTGGAAGCGATCGAGCGTAACGCCCGATCGCAATCCAGACTCATCGATGATCTGCTGGATGTTTCCCGCATCATCAAGGGCAAGGTGCGGCTCAAAGTAGGCCCTGTCGATCTGGCTGAGGTCATTCGCGATGCTATCGACTCGGTAAACCCCGCGGCTGAAGCCAAGGAGATCAACATCAGCACGCAAGTCGCAACCCTCCCCGTCCCGCTCTACGGCGATCCTGACCGTTTGCAACAGGTCATCTGGAATATTCTCGCGAATGCCGTCAAGTTCACACCCAGGCTGGGGCGGGTGGAAATCCGCGTCGAGTCTGATGGGGATGAAGCGAAGATAGCTATCAGTGACAGCGGCCCTGGTTTCAGCAGCGACTTTTTGCCTTATGTCTTCGATCGTTTTCGCCAGGCCGATGGATCACTTACTCGTAGCCACGGGGGTCTCGGTCTCGGATTGGCGATCGCCCGCCAACTGGTTGAACTGCACGGTGGCACCATCGCGGCGGCCAATGGCGGAATTGCGCCTGGGGCAAACATTACCGTCAGGTTGCCGCTGCGGAAGGATAATACCCGCGAAGCAGAGTTGGCTCCGCCAGAGCCCAATACTCTAAAGTCAGCTGAACCGTCACTCGCCGGTTTGCGAATCCTGCTTACCGATGACGAGCCGGATTCGCTCGAGGTCCTGGCGCTGGTCTTTAAGAAGTATGGCGCCCAGGTGGAGATCGCATCGTCCGCATCTGAGGCGTTACAGATCTTTCGCGCCGCATCAATTGATGTTCTCGTTTCTGATATTCAGATGCCGGGTGAAGATGGGTACGAATTACTCGCCAATGTCAGATTACTCGCCTCTGAGAAAGGAATTCGCATTACGGCTTTCGCCCTCACAGCTCATGCCAAGGCAACCGATCATGAGCGCGCCCTGGCGGCCGGCTACGATGCTCACGTAGCCAAGCCCGTTGACCCTCTGGAACTGGTGCAAATGGTGGCTAGTCTGGCGAAGCTGCAAGGTCGATTTCAATGAGCCCTGGCGACAGTGAAACACTTCTAATTTTTCCGCGCCCGGCCGGGCGCCAGTATTCCCAGGCTTTCTTGCCGGACTGAATTACCGCAAGCGCAAGAGAATATGGTAGATTTGCCGGCGTTAGCATATGCGTTATCATTTATCAGCCGAGGGCAAATAGGAATGGAAGACGAAAAAAAAGCACCCGAAATCTCGTATCAAATCAGAGTCAAGCCTGGGCGCGCGGGCACTGATCCCAACGCTCCCGACTGGGAAGTCTGTGAGCTGGAAGATGGTGTCGTAAAAAATAACGCCGACATTTATGACAACATGACTGAAGCAGAGGCCCATCAGATTGCCGGCATGTGGCGCCAGAAAAAAGAAGAAGCGGAAACGACCGTTACTGATTCCGTCAATTGATTCGCGCCAATCTCACGAAACTGTTTGCCACCTGGCAGTAGCTGGCAGCTTAAGTCTATTGCCGGATTGTGGTTGGTGGTTTTTCTCAAAGCTCAGTGCCATTGATGAACTTCAGATGGTGGCGCCCCTTTTCTGAAGTTGTTTTTTTGCGATAGTCCGCCTGCAAACTCACGCGACGAGAGTAGGCCCTGCGGATTGACCCAAGACGTTCTCTCGCCGCCTTCATCAACCCTCAACTCTAAAGGAGACCCCCTCATGCCCGCAAAGAAACCTGCAAAAAAAGCCGCGAAGAAAGCAGTTAAGAAAACACCGACGAAGGCCGTTTCTAAAGGCAAGTGCTACGGATGGAAAGCGTGGCTGGACATCATGCCCCCGGGCCCCTGGACGCTACATGTAACCGGCAAGTGCCAGTTCCCAACACACGGATACAAAGTCAGCCTCAAACCCACTGTACCGCAGGGGATCAATCCTACAATCCTCCTGCTGACGAAAACTGTAAAGCCACCCACCGGTCCGGTAATCACAACGCCTGAAGTCGTGGACGTTAATTTCAAGATGAAGACCAAGACTAAATACAAGGCCGTCACGATCCTGCCGGATGGCGTAACCGTCAAAGTACAGATTGTAACTTAGCTCGACGCCCGCGTTACTAAAAACTGCCTGCCGGTAGTCAAGATTACCGGCCGGCAGCTCATCCTGAACAAGGCCACTCTGACAAAGCCCCATAGCTCAGAGGCATCTTCCGGCCGACAAGTTTCTGTCTGGGTTGCGCGTTACTGCGGACACTCGGCATTAGAGTGCGGCGCCACTGGGCTCACGCGCAACTGGTATTCTCCGGAAGTAATAAACGAGCAGACCATCGCATTCTGCTTCGCCAAATCCCGCAAGGGCGCACTGTTAACCTGCCCCAGCCAGAAGAGGATACCGCCAATATCCGGATTGCGCCGCAGGTAGCCGAAATATTGGGTAGTCACAAAGGCCCGGTTGTACTCTGCATCGATCAGCGCCCGATTGTTAATGGGGTTGGTTGGCAGGTTGTCGTCTGCGAGACGGTACATGACCGCACCACGCCCGCCGGAGTTGTAAAGAGTAATCAGACCGGCGCGCTGGGAATTGAGATTCACTCCCAGATCGGTTTGGATCTGCGCCAACAGCGCGTCAACAAACTGGTCGGCCGTGGCCAAACTGGCTGGATATTTCGCCAGGAATTCGGCTCGTGAAACGAACAGGTTGGCCAACTCCAACTGCTTTTGCGCCAGGTTCGAACCGCCAATTACCTTGGCGCGATCGCGCGAGAAGACCTGGTAGCTGGGCAGTTTTTTAGCCTCAGTCAGATTTGAATTGTCCGGATTCCGGAACGGTTGATCATTGCCATAGGCGGCACGGTACAGACGAAACACATAGGCGCCCGTCTGCTGAAACTCAAGCTCAAAAAAGAAGGCATTGGAAACCGTAATCCGGCGCTGCAAAAGACAGGGGGCATTCCCACAGGCGGGCGGACCGTCGATTTGGCTGATCCAGAAGCTAAAGCCGCCAGCGTCAGGTGAACGGTTGAGAAAATCAAAATAGTGTTGGCGCACAAAGAAAGTTGCGTCATCGAGTGGGTTGTTTGTAGCCGGTTGCTCTTCATCGTCATCGATGGACAGCACAGCCAGGCTGGGCGAACCAAGATCCGCTCCCGTGGCGTTACCCAGGGTAAGATTGACCGTCTCCGTTTGCTCAACGTAGCCGTCATCAATAATGGGCACGCTGAAGGACCTGGTGGTTTGTCCCGGTGCAAATGTAAGCGTCCCGGAAGTGGTCGTGTAATCCATCCGCTGACTGGCAGGGCTGGGGCCGGTGCCGTCGCTGGTGGCATAGTCGACCGTAACTGTGGTTGCGCTATCCCCGGAGCGGGTGACCACTATTGTCGCCACGCGGGCCGTAGCTCCTACTGGTGGCGGACCTTCGCCAACGGAAAAAACCGAGCTGTTAAATTGCACACTCGGGGCAGGCACAAATCGCACCCAGTATGGAATGCGCAACACCTGGTTAGTCTGATCAGTCACCAGCATATAGCCGGTTCGATCACCCAGAGCGGCGCCGCCCGCGGCGCTCAGAGTAATCGTGACCGTAGTCGATTGGCCCGCTGCCAGAGCAACGGGACTGGCGCTGGTGCCAAGACTAATCCCGGTCCCGGGATTAAGATCCTGGAAAGAGATCGTGTAGCTATTCGGCCCGCCACTTTGATTTGTTATCTGGAGATCTTTTGTTACCTGCACTGTCTGCGCACCAACGCTGAGAAATCCATAGCTGAGACTCGCCGGCGAGAAAGTCGCGCTCACCGAAGAAGCAAGCGCCAGATCGGCGCGGCCACCGCCGTCATCAAGTACTCCGGCATTGACGGTCTTCGTGCTATCGGTAAACACCGCTCTGTTCGCCGAGCTAATCAGCGCTGACTTGATTTGCAGTGGGGTCCAGGTGGGGTGCAATTGCTTGAGCAGCGCCGCCGCTCCCGCCACGTGCGGCGTGGCCTGGCTGGTGCCGCTCGCGGCGGCAAATCCACTTGGGTCGGACACGCCGTCAGGATTATTGGCGGTAATTGCCCCCGAATAAATCTGCTCGCCGGGTGCAACCAGATCAGGCTTCAAAGCTCGTAATGAAGAGGGGCCACGCGAACTGAATGACGAAATTACATCCGACGGGTTGGAAAGATCGATCACCGGAACCGGTGTCAATGTCGCCTGGGCCCCAGGGTGCGAGATCAACCAATTTACGAGAGCCAGTCCGTTGGTTCGACTGATAAATAAGGAGGGGATAGTAGCGGCGGGGGGCCCGCTGACATCCATGATAAAGACCGTATCGCCACCATCAGGGCCTTCGCTGACCGACTTGTTGTATATGATCGCCGCGATAGCGCCCGCTGTACCAGCGGCGCTAACCTTGGTGGCAAAACCGCAATTACCTCTTTCGATCAAAGCGATCTTGCCGCTCAACGAACCAGCGGGCAGGCCCGCGCAGCCGCGGTTGCTTGGATCAGCGTCAACATAGATGGCTGGACCAAGCGTGCCTGAGAACATTGAGGATGGCGCGCCTCCCTGGCCCTGTGTTCCGCCAATATTCGATAATCCGGAAACCGAAATGTTTGCCCCGGGCGCGACCACGTGCGCATTGCTGGCGGCGCCCACCGTGATAGCGGAAGGAGCTATACCGGGTGATTCAATTGTGGCCGAACCCGTGTCGCCGCTGTTGCCCGCAGCAATGACCACGGTCATTCCCGCGCTGACCGCATTCTCCACTGCTTGATCGAGCAGGCCAAGGGTCGAAGTTGCCGGCCCGCCCAAACTCAAATTAGCGACATCGAATCCGTCCGCCAGCGCTTCTTGCAACGCGTTGGAAATCAGATCGTCAAAACCCGTTCCGGTGGCATCCAGCACCCGATAGTTTCCCAGAAAGGCGCGGGGAGCTACGCCCGAAAGTGGCGCCAGCGGGGAGCTGGTGTTGAAATCTCCAGCCGCAATGCCGGCCACGTTGGTTCCGTGTCCATTCTCATCTACGGGCGTGGCGCCTGCATTCTGTAGAAAGGCTTTCGCGACGATCACTTTGTTGTTGGTGAAGGTTAGGTTGCCACGAGGAAAGCCGGCGGGCGCTGTAAAACCTGCGTCTGCGAACAACGGGTTAGCCTTGTCTATACCGGTATCCAGGATTGCCACGCGAATTCCCTGCCCCGCTGAGGCCGAGCCACCTACCCTGGCCCAGGCGGCAGGCGCGTTAATCAGGGGCACACTGGTATTGAGAACCACGTGATACTGCTTTCTGAGGTGAACCCGTTTGACACCTGGGAGCGTGGCGATGGCTGCCAAATCCGTACCCGGAGCTTCAATAGAGATGGCATTCAACAGCGTGCGCAGTTCGGCGACGACGCGCAGGTTTGGCGAGAGCTTGCGTGCCAGATCCTTAAAATTCTCCTGCTGCGCAGCTAACTGCGATTCGTAAGCAATAGCCTGTGGCGACTTAAGATCAAGTTTCTGATCCTCCGCGACACTGGCAAGCATACTCTTCTGATGAACAACAACCGGCTCGCCGTCCAACTCCATGATTACCGTTGCCGTTTCCGGCGAACTTAAGAGGCGGCGCAATTCAGCGTCCTCATCGATCACTGGGACTGGTTCCGGCGCCAGGTCACTCTTTTTCGAAGCGTCTGATTTTGGCTTGCGGGTAAGATTTGCGGCGCCCCCAGTCGCGAACAGAAAAAGGGCAATTAGCACAGTTAACAATAGAATGCGAGATTGATTACGAACGGCAGTACTCATAATAGGAAGATAGCTCTGGGTTGAATGGACGATAGTAGTAAGCGAAAGATACAAGCGTCGGGCGCTTGAACTCCGGACAGCAACGGCATCACTGCCCACAAGGACTTGACGGGCTGCGTGTTGAAGATAAGTTATCCAGCGAGTTGGCGTCAAACGAAGGTCGCGGTGGCTGCGCGGCGACAGATCAAGCCTGAGACCAGCTTGGACCGGGTTACCAATAAGTGTTTCAGCCCCAGTGCCATTAGCGCAGGTACAGGGGCGCTGTAGCCAAAGTGATGGTGGCGCCGTCCTGACCGGCAGTAACAGTTCCTAAATCCTCACCTGTGTGGCCGACGCGAGTGTACGACCCAGCCATTAAGGGTATGACAACTTTGTGCGCTCGGTTGTCTGCGGTCCATGCGGCCACGCGAACTTCATTGCCCCGGCGAAAGGTCAGAACGTAGTCGTCATCGCCGCCGACCTCGAGGCGTTTCTCAAAGCTGAATCCACCGAAGAACGATGTGAATGTCTTTGCTGCCAGATAGGCGGGCTTGATATCGTAAACGCGTTCGCGATCTTCGTGATAATCGTTGGCCACAGTACCGAAATGGTGTTCAGGATCCCCGCCATCATCACCATCATCGCGCCAGTCGTACCAGATCGACAGCTCAATACCATTCGCGGCGTTCGTCAGCCACGAGCGGGCCAGCATTTGACCTTGTCGTTCATCGTTCATACCACGCCAGACAGACGAATAGCCCCACTCGCCGGAGATTATGGAAACTTCTCTGCCCGGATTTGCTGACCCGTTACTGCTTCGGGCGCGGACCGGCGAGTAGCGATCGATCAGCTGCCGCAGCCGGCAATAGTCCATAGCTGCTGTTTCAGGATCACCCTGACGATAGGGGTGAACTGAAACCGCCGACCAATATTCCAACAGGCCCGCCTTGAAACAAGTCTCGAGAAACTCGAAATCGATGCCTGAGGTTGCGGGGCCTACCAAATTTTCATCGGGCACAGACTCGCGGAATGCGCGCGCCACTTTTAGCGCCAGGGCCGCATAGTCCCGGGCGCTGGGCCTGGGCGGCCAGAATTGCGCGTGGTTGGGCTCATTGTATATCTCCCAAATCACTTCGCGACCGGCGAAGTGTTGTGCCGCCGCCACGGCCCAACGTGCAAAGGCCTGTTGCGCGGCTTCAGTTCGCGGCGGCGCACCGCCATCATAAAGGGGATTCCCGTAGTCCAAAATAAACAGGGCGTGGATGCCAAAGGGCTCGAGGGCGGCCATCAGACGGTCGTAAGCGGCAAAGTCATATCTCCCCTTTGCTTGCTCAGTCAGATCCCATTTCAAATCCATTCTTACCCAGCGAAAGCCTGCTTCGGCGATCATTTTCATTTCCCCGGGTGATGGATCGGTGAAGTGTATGTTGACGCCCAGACCTGCAGGAATGGACGGGGCGGGATGAGTTGACCCCCGCCCAAAGGCGCAGGCCCGCTGCCGACTACAACCCAGGCTGGGCACAACCATCGCGAAAAGCAGCACAAGGATGGCTGGGAATTTTTTGCTCATGGGAATTGAGACGATGACTGCGCTACTCAATGATGCTCGCCAATCTCTCGGACTGTGGGCGTCCTGCAATTCTAGACAGGCGGGCACCAAGACCTGCGGGCAGTAAGGAGGTGGGCAGATCGTCCCAACGCGGCCGCAAACAACTCCAGAGACTAATCTTCCGCAAGCGCATGAACCAGAAGAGGGCTACCAGAAACATCACACTGTAACCAATGATGGAGGCCAAAGCTGCTCCCTGGATTCCCCACCGGGGCAACCAGGAAAGTAACATGCCCGCCATGGCGAGCGCGGAGATAATGCGGGCAAAGGCGCTCAGTCCCGGGTGGCCCAACCCGTTTAGACCGCTGATCAGGATCGCGCCCGCGCTCCAGGCGACAGAAGCAAACATGAGCATCCGCAAGACATTGGTGACCGGCACAAAATCCCTTCCATAAGCGAACCGCAGTACGTAGGGTGCAGCAATCCACAGTGGGACCAGAGTCAATAGATGGGCCACCAGCGTCAGGCGCAGGCTTCTGGTCACAACCCGCGTTGCTTCATCTGGTTCTTTCGAGGCGGCCACTTCAGGCATTAAAGCATCACCGACGGACGACGCCAGAATGCTGGTTATATCGGCGAGGCGAAGCGCTACGACGTATAGGCCAACTGCTGTGCTGGAGGCCATTCCGACGAGCATCATCAGATCCATTCGCCAATTGACGAATTCAGTCAGCACGCCAGGATAATCACGAATTCCATAGCGGAGGGTGACCTGGAGTTCGGAAAGGCGCGGCCCCCAGGCAGGACGGAGTTGGTGCCAAACGGCAAATAGAGACAATAACAGGGAGGCAAACAGTGAGGCGATCATGGTGTAGGTGGCACTTGCCACTGTTAGCTTGCCCACCAGCCAAAGCACTATGTAGCTCGCCAGTTGCACGCCGAACAAAATCAAACGCAGGGCGCCAACCCAGGTAAAGCGCCGCGCCCCCTCCAACAGTCCTCGTGTCAAATCAGTGAGCATGAGAATCGGAATGGTCAAGAGGTAGATTCTGGACAGGCGCAGCACCTCTGGGCTTCGCTCTCCAATCAGGTGTGGGATGACCCACTCAGCGAAGGCGAGCATCAGCAGGCCCATGATAATGGTAAAAATGAGCGCATTAGAGAACAACGCCGATACACACTGCGGCCGTTTGGCGCTGCAGAAGCGATATGCCTGGGGCAGTCCGATTTGCGCCACCATCGAAAAGATCGCCGGCCACATGAGCACGACCATAAGATCGCCGCGACCAGCAGGTCCCAACGCCCGGGCGCTAAGCAAACTGGTAACGACTCCGGAACAGAGCATCAGGACATTGGTGCTAAACACCAATTGGATATTACGTTTCAGCATTAATATTTCTCAGGAAGCCATCTCAAAACTCCGCTTGCGAGCTAATCCGACCCCTGACCTCAACGCATCCTGGTAGAGATGATAGGTAGCCTCTGCGACTCGCTCCCATGAGTATCGCTGAACGCGCGCCAGTCCTGCTTTCGCGAGGCGTTCGCGCAGCCCCTGATCGCTCAGCATTTGTCTGATCGCTCCGGCTAGCGACGCGGCATCGCCTTCCTGGACCACCAGTCCCGCATCGCCGATGACTTCCGGAATAGCGCCGCACGTAGAACCAATCACGGGAACAGCACTGGCCATCGCCTCTACCAGTACCCGTCCGAACTGTTCCCGAACTCGACTGGTAGTTTCCGTGGGGAGCACCAACACATCGATCTCATGAAACAATGGCGGCACTTCTGAGAAGCTTATTGCTCCCGTAAACCGCACACGGTTGAGGACACCGCTGGACGCAAGGATTCGCTCAAACTCTTCGCGCTCAGGGCCATCACCGACAACCAGGAACTGCCAGTCTTTGTCCTTCACCTGGCCCAGCGCTTCAGCCAATACCTTGAGCCCCTTCCCAGGTATGAGGCGACCTACGTAGCCTAGCGTTAGCGGCCCGGCAGTTCGCTGCAGGTCGGGAGATTTTGGACGAAACGCTTCTGTATCAACTCCAAACGTGACTATTGGCGCCGGCTTATCAAAGCCCTTGGCACGCAGAACCTCAACCACCGTTTCACTGCAGGCATAAGCTGCGGCCACCCGCTTGAGCGCGTACCGTTCGAGCCAGCTAAATGGTGGCGGGTAATTGTGAAAGATGTTTTGGTTCGTCTGCAATACGATCGGCACGCCCCGGGCAAACAAGCTGCACAGCATCAACACCTCCGCGCAGGCAATACTATATGGCTCATGACTTATATCGATCAGCTGGGGCCGATGTTTGCGCAGCGCTTTGATTATGGGCCGTGGGTCATAAGCGAACAATTGAATGTGTTTTGAAAAGTAAGTTCGCGCCATGCTCACCGGGAATAGATCGTCGGCGGTTGCTTCGACGTCGATTTCGGCTTCGCGCCAACGCTCCGTCGTTATCACTTCCAGATCGACCTCCGGGAAACAACGTACCAGAGCGCGCTCGCGTTGGCGCAAGGTCGGTGTCAAACTTGAATGAGCAATACGCAATACTCGCATTCCTTCTTCTCCGTTATTGACGTTCCTGTTTGTCTTCATTGGTTCTGCACGGCGGTTCCGCTCAAATTTTGGGGCGGGGACACCTCAAGCGGGACAAATTTCGTGCTCCCGTTCAGCAACTACTTCTTCAAAGAGATTCAGATATTGTGCTGCTATCCTTTCCCACGCATACTCTCCCGCAGTCGACAATCCGCGTTCCCTGATGCGCGCGCTTAGCTGCGGATCGTTTAGGAGCAGATCCAACTTAGCCGCAATATCCGAGGGGTTTCGAGTTATGTGAAACCCGTTCTCACCATCAATCAAGTAATCCTCAATGCCACCCACCGGACACGCTAAAACCGGCAAGCCCGAGGCCATTGCTTCAATACATACCAACGCAAAGGTTTCATAAAGCGTGGGCAAAACCAGTGCGTCGGCCGCCGGATAAATGTGTGGAAGATCGATCCGGGCGCCGGCAAAGATCACTCGTTCCCGTAATCCCAATTCATCAGCCAGGTGTTTGAAGGGAGTTGCTGTGTCACCTCCAACCACCAGCAAAGTCGCGTTGGTTTCCATCCTGCCTAGTGATCGAATGGCTACTTCCAACCCCTTCAGGTGATATTGATTACCAACGAACAGCACCAGCGGTGCGTCTTCAGCAATCCCAAATTCGCGCCGCACGGAAGCGCGAAAAGCAACATTCGCCGGTTGATAACGAGAGAGATTGATACCATTGGGAATTATCGCTATTCGTTCATCAGGCACCTGGTAGTAGGTCTTCAACTGCCGGCGAACGCTATCTGAAATTGCCACAATGCGCCGATAGCGCCCACCTCTGAGCATCCACCAGTCACGCCACGTAACCCACAGGTTGCTGGGATTCAAGCACCAGCGGAAGTAACCAGCACGCCACTTGGCAGCCAGAGATGCCCGGTTCACGGCGTGCACGACGCAAACGTCACCGACCAGGGAATCGCCGTGACTAACGACAACTCGCGGACCGCTACTGCGCAATACGCGCCAGGTGGCTGCCAGGGTGAATAAAGGGACAGCAATCAACGTCGCCAGATATCGCCAGCGCGAGCGCGGATCAAAAAAAGCAAGCCAGGGCATTGCAAAAGTCAGACCCTCTCGGGCTTCGGGCTCTGTCGCCAGGCTGGTGATCGCACGTGCGTCGATACCCAGCGATAGCCAGGCGCGGTGCAGTTCATAGGCGACCGACTCGCTGCCGCCGCCGAAACCGATTTCCCTCGTGACCTGAAGAATGTATAGCTCGTCCATCATAGGTTTCCAACTGGACCCGGAAGTGATATTGGGGACTCGACCCATCAGCGCTCAGACAACCCTCGCTGCTACAATCTGTGCCTCGCTCTCTGTCTGTCGTTTCAGAACATTAAGATAAAAACACTGTAATTCAACCATGTAGCGATCTGCGCTGAAACGCAAGGTCGCAGATTTCTCGCCCTGTTCAGCGAGTCGATGGCGAAGTGCCGGCTGGCGCGCGAGACTGACTAGCGCCGCAGCCAGCGCTTTCTCATCCCCGAACGGCACCAGCCAACCGTTCTGGTTGTGCTCGATAATTTCGGCCAAACCCCCTGTGGCTGTGGCCAGCACGGGAGTACCAGAAGCCATTGCCTCGACTGCCACCAGGCCGAACGGTTCTGCCGACGAATTAATCACGAGGAGGTCAAGCGCCTGCATTATGGACGCAACATCGCCGCGCGCGCCCAACATTCGAACCTTGTGTTCAATGCCCAGCCCCCGCACCGCCGTCCGGAGATTCTCTTCGTATAGGCCGTCGCCATTGAATAAAGGCGCTCCAACCACCAGCAAGGTGATTGACGGTTCTTCGCTTAATGCCTGGGCAAACGCACGCAGTAACTCGAGTTGTCCTTTGCGAGGGGTAATTTGCCCCACGATCCCGATCACGACCTCCGCTTCGCCCAGGCTCAGTTCCTCTCGTTTCTGCCGACCGGCACTGGAATCCAGAAAAAATTTTTCCAAGTCGATAGCGTTCAGGATCACCCGGACGCGCTGCCGCAGGGGCGGGCAGGCGCCACAAAAGTTATCGGCAACCGCATTGGAGACGGCAATCATGCGTGTCCGGCCCGAGAGCATCGCGCATAGGCGAATGACGCTGCTGAACGGGTGCCGTGGAAGCAAATCATGCAGATGCCAAATCACCGGCGTGCGCAATCCGAGAGTCGCTGCCGTCGCTACTAACCCGGAGCGAATACTGTTTGCATGGATCAAATCGGGGTTTATGGCAATCGCCTGCCGGCGGAGCTGAATAATGACTTCGTAAAACGATTTCAGGTAGCGGGCCAGGAGACCAATCTGCCAGGTAAAGCGCGCTTCCAGACTCGCGACCGTTTCCACTCGAGTAGAGCTCTCAGCCATCTGTGGTAATGGCCCTTGATTGGGACAAACGAGCACCGGATCAATTTTGCCGCGGTCAAGGCACGAGAGGATCATCAGCAGCAAGCGTTCCGCTCCGCTTACTTGAGCCGTATGGTTATAGAAAAGTATCTTCATGAACCTTTTTGAGTGCGTTGACCCGTCAGCTTGCTGCTGTGTTCTCCCAAAACTAAATCCAGCGAGTCATGGCTGCGAGAATTCGCGGCCGCCTCAAGCGCCAGCGAGCTGGCACACAGCAAATTCTCGTCTCTTTTCCTAAGGCGTTCCCACTTCTGTTCCAGCACCTTCGTCGGGAAGTATGCTCCGGAAACTTTGGCAATAAAGCGCAGCATGTTGTCACGCCGGCCCAGCGGCACGCGCCACAACGAGTGCTGACCGTTGCTTCCTTTCCAAACAGACCAGGCGGCCCGATAACCGCATTGTCTACTCAACTCCTCCAGTGCTGCATTGCATTCACCGTAAGGCCAGGCCATCAGATCCACGTTAGAGCCGATGATGCTCTCGAGCAAACGTCGCGATTCAATTAGTTCATAACGAGCCTCAGCAACGCCTAACTGCGTGAAATGACGATGCCAGAGCCCGTGGGCCCCAATGGTTATCAGTGGATGTTTAGACATCTCCCGTAGTTCGTCTGGGGCGAGGTATCCGGGGCGACCAACAAATCCAGCAGTGACGAAGAGCGTCATTGGCAGAGCAAACTTCTCCAGCAGCGGGAGGGCCACGGTCAGATTGTCGCGATAGCCATCATCGAAGCTGATCGCGGTCAAGCGTTTGCTGGCGCTCCTTAACGTCTCCTCCAATCTCACAACCTGGCGCCAGCGCGAGAGCCATTGCAACTGGCGGAAAAATTTCTCCTCAGAAATGTCAATATCGCCGGGCAACGCCTCAACGGGCTCACTGATGGTGTGATAGACAAGTATCGAATTCATGAGCTTCTAGACCGCAACAACCCGCTCGTGTTGGGCGCTGATCCATCCGATCAGCAGCCATCCAATAGGAGCGACGGAGTAAAGCGTAAATGTGTTACCAAACACGCTGTTGAGAATCAACACCGGCATCAACGTCACTGCCACGCGCCATATGCGCGCTTCCAATGTCCCGGGGGTTGCTCGTTGAAAAGCGCGCCAGCTCATGCGTGTAGCCCGAAATAATATCCACATGAAGAGGAGCGCCGTCGGCAGCCCACAGGTAATGACTGTGGAGATGAAATAACTATCGATGGGTGGCAAGTCCAAATCGGTATTAAACCGCCATGCCCCCAATGATGTTCCTCCGAGTCCGATTCCCAGCGGACGATACGGGACCAGCTCGGTAGCCAGAAAGCTCCAGTTAGTGAGGCGCTCCTGCAAGCTGCCTTCCTCGGTGGGATTCAACGTGCCCCGAGCAGTGTGCGAAAGGACCGTACTCATCCTCTCGTCCTCGCTATGCCGCAACATGTCTTCGTTGGTGGGCGCCTTTGTCAGCATCGCGAAAAGCAGCGCCGGCGCGAGCACCAACAGGAGGCGGCCCACACCGTGTCGCCAGCTGCGAGCGCCGACCAGCAATAGCACGAAGCATCCGAGAATCAAACCAAAGGTCGCGGTACGTTGACCGGTAAGCAACAACAGGGCGCTGAGGGCGGCGCCAATCATGAGCCAGCCGGCTTGGCGAAGCCTGCCGGCCGCGCTGGCCGCAAAACCAAATGCGATGAGAGCGGCGATCTCGACGTAACGGCCCCATTCTTCAGCGCTGCTGAACGTCGCCAGGGCGCGTTTCGCGTGCCCAATCGAGATGGAGTTGTAGAACTCAGTGTTGTCAACCCAGAATTGTTCAAAACTGGGAAAGCCAAAGAGTAGTTGGTAAACGCCGTACAGGGACGTTAACAGCCCAAGCACCACTATTAGGCGAAAAGCTGTCTGCACGAAAGTGGATTTGAGCACCTGCCCGAAGTAGAACCAGGTTACGGGCACCAGCATGAACAACGCTCCCGACAAACCGACCGTCAGGCCCCCCTGGAGCGGATTAAATATTTCCAGAAAGTAAATAAACCCCAGGAGTGATACCGATCCCGCGAGCGGCGTCTCGCGAAAGATGCCCAGTCGCCGGCGCTGCAACACTATGGCTAACGCCAACAGGGTTATCAACGGCGTTATCGTGTGGATCGGATCAGTTTGCAAATAAGGCAAGAATAGATACTGAGCACGCCGCAGAAAACCGCGCAAGGGCTCGAAAAGCATCATCGCTATCAAGCCGGCTTCAAGGCTGGCCAACAGCGCCAGCCCCAGGGCTGAGGCTATCCCGCCAAGTGCCAGCCAACGCAGCGCCTCGCCACCGGTATTTACCATCCAGACAACCATCGCTGATAACGGCAGAGTGACCATCGGCCACAGCCTAATTGGTCGAGACGGAAAATTATTGGCGGCTATAACGCGGCTTGGCATAAGGTAACTCTTGGGAAAAGTTGCAGCTCAGACGATGACCTCTGTCCAGGTAACCCCACCGCCGAGGTGCCAATCTTCGAAAGCGGCTCACTGGGTCCTTTTCTTTACAAACTTCACTTGGCGGCCGCCAACCCTGGGCCAACCACCCGAGAACCATTGCTGGACAGCAGTTGGGCACAGGCAATCAAATCTTCCGCACAGGATGAAGGCGCAACCGCACGAAGAAAATTCAGCATGCGGCTTACAAAGATGCTCTTATCAAACTTTTCCGCATGTTTGCGCAATTCCGCCTGTTGCCAGGAACAGCTCTCGAGGTTTTCAATTGCCTCAAGCAAGCAACTGCTGCTCGGCTTGTCGAAGAACACTCCGGTTACTCCTTCGACGACGGTTTCCATGGCTCCGCCGCCGCGAAAGGCAATCACGGGCCGGCCTGCAGCATTGACTTCCAGCGGCACCATGCCGAAATCTTCTTCTCCCGGAAACATGAGAGCGCGGCAATGACTGGCGTAATGGTTTACCTGTTCATCGGTCTGGTGTCCCAAAAATTCGGTCCGCGGTCCGGCCAACATTTCCAAACGCGCGCGATCCGGGCCATCGCCAATGATCACCAGACGGCGATCAAGTCGCTTGCACGCCTCAATGACTAAGTCAATTCGCTTGTAGGGCACCAACCGCGACAAAACCAGGTAGTAATCTTCAATTTCATCGTCACTCACAGGCCGAAATCTGGAAACATCTATTGGAGGAGGAATGACAGTCGAATCGCGTCCATAAGTCTTGCGGATCCGCTCGGCAACCAACGCGGAGTTGGCGATGTAAAAGTTCGGTTGCTGGGCCGCCCGCAGGTCCCACTTTTTCAAACCCCACATGGCCAGGGGCAGCGCAGATCGCGCAAAACCGCCAAAACGCTCGCGGGCCACATAGTCCTCGTAGCGCCACACCCAGCGCATCGGCGTGTGGCAATAACAGACATGGATGGCATCGCGTCGACGACGGACTCCTTTGGCATAACCAGAGCTGCTGCTGAAGATCAGATCGTAATCGGAAAGATTGAAGTTCTCGACCGCAAACGGGTAAAGCATAAAGTAGTGGCGAAATCCATGTTCAATGCCCGGCAACCATTGCATAGGAGACGTGCGAATGTCTGCCCCGCGGAATTGCTGCGGCAGTCGATGCTGCAGCGCCACAGTCGTGTAAATGGGGGCGGAGGGAAAAGCATCGTGCATAGCCATTGCCACGCGCTCAGCGCCTCCCATTTGAACAAAATAGTCGTGTACGAGTGCGATTTTGGACACTTAGAATTGAACCCTCTGAACTTGTTGGGGATAAGATTGTCAATCAGTCCCGAATTTCAATTAGCGAGCCTTCAGGAAACGCCTTGTGGTGGTTAGCCGAGCGGCGAACTCCCCGGAATGACCGGCCCTGACCGTTGCGAACTGGAGGCCCACTGGGTGGGCAGCTCCAGCCCCTGAGGCCTCTCAACTGGCCCCGCGCGCCATCAGGATGGCCGGGACAGTGCGCAAGATTATCGACCAGTCAAGCTTGAGCGACCAGCGATCAATGTATTCCAGGTCGAGCTGCATCCATTGTTCGAACGGAAGGTTGCTGCGTCCGGAGACCTGCCACAGGCACGTGAGTCCGGGCTTCACGCTGAATCTTCGTTTCTGCCACGCCTCTTCCATTCGCTGTGCATCCCGCACCGACAAAGGCCGAGGGCCGACAATACTCATGTCGCCCAGCAGTACATTCAATAGTTGCGGCAGTTCGTCGATACTTGTTCTCCGCAGCCAGCGACCCACTCGCGTTACGCGCGGATCATTTCGGATCTTAAAGATGGGACCTTCTTTTTCATTAAGGTGCTCGATTTCCTTCATGCGAGCTTCGGCGTCCCGGTGCATCGTGCGGAATTTGAGCATACGAAAGCGACGCTTGTTCAGGCCGACACGCTCCTGCACAAAGAAGACCGGTCCTTCAGAGTCAAGCTTAATAGCAATAGCCGCCAGTAAGAATAACGGCAGCGATGCTAAGAGCAGGCCGAAGGAACCGATAACGTCAATCAGCCGCTTAGTTTCCGTGCGCCAACTCAACGGGGGTCCGCTGTGCAGCGAGAGCAGGGGCGTGCCTTCGAATTCCCAGGCACGCGATCGGGCCAACCTGTGCGGAAACAAATCAGAGAACAAATGAACCATGATGCCCTGTTCTTCGAGCAGGTTAATCGCGGTTTCGATCTTCGCATACTGCGACTTGATCGGCAGCGCGATGAATACTTCATCAATCACTTCAGTGGCCATGATGCGTGGCAGTTGGTCAACATCTCCCAGCCAGGTAAGGTCGCTTAAGCCGTTGTTGTTAAATCGCACCGCGCTATCGACATAGCCCACCAGCACGTAACCAAAGTCGTGCCGGTGCAGCACCTGTTTGGCAAACCACTCCGCTCGCGCCCCAGTGCCGATGATCACCAGTTTCTTGAGATTGTGCCCGTGTTTGCGCAAGCGGCGCAGATTTAGGCGCAACAACAGACGGCTGCTGCCAACCAGAGCCAGCGCAATCAACGCAATGCATAGAGTGGTCCAAATGGTGATGGTGCGCCAGCCGCCGATCTGCGCCACAATCAAGAGCGCTGCCGAGGCAATGAAGATGGCGCGTGCGACTTCGAGCAGTTCTTCCAGAAAAGTGCTAAGCCGGTGCGATCGATAGACGCCCTGTGAGTAAAAGGCGAGGTGCCAAATTATCAGCAGCAGACCGCACAGCAGGGCGTTCCCAATTTTGATTCGCGTTGAGAGAAAGTCGAGAGAATACTGCGGCACCGGCAGCGACGCCGAGGGGGCATAGTTGATAACGATCCCCAGACTAAGTGATAAGAGCATCAAAAACAGATCTGTCACCTTGGAGGCAAGGTTGGTTAGTTGTCCGTAACGTGTTGTCATTGCAAAGTCGGGTCCTTGTACTTGAATTCCAAATTTTTCTTTGTTCTCGTTGCCAGTCGTCAGGGCAGCAAGGGCGTAAAGAAGGCTGCCACGCTCGCGTAGCGGATGTAGCGCTCGATTTTTGAGATCCGATTGCGCGGCACCAGGATCATGTCGCCTGCTTGCAACACAAGATCGTTTTCGAGGTCGCTGGTCCGTTTCAGCGATTTAAAGTTCAACACCTTCACTTCTGCGGTCTCGCCATTCAAACGCTGGAAGACGAGAATCTGTGAGGACTTCGCTGTCTCCTTGAAGCCGCCGGCGAGCAGGACCGCCTGAATGGCCGTCAACTTCTCTCGCAGATCCAGCTTTCCAGGCTGGTTGACCTCCCCGGCTACCACCACGTACGGTTTTTGAAATTCCTTCAGAATCACGGCTATTTCCGGAGCCTCGAGCCGCGAACTCACTTTGACTAAAATCAGTTCCTGCACCTCCTGCAGGGTGTGGCCGCTAACTTTCAGTTGGCCGCCAATCTGCAGCGTGATATAGCCATCCGGCTGCACCGTTACGGTTTGGTTGAACTCTGGTGTATAACGATATTGAATATCCAAAACGTCACCTGGACGCAGCGTGTAACGCTCTTCGCGAGGCAACGTGAGCTCAGGCGCCCTGGTCTGCGCTCGAGCAACAAGGCCCGTGGACAGAAGCAAGAACAGCACAATGCCCAACAATACAACGCTTTTCCTGGTCATAACTTCCATGATTTGCCTCAAAACATTCCCTGGCCGCCGTTTCCGATGAACTCCTGTACCCCAGAAGCATTAAAGACCGGGAAGAGAGAATTAAGTCACAGTTTGCGATAGAGCCACCCCGGTACCGGATAACGACGTTGATTCAGGACAAAACCGAGAAACTCGCCGCCCGCCTGTTCCACCACTTCCCGACTCCGGCGAATCTGGTCGCGTCGTGTGCGTCCTGCAGCGACAACTACTGCCACACCATCAACAATGGGGGCTAGCATGGTTGCCTCGGATGACCCTTTCAGCGACGGACAATCAATGAGCACGTAGTCAAAGTTCCAACGCAAAGCCTTCAGGCAGGTGTCGCGATGTTCCGGATCGGTCTGCCACAAAGTCGCTGCCGTGGAAATTGGATAACCAATCTGACGTTCAGCCGGCGTGGGTAACGTCAATAAGTTACCCAGCTGGGACTCGGAGCATTGTTCGCCAATTTGGCGCGGATCAGCGGAGCGAATATTTTGTAACGCCAAAGCGTCGGCTACCAGAACGCGCTTTTGCGTGCAGGAGGCAATCTCTTCACCGAGAGTGTTGACGACGTAAGAAACGCCCTCGCCCGGTGACGAACTAGTAAAGGCAACAATGCGATTGCGCAGTTTGCCTTCGTTGTCAACCGCCTGAAATACCGTTCTGATCAGCTCGAGATAGAATTCCACGACCACTGTTCCTTATTTGTCGGGCACTGGCCGGCTTGCAGTAGCCGTACTCTCCACCTTTGTTAGAATCGCCGATCTCGTATTCCGCGCAACACAGCCTGGTCAGGTTGCTTCAGGGTCCGCTGCGGTTTGCCCTCGGCAATTAGCCGCCGGTATTAATAATCAGCGACCGGCGACCGCCGGCCAGCTTGGGAATAGTTGCTAAAACCTGGCCGTCAACTTCCAACTCGTGCGGAGTCTCAACGTTTTCACGCAGGAACTCAGCAGCGATGGCGCTACCGAGCGCCACCAGAGCACCCATCACTATGCCCAACAACAGATTCAACGGACGGTTGGGCTTCGAAGGTAATTGCGGCTGTAACGGAGTCTCGGCGAGCGAGACGTTGGTGATCTTGTTCTGGTCCAATTCGTCAGCAATCCGCGATTCTTCTCGCTTCTTCTCGTAAAGTTGGTAGTTGTTCTCAGCTTCCTTCACGCGGCGGGTGAGATCCTGGAATTCCGCGGTGCTTTCTTCCAGTCGCGAAAGTTGAGCCTGGTAATCGCGCACCTGCCCGATCAAACTCGACTGGCGAGCCTGCATCCCGGATTGATCGACTCGGGCCCGCGCCAACTCGGCGTCCAGCGTTTGTCGCAGAGGGTTCAAGTCAGTCGACTGCTCAGTGGCCGTTTCCCTGGCGGCTTTCTCGAGCGCTGCTCTGGTAGTATTAATTTCCTTATCGACCTCGCGCACCAAACGATCATCAGCCCGGAACTTGGACAATAGCTGTGTGCGACGATTTTGCAATTCAACCAACAGGGTGTTCAGGCGCTCAGCCGAATACTGGTTGGGGAGGGCCCGGGTCTGCGTCACGATGCGGGGCTGCAACGTTCGCATCTGTTGCTCGAGCCGGTTAATTCGCTGATTGACTTCCTGCAAAAACGCCTCCGACTCCATGAGCTTGGATTTTGCCTCTGTCATTTTCAGCACCGTGATATCTTTCTGCTGACTGAGCGACACCACGTTCATCCGCTGCTGAAATGCCGAAAGTTGATTCTCTGCGTCGCGCAACTGCTGCTCGTATTGATCAGCCTGCGACTTGAAAAACTCGTACGTGCCCGCGGGGCGATGCAGCTTCACACGCTTTTCCAGGTATAGTTCCCCCAGCTTGCGTAATACTGCGGCCGCGGTTTGTGGTGAAGTGGACGTGTAGGTTATCTCGATGATGCTGGCCTTCTTGACCGGCGTGATCACCAGCTCCTTAGCCAAACGGCTGCTTGCCTGTTCGATTAGGCCGGCTTCATTGCGGGGAGTCTCCTTCAGACTCAGCCGTTGCGATAAGGATTGGCCCGGCCTGGTCAGGCCGCAGGCAGTCACAACTTGGTTTAACAGGTCTTGGCTGGTTAGCAACTCGATTTCTGAATTGATCTCGGCTTCTGAGACTTCCGCGTTCGGGGGGCCGTAGGCCCCGGTTGTTTGTTGCGGTGTGATGGGAACTTCCGAGCGAACATTCTTGACGAGGATTTTCATACGAGATTCATACTCGTTAGGCGTCATGAACGTCACAACAGCGGTGCCCACGGCGATGGTCAGGAAGGTAACCGCGATTAGCAGCTTGTGACGAAACCATACCGAAGCCGCATTACGGAGCGAAAATGCAGTCTGTTCGGGTGCTGATGTCGGGTATATGTTATTCATAAAACGAAGTTGCTCACTTGTAAAAGTAACAATGAGCAATACTTTCCTGATAGATTTGTCAGTCGGGAGCGGGAGCCTTGGCGCTCCTGGGCGGGATATTGGGTTGGGCGAACTGGGTAGCAGATCTCCTGCGAACGTCGTCCATCAGAAGAAAGTCGAAGCCTGATGCCGACGGACTAAATTGGTCGGCCCTATTAACACGTGAAACGTTGACTTTTGCGTTTTTGGTCCTCATCTGAACATTTATCCCTGTTGGGCCATTTAAAGATCGCCAACCCAGGTTGCTCCTGGGCCGTGGTCACACCAATGGCACCATTCTCACAATTGTTCGGTTCAATACCGCGCGATTAGCAATAGCTAACCATGTTATTCACGCGCTTGAACAAACACCTGTGTCTGGGGAGAACACGAAGTCTAGATCAGTGCGGTGAAGCGCCAATAAAAAGCTCTTCTCGCGTTCGCTGGCCGGTTTTCTGAAGTGCTGGTTAGACTTCCAGGCACAATACTCGCAGAGAAAAACGATTGGCCTCTTTAGAGTGTCGATCCTACAGGAGCGTAGTTTTCGGCAGTAAGCACCCCATTTCCGGGTCCAAATCCGCATTAACTGCGCCCGCAAGCCTACGGTTTAATAAGCTGGAATAATTGGATCCCAACGCGTTCGGCTCTGCCAACCCAAGTCAAACGTCAGGGTCGACACACTCTTCGGCCTTCGGCGGAGTGCACATGATGTGGGAAGAATTGGCAGTTGTCAAAGGCTGACTACAACCTAATCTTGAGGCAGTAAAGACTCCCAGGCCCGATAGAACGTGGATACGTTTAACGGCAACAAGTCCCTATCTAAAGAAGTGTCTGAAATGACTAACGAAAAATGGTTCCTACCTGAATTCGAATGACTTTATGTAGTCCAGAAATGACTGGTCCCAGTGGGCCACGGTTTTTTCCGGACCAATCAGCTTGGCAAAATAATTTCCCCTGGGAGTCTCTACAACCGCAGCGCGCATACGCTGGTTGTTGTCGTTGTGCTGCGTCTCCGCGCCGGGAGTCATCTGCGCCGTATAGGTGCCAGTGATATCAACCGTTGTTACCTTCAAACCATTGACGGTCAGGTTTTCAATCTTTGCTTTGTCCTTCGAAGGTGTACCATCGGGTTGCTGCATCTGATTCACCCATCGATCCACATTGTCGGCCACGGCCCCGCCCTGTCCCGAGCCAAAGAAATATAAGACCAAAGAGGCGTCGTCGCTGTCACCCTCAACCCTGGGGAGCTTGAACTGGGCTACGCGCATGTTGGAGGTGGGTTGTTCCCTGACCCAACCGGCCGGCTCTTGATATTTCAATTCCCCCGCCGCACTCGCGGGTGTTTGTCCGACGGCTGGCGGGGTCGTCCTGGTGGCAGAGGCGCCTCCGGTGCTGCGGGCGCAGCTGCACAACAAGAGCGTGAACGATAACAGCAAAGAATAGCAGCTTAATTTAGTATGCATAATTACCAACCTTTCTTGTCTTTCTGATTTGACTAAGACCGACGAGCAGTTGCTTCTGTTGGTTCTCCGCCTTACGTGGTCTGTTGCCTTTAATCTTCAACCAGATTCGCTGCGATACTTTCGGTTTCCGTACCCGATTCCCGAGCCAACCTCAATAACCAATCAATCTTTTCATATTGCTGTTGATCGAGATCGGCAAACTGGACGCCAAAGCCGCGCCCGACGGTATGGTGCCGCACCTCGCCCTCAACATACAACCAATCACCATCAGGCAGCAAAACTCGGAAGCCAACCATTTCGCCGCTCCTGGCTTCACCTACTGTGTTCAGATAGCAGCCACCTCGAGAAAGGTCTGTTATCAGGGCAGGGTGATTGTCCGTGGCACTGTCCCAAACAGCTTCAAGGCTTACGGAGAGCCTTGGACTTGATCTTCGTTCGTCCATGAAAACTCCTTACAGGGATTTACGAGAGGTCAGACAAAGGTTCACAGTCATCTTTGCGGGACAAGACGGGGGAGAAAGCCAACCAGGGAATTCCTAACAGGCCGTCTCACGCCACCACCATCTTAGATGAGAAGGCTCGCGGGCACCAACTCAAACTTTAGCCGCAGGTAAATTAGATTTGCAATGCGATTCTGAGGGCTGGTCGCGGTGTGGGCTGTTCGCGCCTCTCCCGCATCCAAGCAAGCAAGTGACCACCAATGCGTCTTCGAGACGGAGCCGGCGATGTTGAGTCTTGGCTGTGTCAGGGTTGCAGTGTCTTTTCCTCGCCCCAGGCGCTGTTCATCTTCCGGGGTACAATTCCATGTCGTTTGATCATTCGATCGAGTGTCTTGCGATCAACATCCAATATTCGTGCCGCAGCCTGCTTGTTTCCACCGGTGTGCTCTACAACGCGTGAGACATATCGGCCTTCAACTACGGCTAAGGTCGGCCACTCTTCAGGCGCAGCAGTCGATCCGGCTGGAGTTTCCAGTTCTCCATCGTGCGTGTGAATTCTGATGCTGTTACGGACG
>Ga0209798_10000275_pt1 | contig 30143 bp, 26 predicted proteins | sample DOMMetBare3Fresh_FD_187475 | JGI IMG/M metagenome (GOLD analysis project Ga0209798, IMG submission 187475) | Wetland sediment microbial communities from St. Louis River estuary, USA, under dissolved organic matter induced mercury methylation -... | ecosystem: Environmental > Aquatic >... | reverse complement strand
GCCAAATCGTTTTAGCAGGCGATCGGGCCGCGGTTAACGGTGTAGGATTACCTTTAAGTCATGGGATAAAGTTTACATCCCCAGTTCAAAGGAAATTATCGCATTCATTCGGTAAAAGCGAATTCATTATCCCTGAATACAAAATGGCCGAACCTGCTTCACCGGAACATCGGTTACAAAAAAACAAGTCGAAAGAGTCGGCTGACAGGTTGGACGCCGGTTTTACTGATAGCGCTTATCACTCGATTGCTGCATCCCAAATCATGATGCATCAAGATCGATTCCATAGCAATGACCACCTTCAAAACATGGATTCGCATTCGTCATTGCAGCGGGCGGTTGACATGCAAATAACCGGTTTGCCACAAATCTCTTCCGAATCCGGGCTTTCGGCTAAGGGGCCTGAATTGACAGCAATGGCGATTGGCAATAGGGTATCCGCTTACGACTCTGAAAATACGGCAAATTCCAATTACATTGCAAAGAAAGAAAGCGCCAATCAATTTAAATCGTCCCCCTTAGCTTACCGCCAAGGATATCAGATAGGTAATCCGGCGGTTCCGTTTAATAGTTCTGCTGGAGCATCCGTGAATACGGGTCGTTCAAATAGCATCAGTTCCTTGCTGTTGCGATCTACGATTATTTCTCCGGCTAAAGATCAACAGCAGTCCTCGATTCAACGCCTTATCCGCCGCTCTTTTGTCAATAAAAGCGATCCTATAGTGCGGAGTAAAACAACTACAGGACCTGCTGAAACTTCCGGTTCAATCGATTTATCATTGCCATTGGCAGCCGATTTATTTTCGACTGGAATGATAAGGCATATACCGGTGATTATGCGGTCATTGTCAAATGAGCAAACGGGTTCCTTTCATAGTGATTCTTCGCTGGACAGGACAGCGCGCTTTCCGTTGCCCCAGCCGTATGTTGTGCAGCGAAAAATGACTTCATCCGGCGATCATACGGCAATAAATAATGGAACAGGTTATTTGCAGCGCCAGGAGGGTAACAATCCGGTTACTCCGCCTACTAATACCGCTTCAGTGCAATCGGGTGAAACCATAGGCTCCACGAAGGAAAAGCCGGGTTCGAATGCATTATCGGCTGACGATCTTGCCGATAAAGTTTGGCGTAAACTGATGCGCAAATTGACAATAGAGCAAGAAAGGATGGGGGGTAGCGGTCGATGGGCAAGCTAGAAAAATTAACGATCAAAGTCGAACAGCCTGGATCGGTGCCACCGAACCTGAGTTTTGGTGATTCTTTTACTGCTTTGTTCAATCCCGATAAACTCGTATTTAGTAAAACAGCCAATTGGACTAAACAGGGCGCGCAGCAACGCGATTGCCCCGAATTGCAATTTACCAATGCTGAACCAAGTACTTTACGGCTGGACTTGATATTCGATACATTTGATCCAGATGATCCAGGGTTGAAAGACCAGGATGTTCGGGCGGCGTATACCAATAAAATTTTTCATCTGACGACAGTTCAAGAGCATGGCGATAAACACAGACCTCCGATTTGCCGTCTTTCCTGGGGCGCTGCCGGGTATTTCTTTCAAGGTGTTTTGCAAACATTGGAACAACAATTTACTCTGTTTACAGAGCAGGGTGTACCGGTGCGAGCAAAATTAAGCTGTACATTCAAGGAATGGTGGACGAATTATGAAGACCTTAATAAGCAGAACACTCAATCCTCGGATATTGCCAAAATGCATGTAGTCAAGTTAGGCGATACATTGAGCAGTATCGCCGCAAAAGAATATTATGACCCGGCGTTGTGGAGGCCCATTGCCATCGAAAACGGATTAGACGATCCACGGGTATTGATACCCGGTACGCTGCTATTATTGCCAACTCTAACAGACTGGGGGCAGTAATTTATGGAAAGCCGGCGAAACTTTGATACCTTGACTCCCGAAATGCGTGTGCGCATCAATGGACAAGACTTGCCGGCTGCCGCCAAGTCTGATTTGATTGCCGTCAGTGTTGCTGAAGAGGTCAATACGACCGGCAACTTTGCCATTACTCTGTTGTGTTGGGATGGAGTCCAAATGAAAGTCAAATGGATCGATGATGATCTGTTTAAAGAAGGCAATGTCGTCGAAATTCAAATGGGTTATAGAGACAGGTTAAAGACTTTATTCAAAGGTGAGATTACCGGACTGGAACCAGAGTTTAGCAACGACGAGCCTCCGGTTTTGACTGTGCTTGGCTACGATCGTGGACATCGGATCATGAGAAAACGTAAAACCGAGTCCTATATCAATATGAAAGACAGCGATATCGCAAGTCAGATCGCCAGCAATAATGGATTGAAGCCAGACATTACGAATACGAACGTCACGATGGCTTATGTGCTCCAGCATAACCAGACCGATTTGGAGTTTTTGCAGCAGAGAGCTCTTCGTATAGGCTATGAAGTCGGCGTTAGCGACCAAACGCTTTATTTTCGTCCGAGACGGAATAACGGCACAGAGGTGCTGACATTAAGCCGGGAAGTGGAATTGCTGGAATTTTATCCCAGATTATCGACCATTGGCCAACTCGAAAATGTTTCGATACAAGGCTGGGACCCTAAAAAAAAGGAAGCTGTGCTGGCTGAATCTCAAGTTGGCGATACCCCCAGTTTGGTTAATGCGTCTGTAACTGGGCCAGCCATGGTGCGAAAGGCGTTTTCGGGTAAATCGGGGGGTGTATCGACTGATTTAGCGGTAGGTTCTCAAGCGGAAGCCGATCAGCTTGCAAAGGGCTGGTTCAAAGAAATGTCGTTGCAGTATGTGGTAGGCGATGGAGTCAGCATCGGTCTTCCCGAGTTACGCGCCGGGACGCTAATTAAAATTGAGGGGCTAGGAAAGCGTTTTAGCGGCCGTTATTATGTCACTGGAACCGAGCACTCCTATAAGCCGCGCAGAGGCTATCGCACGGCTTTTTCAGTCAGGAGGGACGGCACATGATGAATCATGAACCGCTTCGAAAACTATTTGAGATCGCCGGACTTAATGACCGGTTTTATGGCGTGGTTGTCGGGATTGTTACCAATAACCAGGATCCCGATAACCTGCACCGGGTCAAGGTTCGTTTCCCGTGGCTTAATCAGGATCATGAGAGTAACTGGGCTCGAATAGCAACGTCTATGGCAGGTAATGGCCGGGGTGCTTATTTTTTGCCGGAAGTCGACGATGAAGTTCTGGTGGCGTTCGAACATGGACTCATTGATCAGCCGTATGTCATAGGTTCTCTATGGAATGGTAAAGACCAGCCGCCCGAATCCAACCAGGATGGAGAAAATAACCATCGCGCATTCAAATCACGTAGCGGTCATATCATTCTCTTTAACGATCAGAACGGTCAGGAAACCATCGAAATTATTGATAAAACGGGAAAAAACAAAATCATTATCGACTCAGCCAAAAATACGGTGACTATGGAAGCTACTTCCGATATCGAGATCAAGTCGGCGTCCGGGAAATTGACGATGAGCGCAGTTGGCATAGAGCTGAGATCTAAAGCAGGTGTCGAGATAGAAGCTGCAAGCACCATGGATTTAAAAGCCAATGCGCAGGTCACCGTAAAAGGGGCGATAATAAATTTGAATTGAATGTATGCCATTGTTTTTATGAATTTTAATTCGTTAGGTAGATCAGCAGTTGGATATTGTAATTACTCGGATAATCAACGTAGGGTAGAGCAATTATGGCTAAAAAATTTTTAGGCCGCGGCTGGAAATTTCCTGTTGAAATTAACCGGGATAAAAAAGGTATTGCCGAAGCCGAGTATGAAGACAGTATTCATCAAGCAATCTGGATAATCCTTTCCACGGCAAAAGGGGAGCGAGTGATGCGCCCCGGTTTCGGTTGCGGCATTCATGATCTTGTTTTTGCCATTAACAATGCAGCCACGATCGGGGAAGCGAAATTTGAAGTGGAAGAATCATTACGCCTTTGGGAACCGAGGATTGATGTATTGAATGTTGAAGCTGAAGCCTCAGGGACACAGGGTGAAGAGTTGCTGATTAATGTCTTGTACCGGGTGAGGATGACTGATAATCGATTTAATCTGGTGTATCCATTTTATTTGCAGCGAGGTGCTATTTAATGGCCCTGCAAATGCCTGGAATCGATAACCGCTCTGCCGAAGACATCGTTAATCAGGTGAAGGCTTCAGCGGGTTGGGTTGATGTTCAAAACGATGCTTTCGGCGAAGCATTGGTGCGGATTTTCGCACGCTACTGCGAGATTATCATTGAACGCCTGAATCAGGTGCCGGACAAAAATTACCGTGCTTTTTTGAATACTCTGGGGGTTTTCCGAAATCCACCCCTTGCCGCACAAGTTCCGCTTACCTTTACTCCGGTAAAAAGCGCTGCCAATACAATGATAGTTGTTCCGCAAGGCACTAAAGCGGCTGCTCCTCCGGGTGAGGGTGAAGACGTACCGGCCGTTTTTGAGACGGTACAGGCACTGACTTTGACGAGCGCCCAATTGCAAACGATTATAGCTCTCGATACACAGTTGGATCGTTACGCTGATCTTAGTATTCTGGCGACTCCCAACCAGGATGTTCCGGGCGCATTCCCTTTTCAAGGCTCGATGCCGATACAGCATGAATTTTTTATAAATGTCGGAAACTCTCTAGCCGTTAGCGCCATGTCCAGCCTCGAATTATTTTTTACGATTGGGCAACAAACTGCGGGTACTGCACAACATCTATTGCAGTGGCAGATTGAGGCAGAAGATGAAGATCAGATCATTGTCCCTGAAAAAGATACGACCATGGCGTTGAGCCAAAGCGGTGTTATTGTTTTTAACAACCTGCCAAAGTGGGAAGTGACGAACAGAGGAGGAGTGGAGGGTCACTGGTTATCGTGCCGTTTATTGGAATTTGGCGATTCGGCAAATGATAAAACACGAAAAAAGGCTCGGTTGAGCTCGCCGATTCTAGCTAAAGTTGAAATCACGGGCCACGCAATTGTTGAAGATGCAAAAATCGATATGGCTTATTTCAACGGTATAACCGTCGATTTAAGCAAGGATTTCTATCCTTTGGGGGAAAGACCACAGTTTGGTGATGTGTTATATCTGAATAGCCCCGTTTTTACATCGTCGGCTACGGATGTCACTGTTAATATCAAATTGACAAACCCGGCATCGGGAAAACATGAGCCGCCCATTCGAAGAGTCAACCAGAATGGCATGGCGAAAGTCCAATGGGAATATTGGAACGGTGGCCGATGGGAATCTTTGAAATGTTCTGATACCACGCAAGCATTAACTGAAGATGGGGAAGTATCTTTTGAAATTCCGGAAGCTTCGCAAAAGGCTTTGGTCAATGGTTTACAAGGCGATTGGCTTCGTGTCCGGCTGACTTCAGGACATTATGGCGTACAAGAAAGCTTTCAATTCAATACACAGGGTGGGCCGGGGCAAGGCGTTAATTATTTGGGCTCGACATTGGCCCCTCCCGCCATCGCCATGATTTCGGTGAGCTCCTCGAAAAAAATAGGGCCCAAACCGCCTTCTGACATAATCACACACAATGATTTTGTTTTCGAAACTATCGATGTGGACAAAGACAGAATCTTTACGCCTTTTCAGTTCGAACAGTATCCCGTTAAGGCATTATATTTCGGCTTTAAGGCCATTAACAAAGAAATCATGTCGGGGCGGTGGCTGGACTTATACATTAAAATTCAACAGCCCACCGATAAAATTTTTTACCGGGGAGATCAACAGTTCCCTGTTGTTAACTGGCAATGCTGGAATGGCAGCAATTGGGAAATCTGTAAGGTAAAAGACGATACTCTGGCATTTAATGTAACAAATGTAATTTCCATACTGATACCGGAATCAATAGCCAGTAGGGGAAACACATCAATGAGTGTTGACTCTTCACTCTATTGGCTTCGTGCTATTTGGGTGTCAGGCGAATATCAATGCAAGCCTTTACTCCAACACATACTATTGAATACAACCTTGGCAAGACATGTGTTGACCCATGAAAATGAAATATTGGGCTCCGGCAATGGCACTCCAGATCAGGTTTTTTACTCAGCCCGTTCACCGATTATTGATAAACCGATAGTGGAAATAAGAGAACCTCAACTACCTGGCATGGCCGAGTTGGCCAACATTACAAGTGACGAGGGTGAAGGGGTCATTGATGCTATTCAAGATAAAGAAGTTCAAAAAGATCAGGAAATCTGGGTTCGCTGGCATGGGGTTAATGATTTTCTGGAATCCGATAGCCATGACCGGCATTTCGTCGTTGAACACTTAAGTGGTGAAATTCGTTTTGGTAATGGCTTACAAGGCATGCTGCCCCCGGTAGGCGCTAACAACATCCGCTTGCGGTTTTATAAGACTGGCGGCGGAAAGTCAGGTAACAAACCCATCAATAGCATCGCCCAGTTGCGCTCCAGCTTGCCTTTGATTGCTTCTGTAACGAACCCGGAAGCTGCCTATGGCGGGCAGAATATGGAAAACTGGGATTCAGTGTATAACCGTGGATCCCGTCAATTAAGGCACCGAGGCCTTGCGATCACTGCAGAAGATTATCAGGATATTGCCATGAACGCGTCGCCGGAGGTAGCACGTGCAAAATGTTTTCCACTTCAGGATCTTGAGTTTAATAAGGTTAGTTCAGTCATGCCTGGCGTTGTAAGCCTCGTTATAGTTCCACAAAATTCTCAACTGTCCCCCAGGCCATCACTGGACTTGCTGCGTCGTATCTGGAAATATCTCGATCAATTCCGAGTGCCAGGAACTACCCTGGTTGTGCTCGGTCCCGAATATGTGCGAATAAATGTTAAAGCCGTGATAGTACCTGCGAATGAATACGAAAAGTCGGATATTTGCGCGGATTGTGTAGCAAGATTAGAAGCTTTTTTACATCCTTTGACAGGAGGCGATTCCGCCAAAGGATGGGATTTTAGCGTCATACCCCATCAATCGGATTTATTTGCGGTCTTGGAAGCAGCGCCGGGCCTGGAATATGTCCGTTCTTTGCAAATTGGTTTCGACGAGGAATCGCCGGGTTTATTGAAAAGAGGAAATTTCCTGAGTTGTTCAGGAAAACACAGAATTACATTAGGTTGAGACAGGAAAGCCGCTCATGAACGTTATAACGGTAAATTGTTATGCCATTGCAACTCCCTAATCTGGATGACCGAAATTATAACGATTTGGTATCGGAAGCGATTGCCATGATTCCCCGCTATGCGCCGACATGGACTAATTATAATGCATCCGACCCTGGAATTACGTTGATCGAACTGCTGGCGTATTTTTCCGAAATGCTGATTTATCGGCTGGATCGTATCGGCCGCGAACATAAAGGTAATTTTTTACGCCTGCTTGCCGGACCAGAAGGTGTCAATGACGAGCAGCTGAAAGCCAGTTCGCTTGAAGATATTGAACGGAAGCTTCAACATGCCGTTCTGGAACTAAAAAAACGTCAGCGCGCAGTCACACGCGAAGATTATGAATTTTTAGGAAGACAGGCGGCTTTGCGTGTGTGCGGCCAAGCTCAGGGGGTTCGGGTACGCTGTGTTGAGGGAAAAAATCTGGCTGCTGGTGGCGCTGAACGGGATATTGATCGTCCCGGACACATAAGCCTGATCGTGGTTGCCGATCGCGATAAAATACCCGTGAATTATGAGCAGTTGCTGAAGGAAGTGCACAATGAACTGGAACCAAAGCGCCTACTTACGACTCGGCTCCATATTGTCAAACCCTGCTATGTTTGGTTGGCATTGACCCTCATCATACAACCCAGGGATGATGCTTCCTGGGAAAAATTAACGCAATCGATACAGGACAAACTCAGCCACGCCTACAGCCCGGTTTCAGGTGGCGGACCGGATCAATCAGGCTGGCCATTCGGGCGGAATTTATATGTATCCGAGATAGCCGATATCCTCGACCATCTGGAGGGTGTCGATTATGTGGAGACTTTAATAATTCAGCGTCTGTCGTTAACGGAAGATGATCTGTTTTCCGGTCATGAGGCCGTTATTGGGGTTCAGGTCGGTGTTTCATCTACTGTTGGTACAGATACGCGGATAGGCACAAAGTTTTCTGATGTTGGCCGGTTGATAGCGGATGGTGCCGGAAAGATCGCCGGTATTATGCTGAAGCCATACGAATTGCTCAAAATTACCGTTCGGCAACAGGATATAACAAGGGCCGGGATTGATAATATCTCCACCGCAATGACAGGAGAACGCTGATTATGGCGAGCGAAGCGAATATTCTGATACGGCATTTACCCGAAATTTATCAAGATTCAGAAGATCTTCGATTGTTGCTATCCGCGTTCGATGAAGTGTTGTTCGGGACGGGAAGCTCTGATTGTGAAAATCAGGGTTTGGAGCAAATTATCGCCAATATACCTAATTTTTTTAATCCAAAACCGGGGCAAAGGTTGGCAAACCCTTTCGCTAGGACGCCCAGTGATTTTTTGCCTTGGCTTGCCGGTTGGGTTGCATTCGAACATCTTCAGGCTATGCCTGAAGAACAATGCCGTAATATTATCGCCAGGATTGTGCCTTTGTATGCATTGAGGGGAACCAAAAAATATCTTCTGGAAATATTGACACTATTCTTTCCGGAAATTGATGTCATCATCAATGACGAAGCATTGCCTAGCATGAAGATAGGACAGTCAAGAGTCGGCAAGGAAACGCGTCTTGGTGGCGATATACCGTTTTATTTTTACGTAAAGTTAGTGTTTCCGAGTCAAAGTAATGCGTATAAAAATTTACAGGATGATAACTTGCTGGAGAAAATATGTTCAGTTATTGATTTGGCCAAGCCTGCTCATACCGCGTATCAACTGGAATATTGCAATGAGGAAGACGATAAATACGTTGATACCTTATCAGAAACTGACTAATTGTTGGACTCACAACTAATTACTTACGAATAACGTAGATTCTTGTTTTCAAGGAATCGTTGCAAAGAATTTTTAGACCGTTAACCCGGAGGGTCTTAATATGAAAAAGAAACAACAGATAGAGAATCGACCCAATTATTACAATGGCCAATTACTAATTGAGAAGGATTTTCTTTCAGAACAAAGTTATCATGTCCGGGCGCGTCGCCGTCATAACTTGAGATTACATGGTAGTGGCGTGGTTAGAGGGCTCGAAGTCATGCGCAGAAGCGATACCACAATTACCGTACAGCCAGGTTATGCCATTGATTATTCAGGACAGGAAATATTTCTTGAAAGTGCAGAAGAAATTGATCTATCTGAATTCGGGCCCAATGCCATTGTTAACGTCAGTTTGATGTTTCAGGAAGAAGAGCCGATCGAAGGTGCCGTAAAACATAATGTTAATGTCAATTCAATTGCCGCCTTTGTGGTCATCGTTACGGCAACGGCAAAAGAAGACCCCTCTGAAGTCTTACTGGCACGAGTGAAGCTTGACTCCCAAAAGAAGATTTCGGCTGATGCGATTGATTATTCGAGCACTCAATACGCAGGTACCATTTTATCGCCAGGCTGGCTGAGAATGCCATTTCGCCCCATCGGGCTTGCCAATATTCCTGAAGGTGAAGCTGAAATTCCTCCTGCTTTTAGAGTGGGGGCTACCGAGGCATTATCACCCAAACCTGAAAAACCGGACAGCAAGGATAAGGGGGCTGCTGGCACCATGGCTATTACAATCCCACCTTCCGTAACCAAAATACTTCGTTTCAGGATTGCCGGATCAAGAAACGAGGGCAAAATCACTTTCAGTTTATTAAGCAGCGGCTGGGATCCACAAAAGAATGAACATATAAACAGAGAATTAATTAAGGAAAAAACCATCACCGGTGCGCCCTTTCTGGAAACCTATCTGATTGACGAACCTTATATCGATCCGGAATATTCAACATTGTCCCTTTGGCTAAGATGTACGCAACGGACGGCCATTTCATTAATTGCGGTTCAGGTGGGATATAATCAATAGCGCTCCCAGTTTTATGGGCGTTTTCAACAAAGATGACAGTCATCGCACCAACCAGAAATAGTCGCTTGCAATTTCAGCCTCTTTAACAGTGGGCAAACTACAGTCTGATTAGTTGAAATGCAAACTTTGGACTTCATATCGGCATGGTTTCATCCACGAGACCCTAGAGAACTCTGAAGACCAAACCAAGGGAATGACGTTTATTTCTGGCCCGATCGCCATTTAGCAAAGGGTTCAAAACTCTATTTGAACATTGCTGAATTAAAACAGACAATAGACTTCCCGATTCATCTGCTGCAATAATTGAGAAACGAAGGTTATCGTAATGATAGTTTTATGGACTGACGCGCTGATTTTCATGCTGATTTTAATCATGTTGGCGCTGACGTTTTATCTGCGTGAAAAAGATCATATAAAACGCCCGTTGCAAACAATCGTTGCCAGTAAAATTGGCATGGCGTCACTGGTGATATTGCTTTTTTTTGTCCTGATCGGCTTGCTGGATTCCATCCATTTCAAACCCGCCAATGACAAAAGCAACGAGATCATAAGCCTTTTGGATTATTGGGCAACTCCACTCCGTGAGCATGGTGAAAAAACCTACTCGGCGCCATTTGCCGCTACACTTTATAGTAAAGAAATGATTATCTTGACTGATGGATCAACACTTTGGGGTTATCCCCGCTTGCAATTTGGAGGCATACATTTAACCGATCCAGAAACGCAACGCATCCCCGATATTTTACAAAAAGCGTTTTATGGTTTGGCTCAAGGCGTTGGCTTAACAGGTATTTTAATATTTTTAATACGTTTGTTGTTGGTAAAACGAAATAAATGTTTGATGCTTAGTCCAACTGCAAAAACAGTTTGGATGATGGTGTTTTTTTTCGTTTCGATGACTTACGCCTTGATCTATTTATCCGCGTATTATCATGTGCTAGGCACAGACAAAGTGGGCGAGGATGTTTTCTATCAAGCGGTCAAAAGTATCCGTACCGGTTTGGTGATCGGTACGTTGACCACGCTGATTATGCTGCCGATGTCGATCGTCTTTGGCATATTGGCGGGATTTTTTCGTGGCTGGGTTGATGATGTCATTCAATATATTTACACGACCCTCAATTCCATTCCCGGTGTGTTGCTGATAGCCGCTTCCATTTTGATGGTGCAGGTCTATATGGCGAACCATGAGCAGGACTTCACCAGCGTCGTGGTGCGGGCCGATATGCGTCTGTTATTTCTTTGTATGATTTTAGGTGTCACTAGTTGGACCGGTTTATGCCGCTTATTGCGTGCTGAGACGCTGAAACTCAGGGAAATGGAGTATGTGCAGGCGGCACAGGCTTTGGGCGTTACGCAAGTCATGATTTTAGTCCGCCATATTCTGCCGAATGTTATGCATATCGTTTTGATTTCCGTCGTGCTTGATTTCAGTTCGCTGGTGCTGGCGGAAGCCGTATTATCCTACATTAATATCGGTGTTGATCCAACCACCTATAGTTGGGGCAATATGATTAATGGTGCCCGGCTGGAAATGGCGCGAGAACCTATTGTTTGGTGGTCTTTGACCGCGGCATTTGTGTTTATGTTTGCTTTGGTGCTGGCTGCCAATTTGTTTGCTGATGTTGTGCAGGATGCGTTTGATCCTAGGCGTGGCCATAGCGGTTAATTACCCGTGATTTGAAACTATATTTGTTAAAAGCAGACCCGCCATGAATCCACCCTTACTTACCATCGAACATCTCAGCGTCACCTTTAATCAGCAACTTAAGGTTGTTGACGACATTAGTTTTACGATAAATCGGGGCGAAACTTTTGCTTTGGTTGGCGAATCAGGTTCGGGCAAATCGATCACGGCTTTGTCTGTGTTAAGGCTTCAGCCTAGTAGCGCGAGGTTAAGTGCCGCCGTCATTGAACTTGATGATGATAATTTATTGCATCGATCGGAACTCGAACTTTGTGGAATTCGTGGTAGACGCATTGGCCTGATTTTTCAAGACCCGATGTCATCACTAAATCCGGTGATGACGATTGGAAGCCAAGTTGAGGAAGTCATTAAAATTCATTTTTCCTTGTCCAAAGAGCTCATGCAGCAACGAGTGCTTAACCTATTACGGCAAGTCGAAATACCCGACCCCGAGCAACGTATCAAAGACTATCCCCATCAACTTTCGGGGGGGCAACGACAACGGGTTATGATTGCAATAGCTTTGGCCGGAATGCCGGATTTGCTGATTGCCGACGAACCCACAACATCGCTGGATGTAACGATACAGGCGCAAATAATGGCGTTATTGAAAAATATCCAGCACCAAACCGGTATGGCTTTATGGCTGATCAGCCACGATTTGGCGCTTGTTTCTACGGTAGCAGACCGGGTTGCCGTGATGCAGCGGGGTAAAATCGTTGAAACAGGAATTCCTCAGGAATTATTTGTAAATCCAAAACACCCATATACAAAAAAATTGCTTGCAGCTTTACCCTCCATCGATAACGCAGGTAAAAATAAAGCGTTTTCTCTCAAGGCTCAGGTAAATGCACCATTATTACAAGTTACAGACTATAAAGTATATTATCCAATACGGAAAGGCATTTTCAAACGTGTGGCCGGTTATGTTCGGGCAGTTGACGGAGTGAATCTTGAAATATATCCCGGTAAAACGCTGGCGTTAGTCGGCGAATCCGGTTGCGGCAAAACTACATTAGGAAAAAGCTTATTGAATTTGATACCAGAACACAGCGGCCGGGTGATGCTTGAAGGTGTCGAACTCAATAATTTAACGGGTGAACGGCTAAGGCTAAAGCGAGCTAATATTCAGATTGTGTTTCAGGATCCTTTTTCGTCGATGAACCCGAGAATGTTGGTCAATGACATTATTGCAGAGGGGCTTAGAGCATTGCATCCTGAATTCAATTCTGCCTATCGTAAAGCCAGAGTTCTGCAATTATTGCGGCAAGTCGGTTTGCCAGAGGATTCAGCATTACGTTATCCACATGAATTTTCGGGTGGGCAGCGACAACGAATCTGCATCGCCCGTGCATTGGCGGTTGAGCCTAAACTGATTATCTGCGATGAGCCGACCAGTGCTCTGGATGTTTCCGTTCAAGCCCAAATTATTCAATTGCTCAAAACATTGCAGCAGGAAAAAGGCGTAAGTTATCTGTTTATTACCCATGATTTGGCTGTGGTCGCAGAAATAGCCGATGACGTTGCCGTTATGCACCAAGGCAAAATTATCGAATGGGGTAGTGTAAGGCAAGTACTGACGGAGCCTGAAAATTCCTATACTAGAAAATTGATAGAAGCTGCTCCGGTATTTAAAAGCGAAAAAATAAGGAAAAACTGATTATGGTCTTCGAATCTCAGAAAAAATGGGATCAACTTATATACAGTATTTTTTAAAGTCATGAAATAATAACAGACAAGTTTTTCTTAATTTACATGCAGCTACGAATGTCAAGATAAATATTATATAAATATTAAGTGGCAATAACCTTATATTAACTTTGCTAATCGATATGCTTGCGATGCCATTTGAAATTGAAATTAGCTTCTGTTTGATATGCGTCATTAAAGCAATTAGCTTGCTCATAGTGTCCAATGGAGCGCCAGTTATAGTAAATAATGTCTTGGGTAGTTGGTTGCTTTGGCCAATTGACGGCGGTCTAAAATTAAAAGATGGGAATCGTTTGTTTGGAAATACTAAAACATGGAGAGGTTTGTGTTCATCAGTTTGTTTTACCTTGGTCGCGGCTGTGATTTTAGAAATTGATCCTCTTATCGGGGCATTATTTGGAGCGCTAACAATGGCCGGTGATCTTATCGCAAGTTTCATCAAACGCCGATTGGGTCGGATAGAAAGTAGCCGGGCACGGGGATTGGATGCTGTACCCGAAGCATTTTTACCGGTATGGTCATTAAAGGAGCCGTTAGCGCTTGGCTCAATTGACATAATATTAATAATAGTACTCTTTTTCCTGATTGAAGAGTTTGTGTCGCCATTACTTTTTAAATTGCATATTCGAACCAGACCCTATTAAAAATAGTGTGTATCCCAAGATTTTGCCTGATTAGAATTTATATTGCCCAGCTTTCCCGTTTCTTAGGATAATAACTATCATAATTTCGATATTTTAGAGTTTTTTTAAATGCTTTTAGATCGCGGTAAGGCAAATCAAATATGCCAAAAAATGGATTAAAAATATTAACCTACAATATTCATAAAGGGTTTAATTGGGGTAACCGGCGGTTTGTATTACATCAGATCCGCGAAGCTTTACAAGCAACGAATGCGGATTTGCTTTTTCTTCAAGAGATGCAGGGCGAGCATGAGGGGCATAGAAAAAAGGTGGCAGGCTGGCCGAGCCGGTCTCAGTTTGAGTTTATTGCTGATGGTGCTTGGCCGTTTCACATTTATGGCAAGAATGCAATTTATAGCGCCGGCCACCATGGCAATGCCATTTTAAGCAAATTTCCGTTTGAAAGCTGGGAGAATGTCAACGTGTCGCCATTTCCTTGGGCTAGCCGCAGTCTGCTGCATGGTGTAATTAAGTTGCCGAAAAGCAATCTAAATTTACATATTGTTTGCATTCACTTAGGATTGATTGGCAATGAGCGCCGCAGTCAGATTGAGAAATTGTGTAATCGTATTGATAGTCACGTGCCTCATGATGCTCCCTTGATTATAGCTGGTGATTTTAACGACTGGCTAGAGCAGGCGGAGCAGCTTTTTCATAACCATCTGGGGTTAGTCGAAGTTTTTCGAAAAACCCATGGTCACTACGCAAAAACATTTCCAGTATGGTTACCTTTTTTAGCGATGGATCGTATTTATTTTCGCGGATTGCTGCCTTTGTCTTGTGAAAGATATCTACATCCTCCTTGGCACAGACTTTCCGATCATATACCTCTGACAGCTACTTTTACCGTATGAAAGTAAAATTTTGTTCCGAAAACCTGTGGTTTACCTTACCCAACTTGTTTACGGAATTTCGGTTTATAGCTGCTCCTGTTTTGTTATGGTTAGCATGGTATGGCTATGGAATCTATTTTATGATTCTGTTGCTTTTGGTATTTCTGTCGGATTTACTCGATGGTCTTGTTGCCCGGTTGAGTGGGCAGGTCACCCAATTTGGAGCAACATTGGACAGCTGGGCTGACGTTATTACTTATTTGACTATCACAGTGGGTTGTTGGTGGTTATGGCCTGAAACAGTAAAAAATGAATTATTCTATGTTTTTTTGATTGTAACGAGTTGTTTGTTGCCGGCCATAGTGGCTTTCAGCAAGTTCAAAGGCTTCACCAGTTATCACACCTGGGGCGTTAAACTTGCCGCTGCTACGATGGGTACATCTTTATATATTCTATTTCTTGGCGGACCGGCCTGGCCGTTTCGAGTGGCTGCCGTGATTTGCATATTCGCTGCTATTGAAGAAATTCTTATCACTTTTTTACTACCCATGCCCGAGTCAAATCTGCGCTCAATTTGGCACGTGTTAAAGCGCTTGGGGAAACGTTAGATAATTTGTCATTTTGAGCCAAGTGAGAAATTTTGCTGCCGCAAGATTCATGCCATGGAACAGCTGGCAAATTTTTTTCCAATGGCCGGTATGACAAAATTATTCAAATCGCTCTTCCCTAGATTAGATCAAGCATTGACCTTGAAAAAGCCTTAAACAACAAAGGGCACGAGAACTTATCACTGAATTTACTGAATTTACTTTTCTTGGGTCAGGTTGCCACTGTGATATTTGTCAGGCGGATCGTAAATCCACTCCTGAAGGCATTTAACGGCATCTGGCCAGCTGATGGCGGAAATGCCGACCGTGCATCATGAGGGGGAAGGCATTTTGCATTTGCGGTGGTAAGCGCCTTAAAGTATACCCATCATCTTGCAAATTTCGGCATGGCTGATGAAGGCGCTGGGGTATTTGGCAAAGCTTTAGACCTTATGGATGCTGTCAAAGCCCCCCATGGACGGATTCATGGTGCCCTTTGTCGAATACCCCAGTGCCTAAATTTCATGTGCGATAGGTATGTTTCAGGAATTGCTCAGGTGTAATATTAGCTTTGCTCTGTAATCACCGCAAAAAACCAACAGCGGTTGTTATAAATCAATACACTCCGAATTCGGCTGTCTCTTCTGCATAGTCCTCGATCATCAAATGCTAAGACCCAACAAAAAGATGAGAACTAATAGCAAAGCAACTGAATATTCTTCGGCTTTAACCAGAAACGGAATTTTGTTGTCTTGCATGATTATTTCGATTCGGTTCGTAATTTGATCACGCATATGGGTGGGTTGTTGTAACATGATATTCTCCTAGTTATGATGGCTGTAACTACGCATCTGTCCCACCAGAACGCCCTGAATTTCCACTTGTTCAGGCTTGTAGCGCAAGGCCTGCATTTGGGAGTTGGCGGGGATGAGTAAGGTTTCATGGGGGTATTGCTCAATAAATTTTAGTGTTGCTTCGGCTTTATTGACTAAAGCAACTACAATTTCGCCATTACGGGCATGACTACGTTGTTCGATAATCACCCAGTCGCCGTCAAAAATACCTTGTTCGATCATTGAGTCGCCTTTAATCTTAAGGACGTAACAGGGTTTTGGTGTTTTCAATTGTTCGGGAATAGCCATGTAAGTCACCGTTTCAATGGCTTCGATCGGTTTTCCAGCAGCTATATAGCCGACCAGAGGCAACATATTCTGATCATCGGATGAATTGATCAACCGTTTGGCGTGTTCGGTTAATCGTATCCCGCGCTGCTTGCGTTCTGGCGCTTCGATTAGGTTTGCATCAATGAGGGCCTTGATATGCGTATGCAGAGAGCCACGCGATTTAACGCCAAGCGCCTGACAAAGTTCCTCCAGCGTCGGAGGGTGACGGAATCTATTCTGATTTTGCAACAAAAAATCAAAAAGTTCCTTCTGTTTTCGGGTTAGTGATTTAAGCATTTATGTTCTCAATATGTTTTTGAAAAATATACATCAAGAACGAACAAAGAACAAATTATATTTTTACAATTCATGAAAATTATGTCAATTTTGGTAAATGGCAACTAATCGGCTTATTTTGCAAGTTGTTTGATTTTACTGTCGTTTCGACCACAGGGAGAAATCTTATAAGCGCCGGAACATAGGTGAGCCTTAAGATTCGTCACTCTGCTCGGGATGGCAAAATACGCTGTTTAGTTACGGTAAATGAATAATAATTAACACTCGAATTTTGGTAATCTGATAATTTTTGGTTTTACGCTATCCTTTATCCTAATTCAGCAGTCAATCCACGAACGGCACGAAGCTTTCAAAGAATCTCAATAAAATATCAAACTGCTAGCGTTCACTTCCTGGCTTTAATAGCATAGCTTATCGACATTTCATGACGTTCTTCGTGATCTCTGTGATTAAATGCTGTTTGTTAAGATTTATGCCAGGGTTTGTACTTTCTACATCCCTTTGATTTATCATATTGCTTTATTGACAATGCCTCAGTGAGCTGATATTTTGCGCCGCTGGCACTCGGCGCCATTGAGTGCCAATTATTCGTCCGAGGTTGTTGTGGTTAATGCTCAGATTTTAAACGAGAGGTCCTTGCAGTTATTGAAAGCGCTGGTTGAGCGTTATATTAACGACGGCCAGCCGGTGGGTTCCAGGGTCTTGTCAAAAGACTCGAAAATCAACTTAAGTCCTGCAACCATCCGCAATGTCATGGCCGACCTGGAGGATTTGGGTCTGGTCCATTCGCCTCACACATCGGCGGGCAGAGTGCCAACAGTTAGTGGTTACCGCTTGTTCGTCGACAGTTTGTTGACGGTCAAACCGCTTGAATCAAAAGAGCTGTCACGTTTGCATCAGAGGCTGTCGGAACGAAGTGGCAGTGGCGATGTGATCAGCATTGCCTCGCGCCTGCTTTCGGATTTGACGAAAATGGCCGGCGTTGTGACATTACCTCGAAGAGACGTGGTTTATTTGCGGCATATCGAATTTTTGCCTTTGTCCAATACCCGTGTCCTGGTCATTTTTGTTACCAACGAACAGGAAGTTCACAACAAGATTATTAATACTTCCAGGCAATTCAGTCTGGCCGAACTTCAGCAGGCCGCCAATTATCTGAATTCTGTTTATACCGGGCAAAGTCTGATTTCGGTTAGGGAAGCCTTGTTAAAAGGGCTGCAGGAAGATCAGAAACAGATGAATCAAAGTATGTTGGATGCGGTAAATATGGCGCAGCAGGCGTTTGAGGAAAATGCTGGGAAGGAAGATTACGTGCTGACCGGCGAAACCAATTTAATGGGTTTTTCCGAATTATCCAATATGGAACAGCTGAAAAAACTGTTTGAAGCATTTAGCCAAAAACAGGCGGTTATTCATTTGTTGGATCAATGCATGAAAGCGGAAGGCGTGCAGATTTTTATCGGCGAAGAATCCGGCTATCAGGCTTTCGATCATTGCAGTCTGGTCACGTCGTCCTATTCGGTTGACGATGAGGTTGTTGGTGTCCTGGGCGTGATCGGCCCCACCCGCATGGCTTATGAAAAAATCATCCCGTTTGTCGATGTGACGGCAAAATTATTGGGCGCGGCCTTGAATCCGAAATCATCGTCCCCATCTTAAAAACATTCTTTTTTGCGCAGAAACATACTAACGAACGCGCTCCCATAACCCCTATTTTGAGGATGAATTGAATGAGTACAGATCAGGACTTACCTGAAATACAACAGGCTGAAACTGAACAGGAAACGGTCATCGAACCGGAAGCTCATACTGAAATTGCCGAGCATGAGTACACGGTCGAAGAATTAAAACTGGAGCTGGAGAAGGCTGAGCAAAAGGCACAGGACAATTGGAATAAAGCGGTTCGCGTGCAGGCTGAAATGGAAAATCTGAAAAAGCGGACGCAAAAAGATCTGGAAGATGCGCATAAATTTGCACTGACAAGTTTCGCAAAAGAATTGTTGCCGGTGTTGGACAGTTTGGTGCTGGGCTTGCAAGCGGCGACTGGCGACAGCGAAGATGTGCAGAAATTCCGCATCGGTAGCGAGCTGACTATCAAACAGTTCGAATCGGTATTCGCAAAATTTAATATTGCCACGATCGACCCGATCGGCCAGCCGTTTAATGCGGAACTCCATCAGGCAATGGTCATGCAAGCTGTGGAAGGCGCCGAACCCAATACGGTGGTCAATGTTTTTCAGAAGGGTTATACACTGAACGGGCGACTGTTGCGTCCAGCTATGGTCGTGGTCGCCAAAGCGGCGGAAAAACCGCCAGCCGATACGCCCATTATTGATGAAAAGGCTTGAACATCATAAAACCGTCCCCATATTCAATATAATTATTACATTTTTAAACCATCAAGTCCGGAGTATTCAATGGCTAAAATTATTGGTATCGATTTAGGAACAACCAACTCGTGCGTTGCTGTACTCGAGAATGGTGTTGCCAGAGTGATTGAAAACAGTGAAGGCGCTCGTACCACGCCTTCCATTATTGCGTTTACCAATGACGATGAAGTTTTGGTCGGCCAATCCGCCAAACGTCAGGCGGTTACCAATCCTAAAAACACTTTGTTTGCGATCAAACGTCTGATTGGCCGCCGTTTTAAAGATGATGTCGTGCAGAAAGACATCAAAATGGTACCCTACAAAATTGTTGAAGCCGAAAATGGTGACGCATGGGTTGAAGTTCACGGCAAAAAAATGGCAGCTCCGGAAATATCGGCCAGAGTATTGATGAAACTTAAAAAAGACGCCGAGGCTTATTTGGGTGAAGAAGTCAAAGAAGCCGTAATTACGGTGCCGGCCTATTTTAACGATTCACAACGCCAAGCGACAAAAGATGCAGGCCGTATCGCCGGTCTGGAAGTAAAGCGTATTATCAACGAACCGACCGCGTCGGCTTTGGCTTTTGGTATGGACAAACCGAAAGGTGATACCAAGATTGCGGTTTATGATCTGGGCGGCGGTACGTTTGACATTTCCATCATTGAAATCGCCGAGATCGAAGGCGAACATCAATTTGAAGTATTATCAACGAACGGCGACACTTTCCTGGGCGGTGAAGATTTCGACTCAAGGATCATCGAATATCTGGCAGCCGAATTCAAAAAAGAGAGCGGCGTGGATGTGCACAATGACCCACTGGCGTTGCAACGTTTGAAAGAAGCGGCGGAAAAGGCGAAGATAGAGTTGTCTTCCAGCCAGCAAACCGATGTCAATTTACCATATATTACCGCCGATGCATCAGGCCCGAAACATTTGAATGTCAAGTTGACGCGGGCTAAACTGGAGTCATTGGTTGAAGATTTGATCAATAAGACCAAAGGTCCTTGTGAAATTGCATTGAAAGATGCCGGTTTGTCGGCCTCACAAATTAACGATGTGATTCTGGTTGGTGGTCAAACCCGTATGCCGAAAGTTCAGGAAATGGTAAAAAATATTTTTGGCAGGGAACCCCGCAAGGATGTCAATCCGGATGAAGCGGTCGCGCTGGGTGCGGCAATCCAGGCCGGCGTACTTGGTGGTGAAGTCAAGGATGTGCTGTTGCTAGACGTTATCCCATTATCGTTGGGTATCGAAACGATGGGCGGCGTCATGACCAAGCTAATCGAAAAAAACACGACGATCCCAACCAATGCATCGCAGATTTTCTCTACCGCCGATGATAACCAGACTGCTGTGACCGTGCATGTGTTACAGGGTGAGCGTGAAGTTGCATCGGCCAATAAATCGCTGGGCCGTTTTGATTTGCAGGATATTCCACCTGCGCCTCGCGGAATACCCCAAATTGAAGTGGCGTTTGATATTGACGCCAACGGAATTTTGAATGTGTCGGCTAAAGACAAGGCGACCGGAAAAAAACAATCGATTGTCATTAAAGCGTCCAGCGGTTTGTCCGATGAAGAAGTGCAGCGCATGATCAAGGATGCCGAAGCTCATGCTGATGAAGACCGCAAACTGACACAACTGGTGGCAGCTCGAAACCATGCCGACAGTATGATTCACGCGACGGAAAAATCGTTGAAAGAACTGGGTGACCAGGTCGGCGCAGAGGAAAAAACGGCGATTGAACATGCTATCGAAGCGTTGAAGCAGGCGGTAAAAGGCGATGATAAGGCTGTTATTGAAGCCAAAACCAATGATTTGACCGAATTGTCGGGTAAACTGGCAGAACGCGTTTACGCGCAAAAAACAGCGACCGAAAGCGATAGTCCAGGCGCAGGAGCCTCCTCGGGGACGGGCAGCCATACTGCAGCGGATGACGGCGTGGTTGATGCCGAATTCGAAGAAGTCAAAGAAGACGATAAAAAATAAGCGTTTTCAATGCCTTAATTTAAGGCTGATGAAGTGATTTAGCACAACAAGGGGCTTATGCCCCTTGTTTGCGTTCTGAACTGAGCGGACCAGGTCAGCATGACTGGTATCGGTAACTTATTTGAGATATAAGAAAAAAACATGGCGGCAAAAGAAGATTTTTACAAGCTGCTCGGCGTTGATAGAAACGCCAGTGATGCGGAAATAAAAAAAAGCTATCGCAGCAAGGCGATGAAATATCATCCGGACCGGAATAAAGATAACCCGGAAGAAGCCGAAGCCAAATTCAAACAAATCAAGGAAGCTTACGAAGTATTATCGGATCCGAAAAAACGTGCGGCTTACGACCAGTTTGGCCATGCCGGAGTCGATCCATCAATGGGTGGCGGGCGTCATGGCGGTTTCACTGCAGAAAGCTTCAGTGACGTGTTCGGCGACGTGTTTGGCGATATATTCGGTGGCGGCCGGCAGCGCAGTAGCGTGCAACGCGGTTCGGACTTGCGCTACAATCTGGAGTTAACGCTGGAAGAAGCGGTTGCCGGTACGGATGCCAAGATCAGGGTACCAGTACTCGTGGCTTGCGGTGAATGCAAGGGATCCGGGGCCAGAAAAGGTTCGAGTCCGGTTATCTGCACAACGTGTCATGGCCATGGCCAGGTCAGAATGCAGCAGGGCTTTTTTTCGGTGCAACAAACCTGCCCCACCTGCCGCGGTACCGGCAAGCAGATCAAGGATCCATGCGGTGCTTGTCATGGACAAGGCCGTGTTCAGGAAACTAAAACCCTGTCGGCAAAGATTCCAGCTGGTGTCGATACTGGCGATCGCATTCGTCTCGCGGGCGAAGGGGAAGCCGGCGAACGTGGCGGGCCTCCCGGTGATCTTTATGTGCAGATTCAGGTCAAAGACCATCCGATTTTTACTCGTGACGGCGCCAATTTGTATTGTGAAGTACCGATCAGTTTCCCGACTGCCTGCCTGGGCGGCGAGTTGAATGTACCGACGCTGGACGGCAAAGTAGTGCTGAAAATACCGCCAGAAACACAAACCGGAAAATTGTTCAGACTTCGGGGCAAAGGTGTCAAGCCGGTCAGGGGTGGTGCAGTCGGCGATTTGATGTGTAAAGTCCAGATCGAAACTCCTGTACATTTGACCAAGGAGCAAAAGGCGCTGATCGAATCGCTAGCTCAATCATTATCTGGCGGTGGTAAACAGCATAGCCCTCAGGAACATTCCTGGACCGACGGCGTAAAAAGCTTTTTTGATAAATTGACAGGCTAATCATGACACGAATCGCAGTGGTCGGCGCATCTGGCCGGATGGGGCTGAATTTAATCAAAGCAGTGGTGGCGTCTGATAAAGTTGCATTAACCGTTGCGATTTCCCGTCCCGGCAGTCCGGCAGTAGGCAGGGATGCGGGCGAATTGGCGGGTATCGCTGCAGCCGGCGTTCAGGTGGTTGACGAACTGGCAGCTGTGCTCGATCAATTTGACGTGCTGATCGATTTTACCAGGCCCGATGCCTCGATGGCGTTTATCGAAATCTGTAGAAAGGCCGGTAAAAAAATGGTAATTGGCACCACCGGCTATAGTGATGCGCAAAAGGCCGAAATAACAGGAGCATCCAGAGATATCGGGATTGTCATGGCTCCAAACATGAGCGTCGGGGTTAATCTGTCGCTCAAATTGCTGGCTTTGACCGCCAAAGTAATGGGTGATTACACCGACATCGAAGTCATTGAAGCGCACCACCGGCACAAGGTCGATGCACCGTCAGGCACAGCCTTGCGCATGGGTGAAGTGATTGCGAAGTCGTTAGGCCGGGACTTAAAGGATTGCGCCATTTATGGCAGGGAAGGGCATACTGGTGAACGCGACCGGAAAACCATAGGTTTTTCCACAATCCGTGCCGGCGACATTGTCGGTGAACACACGGTCATGTTTGCCGATGAAGGCGAACGTGTGGAAATCAACCACAAGGCCACCAGCCGCATGACTTTCGCCAATGGCGCCGTTAGAGCGGCCGTTTGGATTAAAGACAAGCAAAACGGATTGTACGATATGCAGGATGTCCTGGAACTTACGTAGAGTGGATGCCAGCGCGCGATCAGCTAAAAATTAGAAGACTTCTCATCCTTAAAGCCCCTGACTGGTTGCGTTTTAACTGGACTATTTGTACACGAATCGAACATCAAATTTCGGCAACTGATTGAAGTAATAAAATCGTTGCAAGCCAAGTATAGTTAGGTCTTCTGCTCATATTAACATACCGGGAATACCAAAATTTGCATAGAAAAAAGTATGACTATTCAACGTATTTTGTCAAACCGAGCAAAGCGAGGAATCATAAGTTTCACTGATGTTCCAGCGCTTTAAAGAATACTCCCGATGGTCGAAATGACCGTGAAATCAAGCTGCTTGTAAAAAACGCTGAATCGTTACGACGATTTAAATAAACTTTGGGCATGAATAGGGCAAGGGCTATAACAGCCAAGTTAAAACCGTTGGAAAACTGGCCTTGTAATGTCACCATTAATGTCCGTAAAACTTCGATGCCACCCTTTACAAACCTTTCCTGCCGGTACTGATTTCTCTCAAATACATGTTCGCTTCATTCAAAGGGCTTCTCACCAACCTGTAAGCAAGGCAAGACAATTCTGCCGTTGCCGGCCCAGAGACAAGGACGAATAGAAAGCAAGCTTTTGGCCGGGCAATGGTTGGTTGCCCAAAAATATTGATTACCTGCTGGTAGTGTAACTATGTAGAATCAATCAGCGATGGAATTATTATTGACGAGTCACTCACCAAAAGCTGCATCACATAAAAAGATGCTGCCTCAGTTTTAAGCGCTACCACGAGTACTTGCATAAATCTTTATCACCAAAAAAATATTATTAATCAAAAACATACGTGTCAAAATAACAGCCAATATTTATCTCGCCTAACACTGAGTTTTTTCATAATAGATCAGCATTGACGCTATCTCCTGAAACACCGTATGATGAGCCATTTATTGGCAATTCAGGAAATCATGGGGCAGGAAATTACTTTAACGCATTTTGATGCTAACGACTTTAAAGGTTTTTATCAAAAGCTAGAGCAAGAGACTTTACTGCTCGGAAACTTGATTGCGCAGAAAAGATGCTCTGGGCGCGATCCTGTCGCCGGATTTGAAATAGAGGCCTGGCTGGTCGATAAAGCAATGCGCCCTTCACCTATCAACAAATATTATTTAGCAACATTAAATAATCCCCTGGCTTCAGCAGAACTTGCCAAATTCAATATAGAACTAAACTGCAATCCCGTACCTTTGACGGGCGACGTTTTCAGTAATTTACTTAAACAACTGCAAACAACCTGGAATAACGCCTATCAACACGCAAAAAGATTGGACCATCATGTTGTCATGATTGGAATTCTACCCACTTTAAAACAGGAGGACTTACATCTTGGTAATATGTCGGATATGCACCGATACCGTGCGCTGAATGAACAAATTCTACATTCCCGAGGCAAACCCATACATATCGATATTTCGGGAACAGAACATCTGAAAATCGAACATCATGACGTCATGCTCGAAGCAGCGACGACATCATTCCAAACACACATTCAGCTACCATTACAGGTTGCACATCACTATTATAATGCATCCATTATTGCATCGGCCGCCATGGTCGCCTTATGTGCCAACGCGCCCTTTTTGTTCGGGAAAGAACTCTGGCATGAATCCAGGATTCCCCTTTTCGAGCAAGCCATAGAAACAGGCGGCTATGATGGGGCCGCTCAGGGCCCGGTTAAAAGGGTCAGCTTTGGCTCCGGCTATGCGAGACATTCCATCATTGAATGTTTTCAGGAAAATCTTCAACATTTCCCGGTATTATTACCCGTAAATCAGAATTCTGCTGTTGAGACCTTTAGTCATTTACGTTTGCATAATGGCACTATCTGGCGGTGGAACAGACCCCTGGTAGGTTTTGACGACGATGGCATGCCTCATTTCAGAGTGGAGCACCGGACACCAGCCGCGGGACCTTCAGCCCTGGACTCAATTGCCAATGCCGCATTCTATTACGGTTTGGCCCAGAATATTTGCGCCGAGATCATTGAAAAGGGAATACCCTTACCATTTTCACAAGCAAAAGACAATTTTTATCAATCCGCCCGTTATGGCCTGGATGCTCATATTACCTGGTTTGACGGAAGCCGACATCGCCTTCAGCATTTACTGCAATCGGAACTGCTGCCGAGAGCATCAAAAGGATTAAAATCACTGGGCGTTGACAATGCCGAAATAGAAAATTATTTAGGCGTCATCCGGCAACGCTCAGCCAACAGACAAAACGGCTGTTATTGGCAGCTTCATTACAGCCGTGAACATGACCGTGATCTCACGGAAATGACACGGAGTTATTTAAAGCATCAAAATTCCGGTAAACCGGTTAGCGAATGGCCCTTGTGTGAATAATCCTTTTTTTGATCAATTGAATGGCTTGCCGGCAGGTTTGCTGGAAGTCGATTCGCTAAATTTGCATACAATCTTACCCAAACCGGCTCTGATTCATTTGCCGGGTAAACAGATTGAGCCGCTATTTGTCTCGGTATTGCTGCATGGTAATGAACCAACTGGGTTTATTGCCGTGCAGTTACTGCTAAAAAAATATCAAAGCAAACAGCTGCCTCGTTCGCTGTCGTTATTTTTTGGTAATGTCAGTGCCGCCAGCCAAAATGTAAGACGCTTCGACAATCAACCGGATTACAACCGTATCTGGCCAGGCACTGAGTTACCGGCTTGCGCGGAGAAGGAAATGGCTAACGCCATTGTTGATATCATGGAAAAACGTAATGTTTTCGCCAGTGTCGACATTCATAACAATACCGGTTTGAATCCGCATTATGCCTGCATAAACAGCCTGGACAACCGATTTTTACAGCTGGCGTCCCTGTTCAGCCGCTTGATCGTTTATTATACTCGGCCTAAAGGCGTACAATCCGCTGCATTTGCTACGCTTTGTCCGTCAGTCACACTGGAATGCGGAAAACCCGGCCAGCAGCATGGCGTAGAACACGCGCTGGAGTATATCAATAGCTGCCTGCATCTGACCGAATTGCCGAAGCAGCCGATTCTGCCACAAAACATCGATCTATTTCATACGGTCGCCCAAGTTAGAATAGATGACCCTATCAACTTCAGTTTCAAGCATGCAGACGTCGATCTGCTGCTGAATCCAGATCTTGACCGGATGAATTTTACCGAAGTCTCACCCGGTACCGTTTTTGGCAAAGCTTCGGCCAATAACGGCATGCCGCTGATCGTCCACGATGAAAACGGCAATAACGTCACGGACCATTTTTTTACTCTGCAAAACGGTGATCTGCAATTAAACCGGCTCACGATGCCCTCCATGTTGACGCTGGATGAACGTGTCATCAGGCAGGACTGTCTTTGTTATTTAATGGAAAGAATTCATTTATGAGCTTCTGGAAAACCAAGCATCTATCCGAAATGACCACCGATGAGTGGGAGTCTCTATGTGATAACTGCGGCAAATGTTGTTTGCACAAACTGGAAGACGAGGATAGCGGAAAAATTCACTTCACCAGTGTCGCCTGTAATCTCATCGACTTGAAGACATGCCGCTGCACCCATTACCACGAACGCACCAGTCTAGTTCCGGAATGTCTTGATTTAAAACAGCACGATTTCGCTGAATTCAACTGGCTGCCGGCCACGTGTGCTTACCGGTTGCTGGCCGATGGCAAGGACCTCCCGTCATGGCATCCGCTGGTATCAGGAAGCTCGAAAACTGTGGAAACAGCGGGCGTTTCGATCCGCAGTTATGCCATGAAAGAATCCGAAGTCGATGATCTGGAGGATTATATGATTGAATGGCTAGGTTGATTTTGGACAGCATCGCATATAACAAGGTTTTAACGATGGGAGCTTTGAACTGAATCAGTTTAAACTCAATCGGGATGTTCTGGATTACGAGTTTAGAAGTTCACGTCATTCGAACAAAGCGCAAAAATTTAACAAAATGATCATCTCAAACCGGCCAACTGTGGTCGTCCCTGTTTTCAAGCTTGGCAGTGCCGGGCATAAAATCAGCGTGTCCGAACTTCAGTTCTTTATAAGCACAGCTTTATAAAGCTCATTTTTCATCACCCGTAATCAAGTACCCAAATACGCCTTGCTGACCCGTGGGTTAGTCAATATGTCCTGCCCGGTCCCGGCCAGCACAACACTCCCCGTTTCCAGAACATAAGCCCGAGATGCTATGCTCAACGCCATATTCGCGTTCTGCTCTACCAGCAGAATAGTGACTCCAGATCGATTGATGTCCTGAATAATACGGAAAAGTTCATGAACTAGTCGAGGAGCCAGTCCCATAGAAGGCTCGTCCAGCAGCAACAGTCGGCCCCGACTCATTAATGCCCGCCCCACAGCCAACATTTGCTGTTCGCCCCCCGATAAAGTCCCGCCATGCTGCTGCCGGCGCTCCTTGAGTCGCGGAAAAATCGTAAAAACCCTATCGTAATCGGCATCAATCTCGCCTTTGTCCTTTCGCTGCCAGGTGGCCAGCCGGAGATTTTCTTGAACTGTCAGGTTACCGAAAATTCCACGACCCTCCGGCACGTGAGCGATACCCATGCCTACGATCAGGTGCGCCGGAACTTGCTGGAGCTTTTGTCCATTGAAAACGATTGAACCGGTAAAGGGTGTGAGTCCGGAAATCGCCCGCAAAATCGAACTTTTTCCTGCGCCGTTTGCGCCGATAAGCGTGACGATTTCACCCTTTTTGACTGTGAAGGACACCCCGTGTAATGCCTTGATTCCGTCGTAACGAACTTCTAAATCATGAACTTCCAGTTGCAGATTGGTATTATGATTCGTTGAATCGTTCATTCGACTGGAATCACGCCTAAATAGGCTTCCAATACCTTGGGGTGATTCTGGATCATCTTGGGTGTTCCTTCAGCCAAGGTTACACCAAAATCGAGAACCTTGATGCGTTCGCAAATCCCCATGACCAACTGCATCTGATGCTCGATCAGCAGAATAGTAAGTTTAAATTGCTGACGGATCCACTGAATTAACTCCATCAATTGATCAATTTCATTTGGGTTCATCCCCGCAGCGGGCTCGTCAAGCAACAGCAGCTCCGGTGAAATGGCCAGTGCTCTGGCGATTTCAAGCCGCCGTTGTAAGCCGTAGGGAAGGTTCTTTGCTGTTTCCCCAGCGAGATGCTCTAGTTTGAAGATGGCCAGCAGCAGTCGGGAATTCTCGATAATGCGCTGTTCTTCACGGCGATAGTGGCCTATGTGCAGCAACCCCTCCAAGGGGCTGTAGTTGACCTGGGCATAGTGTGCAATACGCACATTATCCAATACTGACAAATCACGGAACAGGCGGATATTTTGAAAGGTGCGGCCGATACGGAGGGCAGCAATCTGATTGGGGTTCTTGCCCACAAGCTCCGTCCCTTTGAAACGGATACTGCCTTCACTGGCCCGGTAAACGCCAGTGATCAGATTAAAGACCGTGGTTTTACCTGCCCCATTGGGTCCAATGACGCCCATCAGATCGCCGTAGTACAGGTCCAGATTAAAATCAGCAATCGCACATAATCCACCGAACTGATGCCCCACCTTAGTTGCCGTCAATAACGCCATGCGGATCCCTTTCCTGCGGGTTGTTGAAATGATGAGCCGCTCTGTCACGCCTAGGGATAAAGCCACGGAACTCTCGCAACCCCATGATTCCTCTGGGCCAGTAAAGCATGACCAGAATCAGTGTCAATGGCATGATCACCATTCGCCATACGCCCAAATGACTGATGAAGTGTTCATTTAGCGGAACGAATACAAAGGAAGGCAGCCATGACAACAAACTGGCCATCGTCGATGGCCGCAACAGCTCTAACAGAACCGTGAAAAGAGTCGCGCCCAGGATTGACCCTCCTATCGATGCGATGCCGCCCAAGTAGACCATAATCAGGATGTCAGTGGACTTGGTGATATCAAAAATCCGGGGACTGATGAATTGCAACAGATGGGCGAACAGCGCACCTGCGATGCCGGCGCAGAACGACGATAGCATGAAGGCGAATAATTTAACTTGTTTAGTGTTGACGCTCATCAGGTCGCTGGCGATTTCATCCTCGCGTATCGACAGTACGCCGCGCCCGTATTTGGAATAGATAAAATTGCGGATCATCCACACCAAGGTCACTGTCCAGAAAAACACCCAGGGTAAGGTAGTCAGTTTCATAATGCCCGGAATACCGCGGGGTCCGCCGATGAAGTCGATATTCTCGATCATGGATTTGACGATCATCAGGAAAGCCAGGGTAATGATGGCCAGATAGTCACCTCGAACCTTAAATGAGGGGATGGCCACGATCATGCCCAGCAACGCGGTAGCCAATCCGCCGGACAGCACTGCGCACGGGAACAACAAGGGGAAGTCGGTCACTGGGAGTACTTTCATGGTCAACAACACCGCAGTATAAGCACCCACCGCCATGAAGCCGGCGTGAGCCAAGGAAAACTCGCCCATATAGCCATTCACCAGGTTCAGGCTGACGGCCAGGATGATATTGATTCCCACGTACATCAATATCAGTTGAACGTACACGCTGAGAAGATGGTATTCCGGAATAACGAAGGCAAGACCGAAGCCGATTAGCAGTAGAACCGGCACAAGCCAGGGCTTTTCCAGCAGCAAATCCCATTGTTCCCTCAGCAAGGCGATCATACTTTTTGGATGCGTGGTTTACCCAGAATTCCGTAGGGCCGGATGATAATCAACAGCATTAGCAGAGTGAAGGCGACGAAATCCCGGTAAGTGGAAGGGAAGAAAGCCACG
>Ga0209798_10000274_pt1 | contig 30191 bp, 31 predicted proteins | sample DOMMetBare3Fresh_FD_187475 | JGI IMG/M metagenome (GOLD analysis project Ga0209798, IMG submission 187475) | Wetland sediment microbial communities from St. Louis River estuary, USA, under dissolved organic matter induced mercury methylation -... | ecosystem: Environmental > Aquatic >... | reverse complement strand
AGAAGGCGATGGCGATGGCCAAGGAAGCGCTGATGGACGACATCGACATGTTCGAGTTGAAGCGGCGCGGCCCGAAGACCGACGAAGAGAAGCTGCGCGTCGAACTCTGCGACAAGGTCAATGCGCTGGGCATCGGCGCGCAGGGCCTGGGCGGGCTGACCACCGTGCTCGACGTGAAGATCAAGAGCTGGCCGACGCACGCCGTCGGCAAGGCGGTGGCGATGATCCCCAATTGCGCCGCCACACGCCACGCGCATGTGGTGATGGACGGCTCGGGGCCAGCCTATCTCGAACCGCCGAGCCTGGACCTGTGGCCCGACGTGCGCTGGCAGCCCGACTACAACAAGAGCAAGAGAGTCGACGTCAACACGCTGACCAAGCAACAGGTGGCGGCGTGGAAGCCGGGCGACACGCTTCTGCTGTCCGGCAAGATGCTCACCGGCCGCGACGCCGCGCACAAGCGCATCCAGGACATGCTGGCCAAGGGCGAGCGGCTGCCGGTGGACTTCACCGACCGCGTCATCTACTACGTCGGTCCGGTCGATCCGGTGCGCGACGAGGTCGTCGGCCCCGCCGGCCCGACCACCGCGACGCGCATGGACAAGTTCACCGAGATGATGCTGGCGCGGACGGGACTGATCTCGATGATCGGCAAAGCCGAGCGCGGGCCGGTGGCGATCGAGGCGATCAAGAAGCACAAGAGCGCCTACCTGATGGCCGTCGGCGGCGCGGCCTACCTCGTCTCGAAGGCGATCAAGGGCGCCAAGGTCGTCGCGTTCGCCGATCTCGGCATGGAGGCGATCTACGAGTTCGACGTCAAGGACATGCCGGTCACGGTGGCGGTCAGTTCCGACGGCACCAGCGTGCACAACACCGGACCGAAGGAGTGGCAAGCGAGGATCGGCAAGATCCCCGTGACCGTCGCCTGAACCAACGCCCTGCAGCACCCATGCCCGCCCACATCCTCCAGTCCCTGCCCGCCGGCGAACGCGTCGGCATCGCGTTCTCCGGGGGCCTCGACACCAGCGCCGCGGTGCTGTGGATGCGCAAGAAGGGCGCCATTCCCTGCGCCTACACGGCCCATCTCGGCCAGCCCGACGAGAGCGACTACGACGAGATCCCACGCAAAGCCAAGGCCTACGGCGCCGACATTGCGAGGCTGATCGACTGCCGGCCGCAGCTCGTCGCCGAAGGCATCGCGGCGATCCAGTCCGGCGCCTTCCACATCAGCACCGGCGGCGCCACCTACTTCAACACCACGCCGCTGGGCCGCGCGGTCACGGGCACGGCGCTGGTGATCGCGATGCGCGAGGATGGCGTCGACATCTGGGGCGACGGCAGCACGTACAAGGGCAACGACATCGAGCGCTTCTACCGCTACGGCCTGCTCGCCAATCCGAAGCTGCGCATCTACAAACCCTGGCTGGACCAGACCTTCATCGACGAGCTCGGCGGCCGCAAGGAGATGAGCGAGTTCCTCGTCGCCAACGGCTTCGACTACAAGATGAGCGTCGAGAAGGCCTACTCGACCGACTCCAACATGCTCGGCGCGACGCACGAAGCCAAGGACCTGGAGTTCCTCAACGCCGGGATGCACATCGTCAAGCCGATCATGGGCGTGGCCTTCTGGAAGTCCGAAGTCGACGTGAAGGCGGAGATGGTCTCCGTGCGTTTCGACGAAGGCGTGCCGGTGGCGCTGAACGGCAAGACTTTCGCCAACGCGGTAGCGCTGTTCGAGGAAGCCAACCGCATCGGCGGCCGCCATGGCCTGGGCATGTGCGACCAGATCGAAAACCGCATCATCGAAGCCAAGAGCCGCGGCATCTACGAGGCCCCGGGCATGGCGCTGCTGCACATCGCCTACGAGCGCCTGGTCACCGGCATCCACAACGAAGACACGATCGAGCAGTACCGCGCCAACGGCCGCCGCCTGGGCAAGCTGCTCTACCACGGCCGCTGGTTCGACCCGCAGGCGCTGATGCTGCGCGAGACGGCGCAGCGCTGGGTCGCGCGCGCTGTGACCGGCGAGGTCACGCTCGAACTGCGCCGCGGCAACGACTACACGATCCTGAACACAGAGAGCGCCAACCTCACCTACCACCCCGAACGGCTGACGATGGAAAGCGGCGTGGGGGCCTTCACCGCGGCCGACCGCATCGGCCAGCTCTCGATGCGCAACCTCGACATCGACGACACGCGCGACAAGCTCGGCGTGTATTCGCGCGCCGGTCTGCTGGGCGGCACCGGGGACGGCGCCCTGCCGCTGCTCGGCGGCACCGGAGCAAAGAAGGCTGGCTGAGCCACGCCGGGAGTCGATGGCTCCTTTGGGCGATGTGCGGCGTGCGCGCGTTGCGGACACTGTCGGCTGGATGGAACCAACCGCCGTGACTACCGAGGAGCCCGCCATGTCCACCACCCTGTGCGTCATCACACCGACCCGCCGGCCCGGCGTGCTGGCAACCGCCGACCGCGCCTGGCTCGCCGCCAGCCGGCAATGGCGCGACGCGCCGGTCGCACGACTCGGCGCCCTGGCGCTGGCCGCCTGCGCCGCCGGCGTGATCATGGTCCTCGGCGCCCAGCCCGCGGTCTCTTGAGTCGCTGATCCCGCGCCGTGCGGCGGTCAGTCGCCGCACGGCGCGCATTGTCGAAACCCGCTCGCGGGGGCGGGGCTTTCGACCATGCGCCCGCAAGGCAGCCGCCGCCCTGCTCGTCCGCCCTCCCGCGCGGCGGCCGATCGGCCAGGGGCGAGCTCTCGCGCTGCCTGCACGGTCCGGCGAGAATCTGGCGGTCACCGCCGCGCCGGTTTGCCGCCCAATGTCTTCGTTCGCCCGCACCAAGATCCAGCCGCCGCGGCCGCGCGCCGGTACGCTGATCGAACGGCCGACCCTCGAGGAGCCGCTCACCGAGGCGCTGCTCGCGCGCCGGCTGGTGCTGATCTCGGCGGCGGCGGGCTTCGGCAAGACCTCGGCGCTCGCGCGCCAGATCGAACGACTGCCCGCCGGTACCGCAGTGGCCTGGGTCTCCTGTGACGAGGGCGACCTGCCGCTGCAGCTGTTCAGCTGCCTGGTCGCCGCCCTCGAGCCCTTCGACCTGCCCTGGCGCGCCGCGCCCGATGCGCTGATCTCCGCCGCAGCGAGCGCCCGGGACACGCAGGCGGGTCGTGCCGCGTCGCAGCGTGCGATCGCCAGCGAACTGCTCAACGCACTGGACGCCTGCGAGGTGCCGCACGGTGTGATCATGGTCGACGACCTGCACCGCATCACGCACCCCGGCGTGTTCGAGTTCATCGACCGTCTGCTCGAGCGCATGACGCCACGCTGGACCATGGCCATCGCCACCCGCGAGGTCCCGCCGATCGCGCTGGCACGGCTGCGCGCGAGCGGCGAGGTTGCCGAGTTCGCGCTCGATGCGCTGCGCTTCGACGAAACCGAGACGCGCACGCTGGCCGCGCTCGCCGGTCTCGATGCCGACGCGGCGCGCGCGCTGCATGCGCGCACCGCCGGCTGGCCCGCGGGCCTGCGGCTGGCGCTCAACGTGCTGAGGTCCAGGCCCGGTGCCAGCCTGGAAGGCTCGGCGCCGATCATCGACCGCCAGGTGTTCGAGTTCCTCGCCGCCGAGGTCCTCGACCGCCTCGCCCCCGAGTTGCGCAATTTCCTGCTCGCGACTTCGGTGCTGCCCGAGCTCACCGCAGGGCGCTGCGCTGCGCTGACGGGCGACGAACGCGCGGCCGAAAGGCTCGAAGCGATCGAACGCGCGGGGCTGTTCGTCAGCACGCTGGCCGAGAGCGAACCCACGCTGCGATTGCACGACCTGTTCCGCGACGCGCTCGAGCACCGCCTGAAGCGCGAGCGCGCAGCCGACCTGCCCGCTCTGCTGGAACGCGCCGCGCGCACCGAACCCGACGCCGCCCGGCGCCTGGGCTACTGGTTGCGCGCCGAGCGCTGGGACGAGGCGGCGCGTGAACTTCACCTGCAGACCTACGACCTGCTGACGGCCAGCCAGACGGCCACCGTCGAACGATGGTTGGCACGCTTCCCCAGTGCGCTGCACGACAGCCAGCCCGATCTGCTGCTCGTTCGCACGTTGATCAGCTGGATGCACTGGCGCTGGCGCGACATGATCGTGGCCTCGCATGCCGCGGCCGACCGTCTCGAACAGCAGGCGCGGCCGCTCGATGCGATGACGGCCCGCGCCTACGGCGTGCTGGCCCTGCGCAGCGGCGGCGAGCGCGCGGCCAGCGACGCGCTCGCGCTGCAACTGAACCGCGAGGTCGAGGCCTTGCTGGCCGAACGCGCCGCCGAGATGCGGGCCGGCAAGCGCTGGGAAGGGCACGAGCCCGGCATCATGGCCGCGCTGCTCGGCCGCGAGTCGGTGGTCTGGGCCGCATTCGACGACGCGCGCCTGGACGATCTGGCCGGGCCCACTGAGCGATCGATCGATCTGCTCGACCATGCCACCGGCGTGGCGCCGCTGTTCCAGATGCTGCCGCTGCCGGCCTACGTGGGGCTGCGCGGCATGCAGCCGGCGCTCGCACGCTACGTGCGCAAGGCGCGCGAACGTCTGACCCGCGACGATACCCACCTGGGCACCCTGGTGCAGGCGCTGGACGGCAGCCTGCGCGTGTGGGCCGGCGACGTGGTGGCCGGGCGCGCGCTGCTGCGCGAGGCCGCCGCCGAGGTGCGATGGCACGACTTCCCGCTGCGCAGCACGGACCATGTCTATCCGTTCCTCTGCGTGGCCGACGTGCTGATGGGCGACTTGAGCGCCCTGCGCGACGACGCCGCGGTGCTCGAACAGACCCTGCTGCGCGCCTCCGAACTGCCCGCCATCGGGCACCGCGTGGCCAGCGAACTGTTCTTCGTCGGGCGCTGGCTGCTGGCGGGTGACCAGGTCGAGCCGGCGCTGCAGGTGTGGCGCCGCGTCGCCGACTGGGAGGACCCGCGCACGCGCCCGTTGTGGCGTGTCCAGGTCAGCACCCTGCCGGCCTTCGTCGCGCTGGCCGAGGACCGTCTCGCGGACGCCGAACGGGGATTCGCGGCGGCGATCGCGCGGCACGGCCAGCAGCTGGATCTGCAAGGTCAGCTGACCGAGTTGCGCCTGCGCGGCGCCGAACTGCGCCTGAAGCTGGGCCGCGCGACGCGCGACGCCGCGGCCCTGCTCGGGCCGTTGTTCGAGCGCCACCATGGCGACGCCGACATCGCCGCGGTCTGGCTCGCCGGCCCGGATCGCCTGCTTGGGCTGGCCCGCACGCGCTGGAACGGCGCGCTGCCGCAGGAGCACATCGCCACGCTGGCGCGCTGGGCGCAAGGCGCCAAGGCACTGCGCGGTGCGCCCACGTCGATCAGCGCGCGCGTCATGCCGGCGGCGGACGGCGTGCTTTCCGAGCGCGAGCGCGAGGTGCTGGTCCGCATCGCCGCGGGCGACAGCAACAAGCTGATCGCGCGGGCGTTCGATCTCAGCCCGCACACGGTCAAGCGCCACGTGGCCAACATCCTCGACAAGCTCGACCTGCGCTCGCGCGGCCAGGCCGCGGCCTGGTACCGCGAGCACGGCGCGGTGTGACCTTGCGCGCGGGTCGCACCATCGACGACATGACCACGGCCCGACGCACCCTGCTCGCCAGCGCGCTCGGTGTCGCGTTCACGGTGCGCGCGCGCGCCCAGGACCGCGCGGTCGATCTGCGTTGGATCGCCGAAGCCCAGCGCCAGCGCCGCATCGCGCTGGGGTGGGGCGACCAGCCGTACGGCGCGGTGCTCGTGCTCGACGGCCAGCTCGCCGGCGAGGGCCCGAGCCGCGTCGTCCAGCGCAACGACCCCGACGCGCATGCCGAACGCGTGGCCATCGCCGACGCGCAGCGACGCCTGGGCCGTGCGGTCCTGGCGGGCAGCACGCTGTATTCGACCTCGCGCGCATGCCGCGTGTGCGAGCGCGCCGCCGCGCTGGCCGGCGTGGCGCGCATGGTGTACGGCGAGCAGGCGCAGGACGGCGGCGCGCCGCGCGCCTGACGGACGCTCGGAGCAAGCGGTCGCCGGGAGTGGCCCGCGCGGGTCGCCCGCAATGGCTCCTTCGGCCGATGCGCCCCACGGCGGCGATCGCAACACTGGCGTCATGCCTGGCGCAACCGGCGCGGGCAACCCTCGGAGAACGCAATGACCATCGCATCGACCCTCGACTCCCAGGCCTTGCGGGCGGCAGACCCGCCGCGGGCCGCGACCGCACCGCGCGTGGACCTGTACGCCGCGATCCACAAGGCGCTGCGCCTGTTCATGTCCGACACGCTCGGCCGGGTCGGCTGGCTCGACCTGGACGATGCCGGCGAGCGTGACGCCACGCTGGCCCAGGTCGATGCGCTGCTCGGGCTGTGCCGCCAGCACGTGGCGCACGAGAACCAGTTCATCCACACCGCGATCGAGGCACGCCGCGCCGGTGAGTCGGCGCTCGTGGCCGCCCAGCACGACGAGCACCTCGACGCGATCGACGACCTGCAGGCCGAGGCCGCGGCGCTGCGCACCCAGCCCACGCCGGCCGCGGCGCACCGCTTCTATCGCCACCTCGCGGTCTTCGTTGCCGAGAACTTCGAGCACATGAATCTCGAGGAGACGGTCCACAACCGGGCGCTGTGGGCGGCCTACAGCGACGCGGAGCTTCAGGCGATCGAGCAGCGCCTCGTGGCCTCGGTCCCGGCCGATGAAATGGCGCTCGTGCTGCGCTGGATGATGCCGGCGATGAACCCGGCCGAGCGAGCCGCAATGCTCGGCGCGATGCAGCAGCAGATGCCGCCGGAGGCGATGCGTGGCGTGCTCGAGTGCGTGCGGCCGCACCTGGACGACGCGGGGTGGTCCAAGCTCGCGCGTACGCTGTACATCCCGATGGCAACCGACCGCGTGTCGGCTTGACGTGAACCACAGGAGCAAACGGACATGAACCCCTGGATTCGACGCGGGCTGTGGCTCGCGCTCTTGCTGATCGTGCTCGTCGCCGCCACGGTGACCATGGGCTTGGCGCTGGGTGCGCGCAAGGCCGATCGCCGGATCGAGATCGCGCCGCACGCGCTGGTCGTGCCTTTCGAACCCGGCGCGATCGAGCGCGGGCGCTACCTGTTCGCTTCGCGCGGCTGTGCCGAGTGCCACGGCGCCAATGGCGCGGGCCGGACCTTCGTCAAGAGCGGCGACGACCTCGAACTCGCGAGCCCCAACATCACGGCGGGCCGCGGCAGCGTGGTCGCGGCCTACCAGCCGGCCGACTGGGAACGCACGCTGCGGCACGGCGTGAAGCCCGATGGACGGGCGGTGCGCGTGATGCCCAGCGAGGACTACAACCGCCTGACCGACGCCGACCTCGGCGCGATCGTGGCCTACGTCAAGTCGCTTGCGCCCGCCAACGGCGGCGGCGCCGTTTTGCGCCTGCCGCTGCCGGCACGCGTGCTCTATGGCTTCGGCGCGATTCCCGATGCGGTCGACAAGATCGACCACCGCCTGGCGCCAGCCATGCCGGTGGCCGAGGGCGTCACGGTCGAACACGGCCGCTACGTCGCCAACATGTGCCTGGGCTGCCACGGTGCCCAGCTCGAAGGCGGCAAGATCCCTGGCGGCCCGCCCGACTGGCCGTCCGCGGCGCGCCTGGCTCCCGGCGAAGGCAGCGTGATGGGACGCTATGCCGACGCGGATGCCTTCTTGCGCATGCTCAAGAGCGGCAGGCGCGCCGACGGCAGCACGATCGCCGTGATGCCTTTCGAGGCGCTCGCCGCGATGAGCGAAGTCGACGCACGCGCATTGCACCGGTACCTGACGAGCCTTGCGGCGCCGCACTGAGCGCCGCCGCCACGCAGCGCGCGATGCCCCGAACCGCGCGCACCGGCGGTGCGCGCGGTTGGCTTGGCGCCGATGGCCCGTCGACAGCGCGGTCGCTGGCCCGTTCGGGCGATGGCCCGTGGCCGGCGTGTTCCGACACTGGCGCAGTCCCACCCACCTCCCGGTCCCATGAACCTTCGCCCCCTGTTTGCCCTGACCTATGCGATCGCGCTGGCGGTTGCGGCGGTGATCGCCTGCGCGATCACGATCACGGGCCATGCCTGGACCGGTGATGCGGCGAGCACGCCGCGCAAGACCGGCTTGTTCGATGCACCGGGCCGCGACGGCAATCCCGCGCGCTCTCACTCGCCCATCACCACGCCCTCGCGGCGCGGGTCGGCGCCGCCGAACCAGGTGTCGCCGCGGCGATGAATCGCCTGCAGGCCGCTCGTCAAGTCGATCTCGTTGACGACGTGACCGCGCGCCTTCAGGGACTCGATCGTCGTCGCCGGAAAGCGGCCGCGCTCGAGCACGGTCGGGCCGTTGAAGCTGCCGTAGTTGGGCAGGTCGATCGCGCGCTGCGCGTCGAGCCCCCAATCGAGCGCGCCGACGAGCGTCTTGGCGGTGAAGTGGATGATCGCCGCGCCGCCGGGCGAGCCCAGGCTCATCGCCAGGCGCCCGTCGCGCCTGTCGAACACCAGCATCGGGCTCATCGACGAGCGCGGACGCTTGCCGGGCTGCACGCGGTTGGCGACGACACGGCCCTCGGCGTCAGCGGGGGCGAACGAGAAGTCGGTGAGTTCATTGTTGAGCAGGAATCCACCCGGCTTGCCGGTGCCGCCGTCGCTCATCAGGCGCGCGCCGAACACGTCCTCGATCGTCGTGGTCATCGCGATCGCGCGTCCGTCGCCGTCGACGACGGAAATGTGGCTGGTGCCGGACTCGGGCTGCTCGGCCTGCACCGCGAAGGCGCTCGCCGCGCCGCCGGGCATGCCGGGCTTGGCGCTGTTCATGCTCGCGCGGCCGATCAGTGAAGCGCGCTGCCGCAAGTAGGCGTCGTCGATCAGGCTGGTCCAGCGGCCCGCCGGTGCCGGCACGAAGTCGGGGTCGCCCAGGTACTGCGCGCGGTCGGCGTAGGCCAGGCGCGCCGCCTCGGTGTACAGGTGCAGCCAGTCGGGGCTCGGCAGCTTGTCGGCCAACGGCTGAGCCACCGGCGTGCTGCGCTCGATCAGGCCCAGGATCTGCATCACCGCGATATGGCCCGACGACGGCGGCGGAAAGCCGCACACGCGCCAGACCGCCTTCCAGTCGGTGCAGATCGGCTCGCGCTGCCTCGGTGCGTAGCCCGCAAGATCGGCCTCGGTCAACCGGCCCGGGTTGGTGGCGTGTCCGCGAACCCGCCCGACGATGTCAGCGGCCACGGGCCCGGTGTTCAGCGCCGCGCTGCCGTGCGCGGCGATACCGCGCAGCACCTCGGCCAGCGCCGGATTGCGCATCAGCGTGCCCACCGCGTGGGGTTCGCCATCGCTCCTGTAGAAGTACGCACGGGCCTGGGCATCCGCCCTGAGCGCCGCCTCGCCCTGGAGTTGCATGTGCAGGCGCGGGCTCATTTGAAAGCCCTGCTCGGCCAGCGTGATCGCCGGCTGCAGCAGCGTGGACCACGGCAGCTTGCCGTGCTGCCTGTGCGCGGCTTCGAGCATGCGCACGGTACCCGGCACGCCGACCGAGCGGCCGCCGACCACCGCATCGCGGAAGGCCATCGGCTTGCCGTCGGACAGCACGAACAGCTTCTCGTCGGCCGCGGCTGGGGCGGTTTCACGGCCGTCCCACGCGGCGAGCGAGCGGCCGTCCCAATGCAGCAGGAAGGCGCCGCCGCCGATGCCGCTGGACTGCGGTTCCACGAGCGTCAGCACCATCTGCACCGCGATCGCCGCGTCGAGCGCATTGCCGCCCGCCTTCAGCACCTGGTACCCCGCGTCGGTGGCCAGCGGGTTGGCTGCCGCGACCATGAAGCGCTGCGCCGACCAGCCCGGCTTTTCGTTGTAGCCGGACGCGCCTTCGGGCAGCTGCGGGATCTTGTACGACAACTCCGGCGCCGGAGGTGCCGAGGCACAGCTCGCGAGCAGCCAGATGGCGCCTGCCAGACCAAACCGTCTCATCGGTGACCCCTGCTGATCGTGACGATGCACCGGTCAGGATAGCGAAGGATTTCTCGCAATGGGCCCCCTCGTGCACTCGGCCTGCCCTCGCGTGAGCAGGCCATGCCTGCACGGGGCAGGCAGCACCGATACTGCGGGCATGGCCCGCCGCAGCGACTCGCCACCGTCCTCACAGAACCCGCCGCATTCCGCATCGGCGAGCGGCCCCATGTCCAGGCTCAAGGCGGTGTTCACCCGCCCGCTGCTCGGCCGCCGCGACGACGACGGCCCGTCCGTCGCGCCCGACGCGCAGGCCGACCGATCGGGCCATGCGGACAAGGCGGCCGCCCCGCACGCCGATCAGCGTGCCCTGCAGATGCACGCGGCGCTGCGCAAGGCGCTGGACGCCGCGCCGAACTCGCGCAAGGTGTTCCGACATCTGGCCACGGTCGAGCACCACCTCTGGCGCAAAGGCTCGCTGTTCCTGCACGACCTGTCGCTGCCGGCCTTGCATCGCATCCTCGAGCAGCTCGACGGCGTCGCCACCGCACCGCTCGCGCCCGGGCTGGCCGCGCTACGCGCGAGCCTCGTCGACACGATCGCGGCGCAAGAGCGCCTGCAGCGGCAGAACGAGATGCTGCAGCCGCGCTCGTCCTTCTTCGTCGATCACAAGATGGAAGTGCGCGAGGCCTCGGTGTCGGACTTCGACCGGGCCCTGGGCGAGCGCAGCTAGGTCGCACCTGCCGGGGTGCGGAACAGGTCGCAGGGCGCTGCCTGCACGCTCAACGTGGCGCGACCTGCGCGCGGTGCGCGGCAATAGCCTTGCTCAAGTGCGCTAATTCCGAGCACGGCAGGAGGCAGATGGTGCGCAAGGCTGCAAGGTGCTTCTCGGCGCTGGCCACATCGCCGACCATCAGGTAGGCCTCGCCGATGTACTCGTGGGCACCGCGGTGCTCGGGTCTCAAGGCCAGCGCGCGTTTGTAGTGCTCGAAGGCCTTGTCCATCTGGCGCAGCTTGCGGTGTGTGAAGCCGAGCTCGTTGTGCAGGTCGGCCGCGTCCGGGAAGCGTTTGAGCGCAGCCTGGAAACGGCGCAGCGCCGCGCCGGGATCGCTGGCCTTGAGGGCCGCGAGGCCGGCCGAGTAGTCGTCGTCGGCTAGCAGGGCCTGGTCGTCGCCGTCCTCGGACTGGACCGCGCGCACTGGCGTTAGCAACGATAGCGCCGCCGCGGCCAGCAGCGCGCGCCGCAGCCGCCTCACCGAGACGCCAGGAACTGCTTGGCGCGCCCGATCTCCGGCAGCGGCGTGTCGGCCTCGCGCGTCAGTTCCAGCAGCTTGGCGTGGTGCGCTCGCGCCTTATCGCGCTCGCCGGCGGCCTCGGCCGCCATCGCGGCGCCGGCATAGCCACGCAGCCGGTTGGGCTCGCGCACGTGCGAGAGCTCGAACTCCTTCAGCGCAGCGCCGGGTTGCTTCATGTCGAGCAGCATTTCACCCAGCAGTTCGCGCGCCGGCACCACGCGGCCCGGCGTCACGATATGCTTCTCGTTGCGGTCCTCCATGTCGGCTGCGGCACGCATCAGGCGCAGCGCCTCGTCGTTCTGTCCCTTGGCCTTGGCGATCCAGGCCGCGACCGCGATGCGCTGGATCTCGACCTCGGTGGCCCAGTAGTTGTTCTTGGCCTCCGTCAGCGCCTTGTGCTGTGCCTCCAGGCGCGACGCGTCCTGCTCGGCGGCCACCACGTTGCCCATGCGCGCCGCCCCCAGCGCACGCGAAAAACTCGTGATCGCCTCGCAATGCGGGAAGGCCGAGCCCTGCATCGGCAACTGCGCGGCAGCGGCCCAGTCGCCACGTTCCAACGCCATGCGCGCCGGCATGGCCACCGCGGCGTAGGGGCCGGCGAACTGCGCGATCTTGGTACCTTCGGCGCTCTTGAATTCATCGATCACCCGCCGGGCGGCGTGGTCACGGCCCAACTGCAGTTGGGCATAGACCATGTAGTCGGCCGCGTGAAAGGCACTGGCACCGTCGGTGGGATCGAGCTTGGCCACATCGGCCGAGCGACGGTTGAGCGAGATCGAGTCTTCCCAGGCACCGACGCGCGTGAAGATATGCGAGGGCATGTGCAGCGCGTGCGGCGCGTCGGGCGCGATATTCGCATAGCGTCGCGCCGCGGTCAGTCCCTTGGCAGCGATCGGTGGCGCGTCGTAGCTGTGGATCAGGTAGTGCGCGACGCCTGGGTGGTCGGGGTACTTGACGAACTGCTTCTCGAGCACCGCGGCGGCCTTGAGGTAGGCGGCGTAGGTCTGGTCGGCTTGCGACTGCGTGCCGGCCACGTACAACGCGGCGAAGATCTGCGCCTCGTCGTCGTCGGGGTACTTGGCCGCCAGCGCCTCGAAGGCTTGCGCACGCGACAGCTGACGCGCACGCTCCGGTTGGTTGGCGAAGTCGGCGTAATACGCGGCAACGGCCTCGACGTAGTCGCGCTCGCGTTGGGTCTTCGCGCCGGCCCTTCGCCCCTGCTCGATCGCGGCCAGCGCCGCCTCGGCCGCCTTGGGCGACGGCCCCTGGCCGGCCAGCGGGTTGTTCATCAGGATCGCGGCGATGCCGAAGGTGGCCACGCCGCACGCAGGGTCATCCACCAGCACGTGGCGGAACGCCTGCTCGCCGGCCGAGAACCAGAACGAGTGCAGCATCGCCACCGCACGCTGCAACTCGGCCTGCACCTTGGCATCGCACGAATTGGCGAACGACACTTTGCCGAGCTTGCCCTTGCCCTCTTCCACCTCGTGTGCGGTCGCCGAAAGTCCGGTCAGCGCAAGTGCAAAGGCGGCCGCGGCCGCCAGTCGATGCAGTCTCATGCGTGTCTCCTCTATCGCGCCCGGTGCGGTGCGCGGGAAGACCCCACCAGCCGACGGGCGCGGCGATTCTGCGCCGCCCCTGCCGGGACCGGCAATCCCTCCCCCTAAGACCACAGCGCCGCAGCGATCAGTGCAGTTGGACGCCCGTCTTGCTCTGAACCTCTTCGAAAGTTACACCCGGCGCCAACTCGACCACCTTGAGCCCGTGCGGCACGACGTCGATCACCGCCAGGTCCGTGATGATGCGGTCGACCACGCCCACGCCGGTCAGCGGCAGCGTGCACTTCGGCAGGATCTTCATGTCGATGCTGCCGTCCTTCTTCTTCGCGACATGCTCCATCAGCACGACGACGTTGCGCACGCCGCCCACCAGATCCATCGCGCCGCCCATGCCCTTGACCATCTTGCCGGGGATCATCCAGTTGGCGAGGTCGCCGCGCTCGCTGACCTGCATCGCGCCGAGGATCGACAGGTTGATCTTGCCGCCGCGGATCATCGCGAAGCTGTCGTGGCTGCCGAAGATGCTCGAGCCGGGTATCGTGGTCACCGTCTGCTTGCCGGCGTTGATGAGGTCCGCATCGACCTCCTCGTCGGTCGGGAACGGACCGATGCCGAGCATCCCGTTCTCGCTCTGCAGCCAGACCTCGATGTCGGGGGACACGAAGTTCGCCACCAGCGTGGGCAGGCCGATGCCAAGGTTGACGTAGTAGCCGTCGTGCAGTTCCTTGGCGGCGCGCGCCGCCATCTGATCGTGCGTCCAGGCCATGTTCAGGCTCCCACTTTCTCGCGGATCGTCCGCTTCTCGATGCGCTTCTCCGGATTCGCATTCAGTACGAGCCGGTTCACGTAGATCCCCGGCAGATGGATCGAGTCCGGATCGAACGTGCCGGTCTCGACGATCTCCTCGACCTCGACCACGCTGACCTTGCCGGCCATGATGACGGCCGGATTGAAGTTGCGCGCGGTGCGCCGGAAGATCAGGTTGCCGCTCTTGTCCGCCTTCCAGGCCTTGCCCAGCGACACATCGGGCACCAGCGAGCGTTCCATCACGTAGTTTCGGCCGTCGAACTCGCGCGTTTCCTTGCCCTCGGAGACCATGGTGCCGAAGCCGGTGGCGGTGAAGAACGCCGGGATGCCCGCGCCACCGGCACGCAGCTTCTCGGCCAGCGTGCCCTGCGGCGTGAACTCGAGCTCGAGTTCGCCGGCCAGGTACTGGCGCTCGAACTCCTTGTTTTCGCCGACGTAGCTCGAGATCATGCGTTTGATCTGGCGCGTCTCGAGCAGTTTGCCCAGGCCGAAGCCGTCGACACCGGCATTGTTCGAGATCACGGTGAGGTGCTTCACACCCGAGTCGCGCAGCGCGTCGATCAATGCCTCGGGGATGCCGCACAGGCCGAAACCGCCGACGGCCATCAGCTGACCGTCGCGCACGATGCCGTCGAGCGCGGCCTTCGCGCTCGGGTAGATCTTCTTCATCGCGTGTCGCCTCCGGTTCAATGAGGCCGCGAGCGTACTACTTAGTCCATTACGTAGTCGTTACGTAGAATTGATTAAGCATGGCGACCGAGACGATCGATTACCGCACCGCGTTCGAGCAGGCCCCCATCGGCTTGGTGATCTCGCGCGATCGGCTGGTGGTCGCCTGCAATCAGCAGCTGCTCGCCATGTTCGGGGCGCCGCACGAGAGCGCCCTCGTCGGCCGCAGCTTCGAGTTGCTGTACCCGACGCACGAGGAGTTCGAGCGCACCGGCGCGCGCATCGTCGCCAGCCTGGACCGCGCGGGCTTCTATGCCGACGACCGCATCATGAAGCGCCTGTCGGGCGAACTGTTCTGGTGCCATGTGTCGGGGCGCGCACTCGATCCGAAGCAACCTCACGCCGCGGGCCTGTGGAGCTTCGAGGACCTGTCGGCCCGGCGCAGGATCGGCGCCGAACTGACGCCTCGCGAGCGCGAGATCGCGGCGTTGCTGATCGAGGGCATGACCTCCAAGCGAATCGGCCAGAGACTGGCAATCAGCCCACGCACGGTGGACGTATACCGCGCGCGCCTGATGCGCAAGTACGGCGCGGCGACGACGGCCGAGCTGGTCAACAAGCTGTTGAGTGCCTGATGGGATTGCCAGCTACCGTCGACGAGGCCGGCTGGGGCGCGCTGCTCGCCGACGATCGCGCGCTGGCTGCGGGCGTCGCGGCGGTCCTGGCGCGACACGGCCTGGCGCACGGGCCCATCCGGCGTTACGACAGCGGCTCTGTGCCGGTGTACGCGATCGGCGAGGCTCATGTGCTGAAGCTGTTCCCGCCCGACGAGACCGAACATGCGGCGACCGAGGCGCGCGTGCTCGCCGTGGTGAGCGATACGCTGCCGCTGCCGACGCCGCGCCTGGTCGCCGCCGACGTGCTCGACCGCTGGCCCTACCTGCTGATGTCGCAACTGCGCGGCCCGCGCCTGGTTGACGCGTGGCCGTCGCTGTCGGCCGCAGAACGCGACCGCGCGGCCGATGACCTCGGCGCGGCGATTGCCGCGCTGCACACGATCGACATCGAGCCGCTGGCGGACCTGCCGCCGCGTTGGGACGAGTTCCTTGCGGCGCAACGCGCCAGCGCGGTGCAGCGCCAGCGCGAGCGGCGCCTGTCGCCACTGTGGCTCGAGCGCATCGACGAGTTCCTCGTGCGCTGGATGCCGCCGCCCGATTCGCGGCGCGTGCTGCTGCACACCGAGATCATGCGCGAGCACCTGACGTTCGACGCCGGCCGGCTCGCGGGCCTGTTCGACTTCGAACCGGCGATGATTGGCGCACCCGATTACGACTTCGCCTCGGTCGGCTTGTTCGTGTCCTGCGGCGACGCGCGCTTCCTGCGCCGTACGCTGCGGGCCTATGGGTTGTCGGGCGCGGCGCTGGACGAAACCGCCGCGTGCCGCTTCATGGCCTACGCGCTGCTGCACCGCTACAGCAACCTGCGCTGGTATCTCGAACGCCTGCCCGTGCCGGGCGCCACGACGCTGGAACAGCTCGCGGCGCATTGGTGGGGTCTCCATCCATGACCACAACGGAGCCACCATGATCACTGTCCACCACCTCGAAAACTCGCGCTCGCAGCGCGTGCTCTGGCTGCTCGAAGAGCTCGAGCTGACCTACCACGTGAAGCGGTACGCGCGCGACAAGAAGACATCGCTCGCGCCGCCGGAACTGATGCAGGTGCACCCGCTCGGCAAGTCGCCCGTGATCACCGACGGTGCGATCACCATGGCCGAGACGGGAGCCATTGTCGAGTACCTGGTCGACAAGGCCAGCGGCGCCCTGCGTCCCGAGCCCGGCACTGCCGACCACCGACGCTACACCTACTGGGTCCACTTCGCCGAAGGTTCGGCGATGCCCCCGCTGTTGATGGCGCTGGTGTTCCAGAAGATCCGCAAGGCGCCGATGCCTTTCTTCGCGCGGCCGATCGCCAAGGCCATCGCCGACAACGTGATGAGCAGCTTCGTGCAGCCCAACCTCGATCGCAATCTGGCCTTCATGGACAGCGAACTGGGCGAACGAGCGTGGTTTGCCGGCCGCTCGTTTTCCGCCGCCGACGTCATGATGAGCTTTCCGGTCGAGGCCGCGCTCTCGCGCGGCGGCACCGCACAGCAGGCGCCGCGGCTCGCAGCGTTCCTGGAGAAGATCAGGGCGCGCCCGGCGTGGAAACGCGCGCTCGACCGCGGCGGGCCTTACCAGCTGCTGTCCTGAGCCGCGCTCAGGGCCAGCCAAGCTCGAATCGGCAGGCGTCGTCGCCGCAGGATTCGCAGGCCGTCTCGATGACCTGCGCGTGAGGGTGCACCAGCGCGGCGAACAACCGCTCGAAGGTCGCCGCGTAGTAGTCGCAGGCCGGGTGCTCGCGCCGCGGCACGCCATGGCACATCGGATTGCCGCGGATCGTGAGCGCCCAGCGTGCGTCGTACGAGTGTCCGGACACGTCGCTGACCTCGCATGCGGTGAACCGGCCGCTGCCGGCGAAAGTCCAGGCGTGGCGGAGGATCGCCCGCATCAGGATGCGGGCCGCGATCGCGGCCGGCAGCCGGCGCAGCAGCCACTGCAAGAGTCCCGGGATGCGGTGCGCGAGCAGATAGTCGCCGGTGCGCATGCCGGCGTCGCGCGACAGCCGCCGCGACCGATCGGCCGGCCACTCGCGCCAGAGCGTGTGGTGAAGCCGGACGACCTCGGTCTCGTCGACCATCGCCTCGGGCCAGTGGCCGAGGTAGCGGGTCAGGTGCGCGGAGCGGAACAGCCGCGTCACGCCCCCCTCGCCTTCGTCGACGCGCATGGCGTTCGCGAGCTGCACGATCGCATTCGGCCCGATGCGAGCCGCGGTCGCAGCCACCCTCGTTCCCCTCAGCCCGTCTGGTCGGTTGCGGCCTCGGCCACAGGCTCGAGCTGTTCCTTGCCGCCGCCGCAAGCCATCGCGAAGTTCTCTTCGCCCTTGCGCCGGCGCATCTCGATCTTCGGACCGTGCATCGTGACCCAGCCGTCGTCGACCCGGGCCAGCGCCTGCGCGGTCTCGGCGTCGATGCGGCGGCTGGCGTCGAACGAGAAGTCCACGCTCTTGCGCGTCTGCGGGCCCCAGTAGCCGACGCGGCCGAGGTCGTAGAACTTGCGCTCGAAGCCGCTCTTGGCGAAGGCCTTCAGGCAGCCCATCAGGTACTTGCGGCGCTGCCTGCCGCGCGTGAACGGGTATTCGAGGAAGGCCTTGCGCATGAAGAAGCGGCGGTAGTTGCTCATCACGCGATCGAGCAGTTCGCCGCGGTCCATCGCATCGGGCTTCATGATCGGGGTGACGAAGTTGTACTTCTCGAAGTCGAACACCTCGACCTTGTCGCCCAGTTCCTGGAACAGGTCGGAGAAAGGCCATGGCGTGTACATCGCCCAGTTGGCCATGTCCGGGTTCCAGTCGCGCGCCATCTGGTAGGTCTCTTCCAGCGTCTCGGCGGTCTCGTTCTCCAGGCCGACGATGAACTGCGCCTCGCTGACGATGCCGTTGTCGCGCAACAGCTGGATCGCCTTCTTGTTCTGCGCGATCGTGGTTTCCTTGTTGAAGCGGTCGAGCTTGAGCTGCGCCGCCGCCTCGGTGCCCAGCGACACGTGCACGAGCCCGGCCTTGCGGAACAGCGGCAGCAGCTTCTCGTCGCGCAGGATGTCGGTGACGCGGGTGTTGATGCCCCACAGCACGCCGAGGTCGCGCGCGATCAGCTCCTCGCAGAAGGCAATGAACTTCTTGCGGTGGATCGTCGGCTCCTCGTCGGCGAGGATGAAGAAGCCCACCCCATGGTCCTTGACCAGGGTCTCGATCTCGTCGACCACCTTCTTCGGATCGCGGATGCGGTAGTCGCGCCAGAACTTCCACTGGCTGCAGAAGCTGCAGGTGAACGGGCAGCCGCGCGCGAAGTTCGGGATCGCCACCCGCACGCCCATCGGGATGTAGATGTACTTGTCCCACTCCAGCACGCCCCAGTCGGGCGCGATGCGGTCCAGGTCCTCGATCGGCGGCTCGGCCGGCGTGGCGATCACCTTGCCGCCGGCGTCGGCATAGGCGATGCCGCGCACGCTGCCGCGGTCGCTCGCGAACGAGCCGTCGTCCACCGCCCGCACCAAGTTCAGGAACACCTGCTCGCCTTCGCCGCGCACCACCGCGTCGATCCACGGCGCTTCCTTCAGCACCTGCGGATACATGAAGGTGCCGTGGATGCCGCCGAGCACCGCCACGCAGTCCGGCTTCACCTCCTTGGCGATCTGCAGCAGCCGCTCGGCCTTGTAGATCGCCGGCGTGATCGCGGTGCAGCCCACCACGTCGGGCTGGAATTCGGCGATGCGCGCACGCACCTGGTCGTCGCTCAGGTGGTGTGTCATCGCGTCGACGAAGGTGATGTCGGCGTAGCCGCCCGCCTTGAGGTAGCCGGCGAGGTACGCCACCCAGGCCGGCGGCCAGTTGCCGGCGATCTCGGCGCCCCCGGAGTGGTAGTTGGGGTGGATCAGCAGCACACGCATCGGGGGCCCTCCGTGGCGAGGAATTCGCTTCACCGTAAGGGCCCGCGCCCGAGCCGACCTTGATTTATGTCAATTTTGATTGACAGTGTGCGAGTAATGCCATCCTGACATCATGGGCTCGCCGCCGCGCTCAGGCCAGCGACAACGCCTCGATCGACGGCCGACGCACGATCTCGGCGAACTCGTCGGCCAGCCGCCGGCTCTCGGCCAGCGCGCGCCGCCAGTCGCGCTGGCGCTCTGCAGTGCGCTCGCCATAGGCCTTGAAGTCGCCCCGGTCGGGCAGCTTGGCGTTGGGCATCACGGCCTTGACCCAATCGGGATTCGGCGCCAGCAGCACCAGGTTCGAAAGGCGAGCGGTGGCGCCGTGCCGGTGCCTGAGCGCCTTGTCGAGCCAGCCCGGCACGACGCTGGACTGGAAGTGCGGGTACAGCACCAGCCCCTCGCGCATCTGCGCGTAGTCCAGGTGCAGGTGGTAGTCGGTCAGACCGCCGTCCCAATAGGCACCGCGCGGCGCGCCGTCGATGTCGTGCACCGCGTCGAGCCAGAACGGGATCGAGCAGCTCGCGAGCACCGCGCTGGCCAGGTTGGCCGGCGTCAGCGCCACCTGCCGGGTGCGGTAGTCGTGCAGCGCGAACGGCAGCGCGTCGCGCGGGTCGGAGAACATCACGCGCTCGAGCCAGCCGCCCATCGCGCGCCGGCTCACGAGGTTGGCCGCGAAGGCGCCCAGATAGCCGATCGGCGTGCGCACGCGGCCCTCGCGCCCGAGCACGTGGCGGCCGCGGCTCGTGATCACGTGCAGCCGAAACCGCGGGTGCGCCAGCAACGCCGCGGCGCGCTGGCCCAGACGCTGCTCGAGGATCTGGCCGAACACGCGCGTCACGTCGGCCTTCTTCGGTGCCTTGCCGGGTTCATGCGGGTACTCCTGAGTGATGTAGTCCTCGGCCAGCTCGGCAAGGCCCGCCTCGGCATCGGTGCGGCACGCCACCGCCATGCGCCACGCGCCGATCGAGGCGCCCAGCAGGTGGATCGGTTGCGTGCTGCCTCTCAGCCAGTGGCCGAACACGAAGCGGTCGATCGCAATGAGCGCCAAGCCCTTCGGGCCGCCGGCGGCCGCGGGGACCACAAGCACGTCCGACGGCGCGAGCCCGCGCTCGCGCAGGTGGGCACGGGCGCGCGCGCCGGCGAAGACCTGCAAGGCTTGCATCTGGGCGATGCTATCGTGGGCGGCCGATGATGCTGCACGTCGACCCCGACATCGCGCGCGCACACACGCCCGACGCGCGCTTCTACCTCGATGAGGCGGTGTTCGCCGCAGTGCGCGAACGCGTCTTCGCGCGCAGCTGGCAGTGGATCGGTGACCTGCGTGACGCGGCCGAGCCCTGCAGCCTTTCGCCGCGCACGATGACGCCCGGCCTGCTCGACGAGCCGCTGTTGCTCGCGCGCGATGCGCAGGGCACGTTGCGCTGCCTGCCCAATGTCTGCACCCACCGAGGCCACCTGCTGGTGGACGCTGCTTGTCGTCGCGACAACATCCGCTGCCCCTACCATTCGCGTCGCTTCGATCTCGACGGCCGCATGACCTTCATGCCGGGGTTCGAGGACGCACCGGACTTCCCGGGCCGCAGCGATCATCTTCGCGCCCTGCCCTTCGGCGAGTTCGGCAGCCACGCCTTCGCGTCGCTCGGTCCGCTGATGCCGTTGGCCGACATGCTCACGCCGGTGCAACGGCACCTGCCCGGTTTCGAACTCGCACAATGGACGCACGACCCGTCGCGCGATCGCAGCTTCGAGTTCGACGCGCATTGGGCGCTGTATGTCGAGAACTATCTCGAGGGCCTGCACATCCCCTTCCTGCACCCGGGCCTGATGCAGGCTCTGGACTGGCAGCGTTACCGCTACGAGCTGCACGGCTGGGGCAACCTGCAACTCGGGCTGGACGAGCAGGGCCGCATCGCCGCGCACTACTTCTGGCTCTTTCCCAACCTGATGCTCAACTTCTACCCCTGGGGCCTGTCGCTGAACCAGGTGCTGCCACTCGCGCCCGGGCGCACGCGCGTGGTCTTCCGTGCCTATGTCGGCAATCCCGGGTCGCTCGGCGGGGGTGCAGGCGGCGCGCTCGATGCGGTCGAGATGGAAGACGAGGCCGCGGTGCAGTCGGTGCAGCGCGGCATCCGCTCACGCGCGTATCGCAGCGGCCGCTATTCGCCGCAGCACGAGCGTGGAGTCCATCACTTCCACCGCCTGCTCGCGAAATGCCTCGCCTGATCGTGACCAGCGACCGGCGTGCGCGAACCTCGGGCTCCCCGCGTGGGGCGCTGCGGCGGCTTCCTCACGCCCCCAGCGCCAGCGCCACCCGGTAGGTGACGAACGCCGCCGCGTAAGCGAGCACAAACAGGTAGCCCGCGATCAGCGCCGGCACGCGCCAGCCGCCCGTCTCGCGGCGCACCGCGGCCAGCGTGGACAGGCATTGCGGTGCGAACACGAACCAGGCGAGCAGCGCATATGCGGTGGCGCTGCTCCAGCCCTGCGCGATCACCGGCGCCAGCGCGCGCGCCAGGTCGTCGCCGCCCAGCGCATAGACCGTGCCGAGCGAAGACACCAGCACCTCGCGCGCGGCCAGGCCCGGCACCAAGGCCACACTGATCTGCCAGTTGAATCCGATCGGCGCGAACAGGTGCGCCAGCGCGTGGCCGAGCATGCCGGCCAGGCTGTACTCGATCGGCGCACCGGTGGCTCCCGCGGGTGGCGCCGGAAACGTCGCAAGCAGCCACAGCGCGAGCGTGAGCACGAGGATCACGCCGCCCACGCGGCGCAGGAAGATGCGCGCACGCTGCAGCAAGCCGACCGCGAGATGCCGCAGCGTGGGCCAGTGGTACGCGGGCAGCTCCATCATCAGCATGCGCACCTCGCCGCGCGTGGTCAGGTGCTTGAGCACCCAGGCCACGGCCCACGCGCCGGCAATGCCGGCGACGTAGAGCACGAACAGCACCGCGCCCTGCAGCCCGATGCCACCGGGCAGCATGCGCGCCGGCACGAAGGCGCCGATCAACAACGTATACACCGGCAGCCGTGCCGAGCAGGTCATCAGCGGCGCGATCAGCATCGTCACGATGCGGTCGCGCGGATCGGCGATCGTTCGCGTGGCCATGATCCCCGGGATCGCACAGGCAAAGCTCGACAGCAGCGGAATGAACGAGCGGCCCGACAACCCCACGCCGCCCATCAGGCGGTCGAGCAAGAATGCCGCTCGCGGCAGATAGCCCGATTCCTCGAGCGCGAGGATGAACAAGAACAGGATCAGGATCTGCGGCAGAAACACCAGGACACCGCCGACGCCAGCGATCAGGCCGTCGGCGAGCAGGCTGCCGAGCCAACGCCAGGCGCCGTCGGCGGGCAGCGCCGTGACGACGGCCTTGGCCAGCGCATCGGCCACCGCCGAAATGGCCTCCATCGGCACCCGCGCCCACGAGAACACCGCCTGGAACACACCAAACAGCAGCACAACGAGCAGCAGCGGCCCGGCCACCGGATGCAGCACCACCCGGTCGACCCGCTCGGTCAGGGTGTCGGGCTGCATCTGCCCCAGGTCCAGGCTCGACAGCAGCGCCGTGATGCGCGCATCGTCTTGCGCGACATCGGGTTGCGCGCCCGGTGGCGCAGGCCAGAGCGTGCGGTCGGCCACCAGCGCGCGCAGCGCCGCATCGCCGCCGCTTCGCACACCCACAGTGGCGATCACCGGCACGCCCAGCGCCTGCGAGACCTTTTCTGTGTCGATCATCAGGCCGCGCCGCTCGGCCAGATCGGCCATGTTCAGCGCCACCACCACCGGCAGGCCCTGGCGCAGCACCGCCATCACGAGGCGCAGGTTGCGCCGCAGGTTGGTGGCATCGACGACGCAGACCACGAGGTCGGGCCGCTTCTCGCCGCGCGCCTGACCGGCAAGCACCTCGGCCGTCACTCGCTCGTCGGGTGAGCGCGGGTACAGGCTGTAGGCACCCGGCAGGTCGAGCACGCGCACCGCGCGCGCGCCGGGGGTGCCGATCAGGCGGCCTTCCTTGCGCTCGACCGTGACGCCGGCGTAGTTGGCGACCTTCTGGCGGCTGCCGGTGAGCAGGTTGAACAGCGCCGTCTTGCCGCAATTGGGATTGCCGACCAGCGCTACCAACGGCCCGGCCGGATGCACGTGCACCACGGCGCTGTTCACCGCTTCGGCTCCACCTCGATGCACGCCGCCTCGGCGCAGCGCAGAGCGAAACGCGAACCCGCCACGGCCACCACCATCGGGTCGCCGCCGGGCCAGGCGCGTGCCACCACACGAACCGCCTCGCCGGGCGCGAAGCCGAGCTCGGCAAGCTGGCGTGCGCGCTCGGCCGGCTGGTCGGCGGCCTGCGCATCGACGGTGTACACCGTCGCATCCCCACTCCCGGCCAGACGGTCCAGCGTCAGCCTTCGCGGGGGGACGGGTCGAACGCCGTAGGCCATGACGCGATCATGACGCAAATGCGAATTATTCCCAACTGACGCAGATCAATGAAAGCTGCATCCGGGCGCGCGGCAGGCGCTCGACCTGGATCGCGCCGCAGTCGATTCCCGCGCCGGACTTGCCGGCGGGCTGCGTCTTGAAGTCGTCAGGGTCGGCATGAACGATGAGGTCGCGGCCGACGAGGACGGCGGCGCCGGTCTTCAGCGAAGTCAACTCGTCGCTGCAATGGCGTGAAGGCCATCGCGCCATGTCGGTCGCTTTGGCGGCGCAGCGGGCAGGAAGGGCCTACGATCTCGATCGACGTCCGCGCCACCGCGGCCCAGCCACAGAGCCCCGCCATGCCAATCTTCGAGTACGCCTGCCAGCAATGCGGCCACGCCTTCGAGGCGCTGGTGCGCTCGTCCACCGTCCCTGAATGTCCGCGCTGCCATGCCACACAACTCGACAAGCGCTTGTCCGTGGTCGGCAGGGTCGGCGGTTCGTCTTCCCCATCGTCGATGGGCGTCGCACCTGCCGCGGCGGGGCCGTGCGGCGCCTGCGGCCACCCGGGCGGGCCGGGGGCGTGCACAGTGCATTGAACACGGCGCGCAACTTCGGCAGGTCCAGGCCGTAGGGTGCTGTCCCTCAGGGCCGTGGCGAACTCAGGCCGGGCGGTGACCGCGCCTGAAGGCGTCGATCCGCTCGGGCAATTCGGGCAACGCAGTGGCTGATGTCGATTGCCGACTCGTGCGCGTCGAGGGGCGCGTGCAAGGCGTCGGCTATCGTGATGCCTGCGTCCATCGCGCGCGGGCATTGGGCCTGGCGGGTTGGGTGCGCAATCGGCGCGACGGTTCGGTGGAGGTGCTGTTGCAGGGTGCGCCCGACGCGGTGTCGCACATGCTGGACTGGCTGCACGAGGGGCCGCCGCTGGCGAAGGTCGAGCGCGTGACACCCACCGCGCTGCCGTGGCCCGATGCCCTTCTCGACGGCTTCGAGTGGCGCCCCACGGCATGACGGTCGACGCCGTGCGCGCTCGGCCGTGACCAGGCTGCCGTCGCGCGGGATCTGCCCTCAGGCCCGCACCCGCCCGGCCAGCGGATACATCGGATCGTTGTAGCCCGGCGTCGACGGATGGCCCGGCGCGACGAGCGAGTCCACCAGCGCTTCGTCTTCGGCATCGATCGTGACCTCGAGAGCGCCGAGGTAGTCGGTCCACTGCGCGAAGGTGCGAGGCCCGGCGATCACCGCGCTCACTGCCGGGTTGGCCAGCACCCACGCGATGGCGAAGTGCGACAGCGCGATGCCTTTGCTGTCGCAGTGCGCCTTCAGCGTCTGCGCGACGTCGAGCGACTCCGCGCGGAACTCGGTCTGCATCATGCGCTTGTCGCCGCGCCCCGCGCGCGTGCCCTCGGCGGGCTTGCCTCCGGGCGCGTACTTGCCCGAGAGCACGCCGCGCGCGATCGGGCTGTAGGGCACGACGCCGATGCCGTGGTGGCGGCACGCCTCAAGCACCTCCACCTCGGGCTGACGGTTCAGCAGGTTGTAGTACGGCTGGCAGACCACGGGCCCGGGCATGTGCAGCTGTCTCGCGAGGTGCACCATCTCGGCGATGCGCCACCCCCGAAAGTTGGACACGCCCCAGTAGCGGATCTTGCCGGCGCGCAGCAATGCGTCGATCGCCCGCAGCGGTTCCTCCAGGTCCATGCCATTGAAGTCGCGGTGCAGGTAGTAGATGTCGACGTGATCGGTCCCCAGGCGCTGCAGGCTCGCGTCGCACTCGCGCAGCACCCAGGCACGTGAGTACTGCTGCTCGTTGGGCCGCTCGCCCATCTTGTTGCCGACCTTGGTGGCGACGATCCAGTCGTCGCGCTGACCCTCGAGCAGCTCGCCGACCATGGTCTCGGACTTGCCGAGCGAGTACACGTCGGCGGTGTCGATGAAGTTGACCCCGTGCTCGCGCGCGTGGGCCGTGATGCGTCTGGCCTCGGCCAGATCGGTCTGGTCGGCGTACATCATCGTGCCCAGGCACAGTGCAGAGACTTGCAGCGGGCTCTTGCCGAGGGTGCGGTAACGCATGGAGCGGGCTCCTGGGAAGTGTGGGCGCGTTATAGCAGCGCGTCGCGAGGGCCGCAGGCACGGCCACCCGCCCCTCGAGGCCCGTGGAACGCTCGACCGTCCGGATCGCTACCAGGTCCGAACGCGACCCGTATCGACGTGAACGAACCGTTCGCGCGCGTAGAAACCCACGCCGCCCACACGCAGCGACGTGGCCGCATCGCGCAGCTCGTCGAGCGCCAAGCCGGGCAGCCGGATGTCCAGTGCGCGCCCTTCCATGTGCAGGCTGTGACGCGCGACACCGCCGCCGCCGGAGCGACGCAGCCGGTCGTTGGTGTCGGGGCAGCGGTAGCCGGAGATGATCTCGAAGGCTGCATCGTCGCCTCGGCCCAAGATCTGCTGGACACGATGAAGCAGGTCGAACAGCTGCGGGTCGATGCGGCCCACGTCGCCGGTGTAGTGGTCGCGCAGGAAACGATCGAGCCTTCCCAGCGACTCGGGCACGTAGCGCCCGTCCACCGCATAGGCCAGGCTCACGCGCTCGCGCGTATGGGTGTGCACGAGCGACAGGCGCCGCGCGCCGGCCCACGACACCGCGGCGTGCGACGGACGTCCCAGCAGCGGCAGCGCCACGCCGCAGGCGCCCGCGCTGCCCAGGCGCAGGAAGCATCGGCGGCTGGCATGGTGTCTGTGCGTCATGGGCCGCATCCTAGCGCCCCGCCAGCGCTCAGGGCGGCGCCATGCGTGAAGGAAGCGGCGCACGCGGCTGCCGCAGCGCGGCGTCGAGCGTGCGGTCGTGGCCGTACAGGTCCTCGAAGAAGTGAACGCGCCCGCCCTTGACCAGCGCGGTGGCATAGGCGATCAGCACGGGCACCGGTCGCGCCAGCCGCACGGTGGAAGGTGCCTCGCGTGTCATCGCCGCGCGGATGCGCTCGTCGGTCCATTCGGGGCGGTCCTGCAGCGCAAAGGACGCCAGCGCCACCGGCTGCTCGACGCGGATGCAGCCGTGGCTGAAGTCGCGCCGCGCGCGGCCGAACAGCTGCACCGAGGGCGTGTGGTGAAGGTAGATCGACTCGTGGTTCGGGAACACGAACTTGATGTCGCCCAGCGCGTTGCGCGGCCCGGGCCGCTGCCGGATACGCAAGCTGCCGTCAAGCACCGCCTGCAGCTTGGCGTCGGCAAGCACGGGGTCGGCCGCTGCGCCCGCGCCGCGACCGACGAACTCGAAACCCTCGCGCTGCCAGTAGCCCGGGTCCCTGCGCAGTCGGGGCACGAGCTCCTTGCGCGCGATCGACGGCGGGACGTTCCAGTACGGCTGGAACTCGATGAAGCGCAGGTCCTCGTCGATCAGCGGCGTGCGCGTGTCCAGCGCCTGACCGACGATGACCTTGGACTCCAGGCGCACCACGATGCGCTCGTCCCGCACCTCGTACGCACGCAGCACGAACTCGGGGATGTTGACGACGATCATGCGCGGGCCGCGCCGCAGCGGTGTCCAGCGCATGCGCTCGAGCGCGAGTTCGAGCTGGCGCACGCGCAGCGACGGCGCCACTTGCAGCGCCATCCAGGTGGCGCGGCCGATCACGCCGTCGGGCTCGAGCCCGTGGCGTTCCTGGAAGCGCCGCACCGCGGCGACGAGTGCACCGCGATAGCGCTCATCGGGTGGGTCGAGCGCGTCTGCCACGGGAAGGTCACCGAGCGCGGCCAGACGCTCGCTCAGCCGAGCGAGCCCGGGCCAGGGTTCGCCGGGCTCGAGCTTGCGCGCCGCGCTGCGCGCCGGCAGCGGCAGCACAGGCAAGTCGGTCTGCCACGCCGCATGCTCGCCCAGCGCGCGGTAGCGCGCCAGCATCTCGCGCAGGCGTTCGTACTGCGGCAAGTCCGGAGCGGCCTGGCGCGCGGCTGCCGCCACGTCCTGCATCGCGATCGCATCGCGCAGCGCGGCCACCGCATCAAAAGCCGCACGCGGCGCGGACGGCTTGTAGCGCAGGTGGATCTGCGCCGGGGCCACGCGGCCGTCGTGCAGGTCCTGCAGGTATCGCACCATCGCCGCGCTCAGCGCCTCCTGCAGGCGCGCGGCGGCCTCGGCGGTGGGCGGCGCACCCTCTGCGGCCCGCGCGAGCGCGCGCTGCAGCGCCGCAGCGTCGTAATCGCGCGGATCCAGGCCGTGGCTTGCCGCATCGGCCAGCAACTGCGCGGCGATGCGTGCTTGCGCGTTCGGGCGCACGCCATCCCACCAGGGCAGCGGCGTCTCGGCCGCCGCCGTGGCGGCGCACAGAACGCCCCACGCGAACATGAGCAGGCCGAAGCGTCGGCGGGTCCGGGAAGACGGGCGGGCTGTTCGCATGGCGCTTGCCCTTTGCACTGTAGGGCGGCGCGGCGCGCGAGGGTTGCGCGCGCTCAGGTCGTGGCTCGGCGACCTGCGCACCGGCACGTCACGTGTCGGTGCGCGCCTGCGCCCGAGCGGGCCAACGGCAACGGGCCCCGAGGGGCCCGTTGTCCTGCACGTCGTGCGTCGCGCGTCAGTAGCCGCCGCGGCGCTGGCCACCACCGCCACCGCCGCCACCCGAACGCTCTTCGCGCGGACGGGCTTCGTTGACGACCAGGGCGCGACCGTCGATCGTCTTGCCGTGCATGCCGCGGATGGCGGCCTGGGCCGCCTCGCCCGAGCCCATCTCGACGAAGCCGAAGCCCTTGGAGCGGCCGGTGTCGCGGTCCATCATCACTTTGGCCGAGGTGACGGGGCCGAATTCGGCGAAGTGCGTTTGCAGGTCTTCGTCGCGGATCGAGTAGGACAGGTTGCCGACGTAGAGTTTGTTGATCACGGATTGCCTTTCAAGCGGGAAAAGTGGCGTGCCGGGCGTATGGATGGGGCCGCAGCACGCGGTTGGGGAATCGATGGGAATGCCGCTCGCTCATCGCGTGCGGCGCGGGGTGTTGGGCCGGGGTGCGCCGCCGGCGCGCGGCTCGAGGTGTCGGAACGTGATGCGTCCCTTGCTCAGGTCGTAGGGCGACAACTCCAGCGCGACACGGTCGCCCGCAAGGATGCGGATGTGGTGCTTGCGCATGCGCCCCGAGGTGTAGGCCACCAGGATGTGGCCGTTCTCCAGCGAGACGCGAAAGCGTGAGTCCGGCAGCACTTCCTCGACCTTGCCGTTCATTTCGATCAGCTCTTCCTTGGCCATGCGGTGGTGTCCTTCGGGTCAATGGGTTGCGGTGTCGCTGGCGGCCTGCTGCAGCCACAGCAGTCCTTGTTCGGTGGCATAGCGGCGGGCGCCCTCGCGGGTGGGGAACCGCACGACGAAGCGGAACACGCGGTCGTGCGTGGCGCGGCCTTGGCCGCTGCGGATGGATACGGAAGGCGCATAGGCGCCGGTCGGGGTGAGTCGGGTGAGCGGTGACACGAGGTACTTGCCCACCGAGAACGTCTTTTCGCGGTTGGTGGTCATGGGTGGCGCGCGGCCGGATGGAGCCGCACGCGCAGGTTGGGAAATCTGGCCTGCCGGTGTTCGACAGGTGCGTTGCGACGCGTTGCCGCGATCGCCGGGGTCCGGCTGCGAGGATTCGAAAGGGGACCGGAAATGGAGCTCGCCGCTGGGAGAGGCTGACGGCCGAGGACCGGTGGGACGGTCAACCCGGCGGGGTACACCACGACGGCAAAGCCGGGGACCTCGTCATGCAACAGGCGCCGAGTCAGTGAGCAGACTCACGACGCACTCGCGCATTGTACTCGCACCGCGCCAAACGCGTTCAGGCATTGCGTCTGAGCGTCGGCAGTCCCACGCCGCTCGCGTCGAAGCCGCCGTCCACCGCGAGCACCTGGCCGTTGATGTAGCTGGCCTCGGCACTGCAGAGGAACCCCGCCGCGGCGGCGACCTCGTCGACGGTGCCGTAGCGGTTGAGCGGGATCACGTCGTGGTAGTCGGCGCGAATCGCCACGCTGTGCACGAGCTTGGCCATCTCCGTGTCCACCGGTCCGGGCGCGATCGCATTGACGCGGATGCCCGCGTTGCCGAGTTCGATCGCCTGCTGCTTGGTCAGGTGGATCAGCGCGCCCTTGCTGGTGCCATAGGCCACGCGCAGCGTCGACGCGCGCAGGCCGGAGATCGACGCGATATTGACTACCGCGCCGCCGCGGCCTTCGCGCAGCATGATCGGGGCCACCACCTGCGTGCACAGGAACGCGCCGTCGAGGTTCGTGCCGAGCACGTGCCGCCATTCCTCGTAGCTGGTCTGCAGGATCGGCTTGAACACCGCGACGCCGGCGTTGTTGATCAGCGCGTCGATGCGGCCGAACCGATCATCCACTGCAGCCACCGCGGCGGCGACCTGATCGGGCCTGGACACGTCGCAGTGGACCGCCAGCACGCGCTCGGGGTCGCTCAGTTCGGCCTCGGTGCGCGCCAGCGTCTGCGCGTCGATGTCGATCAGCGCGACACCATGGTTGCGCGACAGGAACCAGCGCGCGATCGCCAGCCCGATGCCGCGCGCGCCTCCGGTGACGAGGGCGATCGGGCGGGTGGTGGTGGGGTCGGTCAAGGCAACTCCGTCAGTGGCCAGACGCGAAGGCCGGCGCGCCGGTGGAATGCGACGCCAGCTGCATTCACTCGGCGGGTTTCGGCGCCGGCGCCGGTGGCAGCGGCTCGTGCAGCGAGTCCCACTCCGAAGGAGAGACTTCGCGCTCGACGACCTCGGGCCGGCGCGGCTCGATGCCCACGCGCCGCTCGCGCCCGCCGGGCGGCCCCTTGTCGACCTTGCGCCGGTCGACGCCCGAGCGGCGGTCCACCGCTGGCGTGCTGGAAGTCGTCTTTCGATTCGTCGGCGCCATGCGCTGTCGGAGGGGTCCCTGGGGCCAAAGGTGCGAAGAATACGACG
>Ga0209798_10000273_pt1 | contig 30268 bp, 25 predicted proteins | sample DOMMetBare3Fresh_FD_187475 | JGI IMG/M metagenome (GOLD analysis project Ga0209798, IMG submission 187475) | Wetland sediment microbial communities from St. Louis River estuary, USA, under dissolved organic matter induced mercury methylation -... | ecosystem: Environmental > Aquatic >... | reverse complement strand
ATGTAATTGTTGAAGGGGATTATTCTATTGATCCGACTATAGCACCAAATGAAAAACCTTGGTTTTATTCTGTTGTTGAACCCAGTTTTCAACCACCTGCAGGAATAACTTATGAATGGTTGGCTGATTTATATGTTCCTGATCAGGATTTATGGTTGGAGGAAGAAGCATTAAGGATAACAGGTAATCCAACAACAGATACTTGCAATAGCGCATTATATAGAATTCCTCCATGTCAAAATCCATTGGACCCAAATTGTGATACTTCAAGTACAGGAGGAGGTGGTGGAAATCCGGTGAACCTCACTATACCCGCTGGAAATATAACTGTATGGGATTCTAACAGAAATGGACCGGTTCCTGTTAGAAGAGTAAGAGTTGTTGTAAGAAGATGGTTTAAAATTGAGGCGGTTTATACAGATGACCAAGGTAGATTTCAATGCACTAAAAGATTCAGAAATAAGGTGAATGTATTTGTCAAATTTTTAAATAATCATTTACGGGCTAATTCCTTATTTGGAAATACAATAATTAAAACTCTTTTGCCGATAAAAAGAGGTATTGGAACTTATTCAGGAAATCTTACACGTATTGATCATATGTTTGAAAGAGGCCAAAATCCAAAAGGAAGAATATACCGTCATTGGTGGGCAGCACAGTTAATAAATTCATATCTGGAATTTAATGAGTTGGCAGCAGCACAACAAATAGGCGGATTACCTTCTCAAAAAATGAAAATAGTTTTGACCAGTTTAGGGAAAGGCGCAGGAGTAACAACTATGGCTTCACAAAGACTTAATGCAGGCTTACCTTCAGGTGAATTTTTCAGTTTTTACTTCGCAGAGCCATTGACCAGCATGGGTTCATTCTATTTTAATTTATTATTGAACGGTGTTTTATTTAGGAATTTTGATATGGCGCTTAGTTATAGAACTGAAACACTCTGGGAAAGTAATCGGGTAAAAGATTTAATGTATCATGAGTTAGCTCATGCAGCTCATTTTAATAAAGTGGGTGACAACTGGTGGAATGATCTTGTTATGGCAGAGTCATTTACTATTGTGGGTGGTGGTGTTAATGCTCCTTATGGTGATGGTACAGACGGGCCCCACTCAGAAATTATAAGTGTAGCTGAGAGTTGGGCGGAGCATGTAGCGCAGGTATTTTGCGATATAAGGTATACAGGATTTGTAACTCAAAAAGTGAATCAAGGAACTCTGTTTTACGACGGGCTACCAACAAACTTCACAAGCCATTTAAACGCTATGGAGGAATTTGATCCCAATAGCAATATTGATAATCATCGATGGATTCCCGAAGGAATTTATTACGATTTATTTGATTTAACAAATGAATTCAATCCAATTACTGATGGCGTTAGTGGCTATACAAATCAACAATTCTTTAATGCACTTGATATAGATATTAGATCAATGCCTGCATTTCGAATTAGACTACTTGCAGAAAATAATAATAATCAAGCTGCCCAAGTAGCGGCATTATTTGGACAGTATAACTATTGAGTTTATGAAGCGTATTTTAGTATTGTTTTTTTTGGGGTATTTGACGATTTATTCTACTTGTAAGAAAAGAATAAATTGTAATGATACTATTTATTCTTTTGAGGCAAGCATTAAAGCGTTTCCAGATTTAGACAGTATAAACATTGGTGATACCATTTGGTTGGAACTCACTAGTCCTACAAATTTGAGGGATGTTATTTCGGGCAATACAATTGATTTTAGTGGTGCTGAGAATTTTGGAAATGCGATCAGAATTTTTGAATTCACGGGAGGAAGTGTAAGCGATCCTGGTGGAGTAGGTGCTGTTTTTGATTTTGACTATAAATTAATTTATGGTACTTTTTTGCCTGATAACCATTTACCAAATGAAAATAGAGATTATCGTTTTGCTGAGATAGGAAATGAATACAAGCTTAAGCTTGGAATTATTCCTAAGAAGAAAGGGGTTTTTACAATTTCGCCGGGGAATGCTACAAATGTCTATACAAAAAAAAATCCATGTGATAAAGCAAACTTTTCTATCACCTTTGCAAATACTAATCAGCATTTATATTTTTACGAACAAAACAGGCCGGGGTATACACCGAGTCAGTACGAACGAACACACATGTATTGTTTCAAAGTGAAATAGACTTTAAAAAGCAAAGCATTCATAATTGAGTGCTTTGCTTTTTATATGTGGTTTATTTATTCAACAAAAAATTCCGCAGCAATTCCGTCAGCAAATAATTTCCCTTCTCTTGTAAGTATTAATTTATTTTCTTTTAAGATCAATTTGCCTGATTCAATAAATTTTTGGCTCGTAGCTCGCAACTCTGAGCTCATAGCTTCTGGTATTTTTTTCAGATCCAAACCTTCTACGGTTCTCAACGAGGTCATAATATATTCGTTCATTTGTTGAGAAGCGGTCAACGTTTCTTTTTCAAACGGGATTTTATTTTTTAAAAGTGATTCGATATAAACATTATTGTTTGAAATATTCCATTGCCTGCTTACTCCATCAAACGAATGAGCCGAAGGTCCAAGACCAAGATATTTTTTTCCCTGCCAATAAGATGAATTATGCTTGCTGCGAAAACCCGGTTTAGAAAAATTGGAAATTTCATAATGTTCATAACCCGCATCTTCGAGCCATTTCATCAGCAATAAGAATTGTCCGGCCTGTTTTTCCTGTTGAATATTTTCTTTCTTTTTTTCAATGATCATTTTTTTCAATGGAGTTTTTGGCTCAACAGTTAAAGCATAACAGGAAATATGCGGAATGTTCAATGCAATTACTTTATCTACATTTTGTTTCCATTTTTCATTTGATAAAAGCGGATGACCATAGATCAGGTCCAAAGTGATATTACCAAAATACTTTATTGCTAACTGCAAACCGCCAACTGCTTGCTCTGCATTGTGTACCCGGTTCATCCATAAAAGATCTTCTTCGAAAAAACTCTGCACCCCGATGCTCAGGCGGTTGATACCGATTTCTTTCCAGCCCCTGAGGTTTTCATCGGTAATATCGTCGGGATTTGCTTCAAGAGTTATTTCCGCATCATCTGCTACTTTGAAGTTATCCTTTATCTTATCGATCTGAAATCGTAAATCCGAAATCGTCAATAACGACGGTGTTCCTCCGCCGAAATAGATTGTTTCTACTGTTTCGTCCGCCAAATAGTTTTTTTGAAGTTCAGTTTCTTTCAATAAAGCCGCCAGTAATTCGTTTTTATACCTCAAAGAAGTGGAAAAATGAAAGTTGCAATAATGACAAGCCTGCCTGCAAAAAGGAATATGTATGTAAATACCGGCCAAATAAAATATTTTTGAGTATCCTTTGAATGACTAAGTCCGCAAAAATACAAAGCCATCTGCCGGCAACGCTGCTGTTCTTGTTTATTATTTTATTCCAAAGCGTTTCCATCAGCCAGACCAAATATCTTTTAAATGCAAAATGCATTGATCAAACTCCGGAGTTTTTAAAAAATGAGATTGGGCTACAAACTGAATTTACCTCAAGACTTACCTGCATTGATTATGTAAATAAACTGCCTTCTGTGTTGCAGGCAAAAGGATTTGTAACGGCGTCACTTGACAGCATTTTTTTTGATTCAACATCGGCAAACCTGGTGATCTACCTTGGCCAGCAATATAAATGGGCGCATATCAATACAAGTAACTCAGACCCGGAAATACTTTCCGTTGCAGGCTGGAATGAAAAGATGTTTGCCAATAAGCCAATAAACTTCGATCAGCTAAAAGGTATGCAGGAAAGAATGTTGGTCTATCTTGAAAACAATGGTTACCCGTTCGGAAAAATCTTTCTTGACAGCATCGGATTGCTTGAAGATAGCGTTTCAGCAAACCTGGTAATTGAAAAAGGACCGCTTTATAAAATTGACAGCATTCGTATTTATGGCAATGCAAAAATCTCAAATGACTTTTTGCAACGATACCTTGATATTCCAAACGGAAGCTTTTACAACAGAGAAAAACTGCTTCGTATCCCAAAAAAAATACAGGAACTCAGCTTTGTGCAGGAAGAGCAATCTTCAAATATGAGTTTGCTCGGAACCGGTTCTGTTTTGAATTTATACTTGAAACCGAAACGTAGCAGCCAGGTAAATGCGATCATTGGGTTTTTGCCTAATAACGATCAGCTTTCATCAAAAAAATTATTGATAACAGGTGAAGCAAATATCCATCTTCGTAATGCGTTTGGTGGTGGCGAGGCGCTTGGTCTTAACTGGCAACAGCTGCAGGTTAAATCGCCAAGACTTAATATATTTTACCGTCATCCTTATTTGTTTCAATCTCCTCTTGGAATTGATTTTTCTTTTGACATGCTTCGAAAGGATAGTAGCTATTTAAATATTAATGTGAACCTTGGCGCCAGCTATGTACTTTCCGAGTTTCAATCCGGAAAAATTTTCTTGCAGCATTTTCAAACTATCATCAGTCAGGGCGGTATTGATGATGTAAGGGTGATTACCACAAAAACATTGCCTGACATTGCAGATATGAACTCAACAGCTATTGGTTTGGAGTTTGAAAAAAATAAAACTAATTATCGTTTCAATCCGCAAAGAGGTTATGAATTTAGAATAGGGGGTTCAGCTGGCACCAAGAAAATAAAAAGGAATAATGAGATACTTGAATTAAAAGACCCATCCAATCCTTCATTTGATTTTAATTCCTTGTATGATACCGTTAAGCTGAACTCATATCAATTTAGATTGATGGGTTCGGTTGCAAAATATTTTCAAGTTGGTAAGCAAGGCGTTTTTAAAACCGCCGTTAACAGTGGTGCATTTTTCAGCGATAACATTTTTCGGAATGAACTTTTCCAGGTCGGGGGCTATAAAATGCTCCGGGGTTTTGATGAAGAAAGTCAATATGTATCACAGTATGCTGTTGCTACATTGGAGTATCGCTATTTGATCGGTTTAAATTCATTTTTCTTTGGATTTGCTGACGGTGGTTGGGCAAGAAATAATAGCCAAAGTTCAAAGTACAGTCATACTTATATCAGTGCTGGTTTAGGGCTTGCATTGGAAACAAAGGCCGGCATTTTCAATCTTGCATGGGCAGTTGGTAAACGAGATGATACGCCATTTAACCTGAGGCAGTCAAAGATCCATTTTGGTTTTGTAAATTATTTTTAGAGAAACTGTTTTTCTTTTTATTCCCGACAAAACACTTCAATACTTTTGCGATTCGAATGAAGCAACTCTATCCACTTTTATTTTTTATTTGTTTTTACCCTGTTGCCATTTTTGCCCAGGTAGATTCGACCACTGGTCAAAAAGATACTTTAAGACCTACACCTAATCAGGTACGAATTCGAGATACAGCAAGAGCCGCTGATTTACCGGTTTTGCAAATAGATAGCTTACGGATAATGGACTCACTTCGGGTGGCAGACTCCTTGCGATTGGTAAAAGCAACAACAGATTCAATTCAAAAGAAGTTAAACGAAAAGAAATTGCCGGAGCAAATTTTAAAAGAAGGCGATAAGAAAATATTTGCCGGTAAAGAGTTGCTTTTTTATTATCTCGTCTTTTTGTTCATCTTATTTGGCCTGATGCGCAGAGCATTTCCAAAATACTTTTACGATCTGTTCAGGGTTTTCTTTAAAACAACATTAAAGCAAAGGCAAACACAGGAACAATTGCTGCAATCGCCATTGCCTTCTGTATTCATGAATAGTTTTTTTGTTTTATCAGCCGGACTTTATGTCAATTTCCTTCTTCAATATTTTCAACTTTCAATTTCTGAGAATTTTTGGCTACAATACTTCTATTGCGCCGGGGCCTTGGCAGCCATTTATCTTGTCAAATACATCGGTTTAAAAATCACAGGCTGGTTATTTAATGTAAGCGATGCTACCGATTCTTACATTTTTATAGTTTTTATCATTAATAAAATGTTCGGCATTATCTTTTTGCCATTCCTGCTTTTATTAGCGTTTGCAACCGACCCTTTATCCAGCTCTGCAATGATTATCTCCTGGTTTGGAATAGGTTTACTTCTTATTTACAGGTTTATTTTATCATACGGAGCGGTGCGTAAAGAGGTAAAGCTCAACTCATTTCATTTCATTTTATATATTCTTGGATTCGAAGTAATACCGCTTTTGCTGATTTACAAGCTGTTATTGCTCATTTTTTAAAAAGAACTTATTAACTTTGCGGACAATTTAGCCGAACCAGTATGGTAAAAAACGGGAAAGCTGATACTTCAGCTAAACAAGTGAAAAAGATTTTGATTACCCAGCCCAGGCCAGAAAGCGATAAATCGCCTTACTACGAGCTTTCAAGAAAGTACAGTCTTGAACTCGATTTCCACCCATTTATTCGTCTGGAACCAATTCCCGGAAAAGAATTCCGCAAGCAAAAGATCGAAATTCAGAATTACACAGGAGTCATTTTTACAAGCCGGAACGCTATTGATCACTTCTTCCGCACTTGCGAAGAGCTTAAAGTCAGTGTATCGCAAGACACAAAATATTTCTGCATTACAGAAGCCGTTGCACTTTATCTTCAGAAATTTATTCTTTACAGAAAAAGAAAAGTATTCTACGGCGCAGATGGTTCGAACAAAAGCTTGTTTGATGTAATAAACAAACATAAGAGCAATGAAAAGTTTCTCTATGTATGTTCCGAAAATCAGCAGGATAATGAAATAGTCAACTGGTTAAAAAATAATAACTGCGAATTTGTTTTAGGGTTCATGTATCGCACCCGCAGCAATGATGTAAAAATTCATCTTGAGCAGAAAGAATATGACGTTATTTGTTTCTTTACACCAAGTGGTGTAAAAAGTCTTTTTGATAATATGCCAAAATACAAGCAGAATGGTACGGTGATCGGTGCCTTTGGTGGCAATACCATGAGGGCTGTTGAAGATGCAGGTTTGAAACTTGATATAAAGGCGCCGCAACCGCAAACACCAAGTATGGTAGCAGCAATCGAGCAGTTTATTTTGGCAAGCAAGAAAAAATAAAATGAATTTGGTAAATTAATTGAAGGCACCTGACAAGTGCCTTTTTTTATTTATTAAAACACGAACTTCACCATCTGTTTAACTCATGCATTTATTTACAAATAAACTTATCGGGGAAACAAGTCCTTATCTTCTTCAGCATGCTCATAATCCCGTAAACTGGTTTCCCTGGGGAGATGAAGCTTTACAATTAGCAAAGAAGGAAAACAAACCAATTCTTGTAAGCATCGGCTATTCAGCTTGTCATTGGTGTCATGTAATGGAAAGGGAGAGTTTCGAAAACGAGGAAACGGCACACATCATGAATGATCATTTTATAAATATTAAAATTGACAGGGAAGAAAGACCCGATCTCGATCATATTTATATGGATGCTGTGCAGGCAATGACTGGGAGCGGAGGCTGGCCATTAAATGTTTTTCTTACACCGGATGCAAAACCTTTTTATGGTGGGACTTATTTTCCTCCAAAAAGAGCATTTAATCGTCCTTCATGGCAAGAAATTTTGTTGGGAGTTAAAGAAGCTTTTACCCAAAGAAGAAATGAGATTGATGCGCAAGCTGAGAATTTAACTGAGCATCTTACACAGGCCAATGCTTTTGGAATTTCATCTGCAGAAGAGAATAATTTTTTTACAAAAGAAAAAACTATTGAAGCGTTTGAGAGTATTATGAAAAACGCTGATAAAAGATGGGGTGGTTTTGGTAACGCTCCAAAGTTTCCTCAGTCATTTACCATTCAGTACCTGCTAAGATTTTTTTATTTAAATGAAAATAAGGAAGCGATACAGCAGGCATTGCTAAGTGTAGATAAAATGATTGACGGAGGAATTTATGACCAGGTTGGCGGAGGTTTTTCAAGGTATTCGACAGATGCAGAATGGCTTGTTCCTCATTTTGAAAAAATGCTATACGATAACGCTTTGCTTGTTTCAGTTATCAGTGAAGTTTATCAGTTAACAAATGACCGACGATACAAAGAAGTAATTGAAGAAACAATTGCGTTTTTACAACGTGAAATGATGCATCATGACGGAGGATTCTTTGCAGCGCTGGATGCAGATAGTGAAGGAGAGGAGGGGCGGTTTTATGTGTGGAGTTATAATGAAGCAAAAGAAATTTTAAAAGAAAATGCTGCTATCTTCTGTGATTTTTTTGATATAAAACCTCAGGGAAACTGGGAGGGGAAAAATATTTTATGGAGAAAAAAAAAGGAAGAAGTATTCTGTAGTGAAAAAAATATTTCCCCCAAAGATTTGAACAGTATTACTCAAAAAGGGAAACAATTATTGCTTGAAGAAAGAAGTAAAAGAGTAAGACCGCAAACAGATGATAAGATCCTTTTAGGATGGAATGCTCTAATGAATACTGCGCTTAGTAAGGCTTTTTCTGCAACCGGGAATGAAGAATTCAGGAGGTTGGCAATTGATAATATGGAATTCCTACTGAAAAAATTTACAAGGAATAATTCAAACGAATATTTCCATTGCTGGAAGAACGATATTGCAAAACAACCGGCATTTCTTGACGATTATGCTTTTTTCATCCAGGCATTAATTCAATTGCAGGAAGTAACAGGAGATGTCAGCTATCTTGAAAAGGCAAAAGCGATTACAGAGTATGTAATTATCAACTTTTGCGAGAAGGCTACAGATTTTTTCTTTTTTACAAACGAAGACCAACAAGATGTTATAGTTAGAAAAAAAGAAGTTTATGATGGAGCACAGCCCTCAGGAAATGCAGTGATGGCAGACAATCTTTACCGTCTGGCACTTTACTTTGATAAACCTGAGTGGCGTGATAAAAGCACCCGAATGATTAGCTCACTTGGCAATGCAATCGTTCGTTACCCATCATCATTTGGTGTGTGGGCCTGCATTTTACAAGAACAGACTAATGGAACAAATGAAATTGCTTTAGTTGCAGATGAACCGCAGACCATTCTAAAACAACTGCTTAAGGAGTATATTCCGCATAAAATAATCATGTCTGCAAAAGAGGGAAGCAACCTGTTTCCTCTTTTGTCCGGTAAAGAAAAGACGGGTGAAATAACGTTATACTTGTGTCGAAACTACGCATGTGAAAAACCGGTTTCTTCTATTCAGGCGTTGATGGCTTTTATCAGGCGTAATGAATTAAAAATTAGTTGATAGACTAAACAATATTAGAGTCTGAAACCCGTTAGAACTTTTACCTCGTAAATGAGGCTTGTGATTCAAAAAAATAAATATTATCCTTGTGATTCGGTTATACTCAAAATCTTATATTTGTCCTTTACCCTTTAAGTGTATGAAAATGAAAAACCTTTATTGCATTCTCCTCGTGGTTGCGACAACACTGACGCTAACCAGTTGTGGAATTTTTGGAAAGAAGAATAGCAAAGGTAGTACGCTGCCTAATGATGGCCAGGTGCATGGTATTGCGCCGGGCAGTAAGTACGTTTTGCCTAAGCCTCCTGGTATGGTTTATATACCCCAGGGAACTTTCCACATGGGCCCAAGCGATGAGGATCCTGCTTATGCATTCAGCGCCAGAAATCGTTCTATCTCTATCAGTGGCTTTTGGATGGATGCTACTGAGATCACCAATAACGAATATCGTCAATTTGTGTACTGGGTTCGTGACTCAGTAACTGCAGCTGAATTGAAGTGGTTCAAAAAAGGAAATGACGGTAACGAATACATTGATTGGCAGAAAATGAAAACTGTAAAATGGAACGATCCTAAGTTTCTTGAGCAGTTAGGTCAAACAAATCTTATACTTCCTCCAGATGACAGAATTTTCGGAAGAATGGAAATTGACCCAAGAAAATTAGTTTATCACTCAAAAGTTTTTGATCTGAAGGAAGCTGCAAAAAGAGAGAATGCAACACAACCACGTTCTAAATTCCTTGATGAAAAGAAAACACCGATCTATCCTGATACATTGGTTTGGATAAGAGACTTTGCTTATTCATATAATGAGCCAATGACAAAAAGATATTTTGCCCATCCTGCATTTGGAAACTACCCGGTAGTTGGAGTAAACTGGAAAATGGCAACAGCTTTTTGTGAATGGAGCACACATTACTTAAACTCTTTCCTCAATTCTAAAAACAGACCACAAGAATCTGATTTCCGCCTGCCTACTGAAGGGCAGTGGGAGTATGCAGCTCGTGGTGGCCGTTCACAATCTATGTTTCCATGGGGTAACTATTACCTGAGAAATAAGAAAGGTTGTTTAATGGCAAACTTTAAACCCGGTCGTGGTAATTATCCCGAAGATGGTGGATTCTATACTGTAAGAGCGGATGCATATTGGCCTAATGACTTTGGACTTTATAATATGTCAGGAAATGTTGCGGAATGGACATCATCAATTTTCTATGAAGGTTCTTTTACTTTCCAGCATGATATGAACCCTGATGTTCGTTGGAATGCAAAAGATACCGATCCTCCTTTAATGAAAAGAAAAGTAATTCGTGGTGGAGGTTGGAAAGATGTTGGCTATTATCTGCAAACAGGAACCCGTACATATGAGTACCAGGATTCAACCAAGTCATATATCGGATTCCGCAGGATAATCGATTTACCGGCTGCACCTAAAAAAGGTGGCAAAAAATAAGAAGTGAACAATATTTCCCTTTGTTTTTGCGTACTTACTTCCAAAACTGACTTACCAAGTGTTGTACAATCTTTAATAACCTATAAAACGAGCCCTTATGCTATTCTTTAAAACTCATCGAGGCCAGGTAGTCCTCAACTTTATTTTTGCCTTTTTTGCAGCCGTGGTAATCCTCGGTGCATTATTTAAGATCCGTCACTGGCCTGCAGCCGACGAAATGATCACGATTGGTTTGTTGTCAGAAGTAGTAGTGTTCTGTGTCATGGCATTTTTGGTACCTCCTCCGGAAGAGCCACATTGGCAGCGTTATTTCCCTGATATTAATACCCATCCGGATTTGGATCCTAACTTCAAACCAACTCCCCTCACATTACCAGGAGCAAATGGCAATCCGGCTTTGACTAAACTGGAAGATATGCTGTCAGCAGCTGATATCACTCCAACAAATCTTGGTCGCCTTGGTGAGAACTTTAAAAAACTTGGAACAACGGTAGATAAAATGAGCGACGTCAGTGATGCTATTTCAGCTACTAACGATTACTCTGCAAAAACCCGTGAAGCAGCAGTTGCGCTTGGTCAAATGAAAGAAGCTTATATGAGTGCTTCTCATTCTGCTCAGAATTTCAATAATGCGGCAGAAGGCACTAAGCAATTTCATGAGCAGGTACAAGTGCTTACAAAAAATCTTTCTTCTTTAAATACCATTTACGAACTGGAACTTCAGGATACCAACAATCACCTGAAAGCAATGAACAGGTTTTACAATAACCTGGTACAAGCTTCAGATGCTATGTCAGGCAGCGTTGATGATGCTAAAAAAGCACATGACCAAATCGCTACACTGGCAGGTAATCTTGGTAAGCTGAACCAGATCTATGGTAATATGCTCAGCGCAATGCAAGGCAGAGCATAAGAAAGAATTAAAGGTTTCGTTTTATAGAATTCGAAATCCGTATCCGTGATTTTTGTCACCATTCAATAACCTGTCCCGCCTCAGGCGAGACATCAAAACCATAAAGTCATGGCTTTACCTCGTGAGCCCCGGCAAAAGATGATCAACATGATGTACCTGGTGCTAACAGCCCTGCTGGCACTGAACGTATCATCTGAGATCCTCAATGCATTTAAAACGGTTAACAATAGTCTTGAAGAGACTAATAAAGTAGTTGGTCAGTCAACATCAGATATACTGACTTCTCTTGAAGAAAAAAAGAAAGATCCAGGTACCGCTGAAAAAGCTACTATCTGGCATCAGAAAGCGCAGCAGGCGCAGGCTTATTCCAAAAGCATGTATGAATTTATCGATGCACTTAAGAAAAAAATAGCTGATGGCGCCAAGTATGATCCAACTTCTGACAAGGATAAGGGAATTGATAACCTGGATGTAACGACCAGGGTAATGGTAGAAAAAGGCGATGGAAAATTATTAAGAAGTAAATTGGATGAGTTCAAAAAAAATATTCTTGGTATTGACTCGCTGATTTCAAAAACTTTTACATCTTCCTTACCTATTAATACGGAAATGCCAAAAACCAAGAATAAAAGTAATAGGACCTGGGAAGCTGCATATTTTCATATGGTTCCTACAGTAGCAGCGATGACAATTCTTAGCAAATTTCAAAATGATGTAAAAACATCAGAAAATAAAGTAGTAACCTACTGTCATGAACAAGTGGGCAAAGTTATTTACAGGCAAGATGCGTTTGCTGCATTAGCAATTGCTAACACAACAAATGCTTTGCCTGGACAAGAAATTGAAATAACAGCCGGTGTTGGTGGTTTTAGTAAGGCAATAACTCCAAAGATCACAATAGGTGGTCAAACTGTAGCTCTTGGTGAAGATGGAGCCGCGCATTATAAATTTAAAGCAGACAGGCTTGGAAGTAACTCTATACCTGTAGTTATTTCTTATACTGACCAGGATGGCCAAGTTAAAAACATTACGAAGACAGTTGACTACGTAGTTGGTCAATCCAGCGCTGCGGTTCAGCTTGATAACATGAATGTACTGTTTATCGGAGTTGAGAATCCTGTAACAATTTCAGGAAGTGGTAGCGTTAACCAGATCCAGGCTTCCATAAGTGGCGGTGGCCCTGGTAGTGCATTGCGTGGCGATGGTGCTAAAAGAACGGCGTGGGTAACTGAGCAGACTGAGGACTGTACAATTTCTGTAAGAACCCCTGACGGAAAAGTTACACCAGTTAAATTCCGTGTTCGTTTGATTCCTGATCCAACTTCAATGATCGGTACATATAAGAGTGGAAACATTCCGGCAGCTTATTTCAAAAGCCAGGCTGGTGTACGTGCCATACTTGAAAATTTCTATTACAAAACGAATTTTAATGTTACCAGCTTCCACATAACAGCGGACGGAGCAGGTTTTGAAGATTTTATGGAAAGAAATAACACAGGTGCTGTATGGAACGAAGCGCAGACAATAATAACTAAGTGCCGTCCAGGTTCATTTATTACGATCGATCAAATTCGTGCTGTTGGTCCGGATGGAAGAAGCAGGGTACTGAACCCGTTGGTCCTTGCATTAAAATAATAGCGATTATAAAATTGAAATAAAAGAGCATGCGATATCATATTTTTAAATACCTGATCTTCTCTGCAGTCCTTTTAACTGTTGCAACAGTTAGTGATGCACAACGTCGTGGCAGAAACAGAGGTAACCAGCCGACTACGCCTGATACTACCTCGCAGCAACAGACAGTACAGCAAAGCACTAACCCTTCTACTGTAGGGAGGTATGACCCTTATGCAGGTCTGCCAATTCAAAAGGCAGCACAGGCAGGTGGGTTTAATGATACCATTCGCCCGTCATTGAGAAATGATGGAGCTACCGAAAGAAGAATGTTTAAAGATCGTATTCCTCTTGATTACGAATTTTTAAGAGCCGATGATGCCTTGTATACACAACGAGTTTGGAGGGAGATCGATATTCGTGAAAAAATAAACCTTCCTTTCCGTCACCAGACTGCTGATGATAATGGCGATCAGCGTTTTGTTAGCATACTTGTTAAAGCTGTAAGAGATCAATTAAAGAATGGCAATGCAATTGCTTTTAGCCCGGATGATGATAGGTTTACTACATTCCTTGATTCATCTAAATTTGAACAAGCAGTTACCGGTGGCGCTAAATGTGACACATTCCCGGTTTATGCCCTTGATGATCCTAATAAGATCATTGGATGGAGAGAAAATTGCGAATCGATCAACCCTGACGACATCGTGAAGTTCAGAATTAAAGAAGAGTGGGTATTTGATCGTGAAGCAAGCCGCATGTTTGTTAGAATATTAGGAATAGCTCCATGCAAAACTGTTATTGCGCAAGATGGTTCTAATAGAGAAATAGGAACTTCGCCATTGTTCTGGATATATTATCCCGATGTTCGTGGTGTGTTAGCTCGTTACGAAGTGTACAATCCAAAGAACATGGGTGTAAGCCGGATGACCTGGGAGGAATTATTAGAAGCAAGAATGTTCAGCAGTTATATAATTAAATCAACCCTTGATAACCCGATGAATAAATACATCCGGACTTTGATCAATGATCCGATTCTTCGCTTATTGGAAGGCGATAATATCAAGGATAAAATATTTAACTACGAACAAAACCTTTGGCAGTATTAATCAATCAGTTTCGTAAAAATACTATTAAACAGTCTCGCCTCAAGCGAGACTGTTTTTTTTGTTTCAAGAATTAGTTATTAAGATATCGTAAAATAAAAAATACCCAAAAGCGGGTATAGGAAATGTCAATAAATGTCGTATTTTTATTTCGGTTTTTCATAGGATATTGGATTTTAAAAACGGGGCTGGATTTCTATCCGGGCCCCATTTTTTTTAGTTCATTAAGCAACATCACTGCTTTTGTTTTTCCAATAATTTTTGAGATTTCACTCACATCTTTTTTCTTAATGTTTTTTACTGATTTAAATTCTTTCAATAAGCGATCTGCAGTTTCCTTACCAATGCCTTTAATTTCTTCCAACTCATTTTTAAAAGCACCCTTTGCTCTTCTTTTCCTATGATGAGTAATGCCGAAGCGATGTACCTCATCGCGAATGCGTCGGATAAACTTCAGGCTTTCGCTATTATATGGCAGCTTAATAGATTCATGATCTCCGGTAAAGAAGATCTCTTCTTCATTTTTTGCAAGCCCAGCCAATGTGGTTTTTCCCGAGGCATTCAATTCATGTAGAGCTTCTGCTGCAGCGCTTAATTGGCCCTTTCCGCCATCTATGATCACAAGCCCGGGCCAAGGCAATGCCTCTTCTATAACTCTTTTATATCGCCTGTAAACGGCTTCTTTCATTGTGGCGAAGTCATTAATGCCTTCCACTGTTTTTACATTAAAATGCCTGTAATCTTTTTTACTTGGCTCTCCGCTTTTAAAGCATACCATTGCTGAGACTGGATAGGAACCCTGGAAATTGGAATTATCAAAACATTCGATGTGAAAAGGAATTTGAGGAAGATTTAAATCCTGCTGCACTTGTTTTAATAATTCTGTTTTGTCAGTATTTTTTTTATCAAGCTTAAGGCGCTGCTTGCATTTTATTTCATCAATAAAATACCGGGCATTTTTTTCTGAAAGGTCTAATAGCTTTTTCTTATCTCCTCCTTTTGGAACTGAAATTACCACCTCATTTTCCGGATAAGTGATCGTAAATGGAAGAACAATTTCTTTTGCTTTACTATTAAAAGTGTCGCGGAGTTGTGCAACAGCAAAAGCAAGAATTTCCTCTTCTGTTTCGTCGAGAAAATTTTCAGTAAGAATTGTTTTTGTTTGTACAATGGTACCATTCTGCACCATCAGGTAGTTGATATAGGCTTTGTCTTCATGCTTCACAATTGAGAATACATCCATTTCTGACAGACGGGGGCTCGCCACTACGGATCTCGACTGATAATTTTTGAGAAAATCAATTTTCTTTCTTATTAATTCAGCTTTTTCAAATTCCATTTTTTCAGAAAAGCCTTTCATCTCATTTTTAAAATGATTTATTACCGGGTTAAGATTTCCTTTCAGAAGATTTTTTGCCTGCTCAATGCCTTCTTTATAATCCTGTTCGGATTGTAAGGCCTCGCAGGGACCTTTACAATTTCCCAAATGATATTCAAGACAAACCCTGAATTTTCTTCTTTCAATATTTCTTTGCGTAAGGTTTAAAGTACAGGTTCTGATTGGAATTGTTTGCCGGATAAAATTTATAAGCTCTCGTACCCTATGTACAGAAGTGTACGGACCAAGATATTCGGAACCATCTTCAATATGCTTACGTGTAAGAAAGACCCGGGGGAAATCCTCATTCTTTATTACTATATAAGGATATGATTTATCATCTTTCAGGTTAATATTAAACCTTGGCTGAAAATTTTTTATCAGGGAATTCTCAAGAAAAAAAGCATCCTGTTCTGAATTGACGATCGTGAACTCAATGTGATGTATCCTGTTTACAAGTTCATGTGTCTTATAGCTGGTAAGATTTTTTAAGAAGTAAGAACTAACCCGTTTACGCAGATCCTTGGCCTTTCCAACATAAAGCAACTCATTTTCTTTGTTGTAATATTTATAGATCCCAGGCTGGCGGGGAAGTGTTTGTACAATATTCTGAAACTCGGAGCTGGTCATTGATCCCAATATTAAAATAAATCTTCGGGCAAAATCATTGCCAGGCAACCATAATGTAATTAGCTTTTTCGGGTTCGGTTTCCTTTATTATAGCCCTCTGAATGGAAAATGATTTATCAATTTCCCAAAAAAGCTTATGCTCAATAATGCTATCTCCGGACTTTTTTGAACTATCAATAAAAATGCTTTTTACATTGCCATTGGAAATATCAGCAAGACCTATAATGATCATTTGTCTTTGTATTTCGGCATTTTGATTTTCATCTTTAGCTGTTGAAATAATACTGAGTGTCTGTCCCTCTGCATCCATTACTTTTTCCTCGGTATACTTTTTATCATAATTTTTATCGGCAATTTCAGGTAATGAAAGAAATGGCTCTGCTAATTTCCGGATCTCTTCACGTTTCAAATAAGTAGTGTCAGTTTTATTGCCGTTTCTTTCAAATTTAGTAAAAGCATACATGGACGAATCAAGCTTATTAAGTTGTCCTTTTATGATCGATAAGGCGGAAATAGGTGATTCTTCTTTCGAAGTTTTTTTTTCTTTACAAGCAGAAAATAGAATTACTGTCAGAGCCGGAATAATCAAATAGTTTTTCATCTGTATTTTATTTTTCAAGCCATAAATTTAAAGGAAAACAGTTGCCTGAAAGAATTATCCCGTCTTGCCTGAGGCAAGACGGGATAATTTAGCGAAAGATGCAGTTAGTATCGGTTACTTTTTATTATTGTTGAGGGTAGCTCCCACTTTCAACCCAACTGAAAATAATTTTTCTTTTACTGTTAATTCTTTTACAAAGCTGGATAAATGCTGATAGCGGGCATGAGGTCCAACCTGCCATTTGATACGACCAGTAGAATAAGAAACAAACGTACCAATTCCGGTACTAATGTTCCAGCGACGCATCAGGTCGGGGAATTTTGCATAGTTCTTATAATCACTTGAAATAACATAAGCCCTGTCGCCAATTACATAAGTAGGTTGTATAGATCCACTAACTCCCCATTGAAGGCCATTCTTATCACTAAGTATCAACTCTGCACCGACAGGAATGGCTGCCTGGAAATAAAAATTCTCCAACCAGTTTGGCGAGTTGCCACTAAAATTGCGGTAGTTGCTTAGCGTAGCTAAGGAATCAACTCCAAAACCGCTGCTCAACGCTACGGTTGCAATTTCAGTAGGATGCGAGTAGGCTTTTATATCGTAGCGGTTGATATTAAATTGGAAACCGGTTTTTAAAGAAAATTTTTCACTTACATGGTATCTTCCTTCAATTCCGAATTCAAGGCCCATCGCCGGTTTGTGTTTTACAACATTATTCAGGTCGATTACAGGAACATAACTGTATCCGCCTCCGGCATACACTTTTTTATTTTCACTGAGCTTTCTGTAACTCACTGTTGGCGTAAAATAAACCTGTGCTGTAACTTTTGATTGTTTTTTAGACTTTGTGATCACAGCACTTTGAGAAGCAAATGCAGAAACAAGTTCATTGATCTTCTTCTCCGTATCATCACCTACGTGACTTTGATCTGTTATAGTTCTTTCTATAACGGCTTCGTTAATTTTAGACTCTTCCAGGGGGGCTTTATTGTTATCAATTAAATTAATGTCAAGCGGCATTTGTTCTGTATACCCATTTGTCATTTCAATTTTTTGATCAACATCTGCTTTATCAGTTTCATTAATAACTAATGTATTATTTAATTTGGTTTCCGGAAATACTTCAGCGATTTCTGTAACTGATAATGTGGGATCAAAACTTCTTAAATATGATCTATTAAGACCAGTAACCGGTAATGTAACAACTGGTACAGGTCTGTTTACTGCAGGGGTAAAGTTTTTTACTTCATTAGTTAAAGGAGCACTGTTTTGTATTGGGGCGCCGTTCTGAACTGTAGCTATTTTTTGTTCTGTCAAATTATTTTGTCCGGGCTCATTGCTAAAAATAAAATAAGAAACAACTGAACCGGTGATCAAAAACATTATAAGTGCAGTAAGGCCATACCATCTGCGGCGTGAGTGTAAAGCGGAGTGAACACCTTTCCAAACCTTTTCCGAAGGGTACATCCGGTATTGGTTGGCATTGTCTCTCAACAGCTTTTCGAAATCTCCATTATTGAATTGTCTCTCCATAAACCAGTCAGTGATTTAGGAACGGATTAATTTTTATCTGTTGCCAGCCAAAGCAACCCATTCTGTTTGTTGCCTTGGTTTTTGTAAAATCTTTTTTCTAACCAAAATATCTTCGAGCATCGCTTTAGCCCTCGTGTATTGGCTTCGGCTTGTGCTTTCCTCTATATCCAGCATTTTCGAAATTTCACGATGACTATATCCCTCCACTGCATATAAATTAAGAACTGTACGATAACCCATCGGCAACATTCTTATACATTCTACCACTTGTTTGGCTTGTATGATCGATGGTACACTTTCCTCTCTTACTTGTACACCTGTTGCATGAATTATATCAACACTGTCATTGAACTTCTTATTTCTTTTTAGGATATTGATACAAGTATGAACAATGATCCTTCTTATCCATCCTTCAAAAGCTCCGCGGTTTTCAAACGTATGTATTTGTAAAAAAACCTTGATAAAGCCTTCTTGCAACATATCCTCACCATCCTCCCTGTTATGGGCGAAACGATAACAAACTGCCAGCATTTTAGGACTATACTTATTGTATAGTTCCCGCTGAGCAGCAGCGTCGTTTTTCAAACATCCTTGTAAAATGGCCTCCTCGGTCATAGTTTCCCTTTGGTTGCCTGTAATTTAGACAATTTTCCCATTCAAAAGCTGCACAGAATTGTAATTTTTCAGAATGAAAAACCCTCACCTCGCCTTTTTCAACAATAAAACCGGGGTGGGGAAAGAATTAAGCTTAAAAAGAGGTTCTCAAAGCGATCACATAGTTTCTGCCGGGAGCTGAGAAGCCCGAGGCAAAATACCTGTAATTACGGTCCAGGATATTCTCAATAGCAAATTGGAGCTTTGTCATTTTGCTAATATTAAAACTATTGCGCCAGTTCAATGTAAACCATGACGGCATTCCATCAGGGGTTGCGTATTGCTGGTTGTCTTCACCATCAAGATTGTAATCTTTGATCTTTTTCGATCCGTTAAAAAGAACATAGCCCTCGGTTTCAAATCTTGAATGACTATATTTCAATGAACCTTTTCCGAACACAGGCGGAATATGATCCTGTGGTATTTTTGTTCCATTTGTATTTTTAAATTTTCCATAAGTATATGTAACTGTTCCAAAGAATGAAAGCTGTACTGTAAAATCGATCGTGATATTAGCATTGAAACCATAAGTATGAGCTTTCTTGACATTTCTGTTTGCATATACAGCTGAAGTGATGCCATTGTATAAAATTGAATCTTCTCCATTTAATTTAAATGGAGCCAAACCCATTGCATTTCTAAACAATGTATAAAAACCAGTTACATCAAATTTTATCTTTTCAGCAATTTTTTGTGTAATACCAAGATCCAGATTGTAAGTATACTCAGGTTTAATATCTGTATTTGGAACGATCACTCTTTTTAATGCAGTGCTTGATTCAAACACTCTTGCCAGGTCATCAATATTCGGATTTCTAAAACCGGATGATATGCCCACGGTTAGTCTGAAATCTTCAGTTGGTAAATAAACCAAACCAAGATTACCGGTAACTGCAAAAGTATTTTGCTTAATATCTGTAACCGGCAGATTAAAGAAAGAATTATCGGCAATTGTTGAATGAAGATCTACTAACTGAAGGCGAATTCCGTCATTCACGATCATCTTTTCGTTTTTCAACTTAATTAAATGCTGGGCATACACACCAAAATAATTCATGTTGTTATCGCCATTCGGATATCTTGAATCAAGTTTGTTTACTGTGCCAGTTGTAAGGTTTGTTCTTGTACCAACTGAAGTCAGATCATTCAACTGCCCATCAGCACCAATCGTAATTTCATTTGCATTCCATATCTTTCTTGCATCAAAAATAAATCCCATAATGTTGAGCTTTTCCATTCGGCTATCAAATCTATCATAACGCAAATATTCTCTTTGCTGGCGGCTCTCTTCAATATTCTGGTAGTTAAGATTTACCCTGAATTGATTAAAAAATCCGTCTGAAGAAGCATTGAATTCATAAGAGCCAAACCATCTTGTTTGTGGTCCGTAAAACCATTCTGCATACCTGAGTGTAGTGCCTATGCTGCCGCCAAAATTTCTTTTGTCCTGCAGCCTGTCGTATCGTGGCACATCACTCGAATTAGAATACTGAAGATTCAAACGATGTGATATTTTTCCACTTTGCTTAAAAAGAAATTTCTGCATTATATCCCATTGCTTATAACCAGAATAGCGCTGAACCCTGTTGTCGTTATTGGCTGTTACTACATCTACGCCACCATTTACATTAATGAATGAATCCCTGCTGCCAAAACCGGGATACTTATCGGGGTAATTATTCCCCATCTTCATATCGCCGAAATAGCTGTAGGTATAAGATTGGATCCAAGCAAACTTTTTTCCTCCAAGGCTCATGTCAAAGTGGGTCGTTTTTTCATTATTTGCAGTACTGTATCTGCCAAACAAAACACCAGCTGTTCTGAGTTTATCATTTGTTGAAAGCAGCGGCGATTTTGTTCTTAAATGAATAACACCACCAAGTGCATCGCTTCCATAGAGTGTAGAGGCGGGCCCATATAATACCTCCACTCTTTCCAACATGTTTTGATCAATAGTAATCACATTCTGCAAATGCCCGGCCCGGTAAATTGCATTGTTCATTCTTATTCCATCAACCACTAATAAAACACGGCTTGCTTCAAAGCCACGAATAACAGGGCTACTGCCGCCTTGCTGACTTTTTTGTACAAATACATTACCTGTATTGATCAGCAGGTCGCCTGTATTTTGCGCATTAGTGGTGGCAATTGTTCTGGAAGTTATTATGTCTATTTTCTGGTTTACGTTTCTTTTGCGTTCAGAGAATTTGTTGGCAGAAACTACTACTTCACCAAGTGTCTTTTCGGTCAAAGTATCTTCCTGGGCATTAATATATAAAACTGCACACAGCAATGCTGTAAGCGTTAATATTTTTTTCATTAGTTATTTATGATAACGATTAGTAAATGAATTTTTTAAAATAGATGCGTAATCATGCCTGAGGCGGCGGAGTAAGAATATTCTTAATCGGAGATTGTATGTTGGATAGGACAAGACAACAATAGACCAGTGAATTATCTTCTTGCATTATGGTATCGATCGAATCTCCGGGATATACTGATTGCAGTAATTGGAAAAGCGAAGCCAATAACCTGTTGCTCCTTTCATTTTTTTTCTCAGTATTTTTTTCAAAATAATTATTCAGGGCTGTTTCATCATCATCAAAAAGCCCTGTGAAATGATACTGGCCATTCTCTTCACGAAAAGATTTTATATCAAACATTTTACCATCTATCTGGATTTCTTTTTTATATTTTACCCAAACCACTTTTGCTTCAGCAACAGAAATATTATGAAGTAATTTCTGCTCCAGCTTTTCTTTCATGGCATGTCTTATGGTTTTTTGTTTTATAAGAAAGAACAATGTAAAAAACACCGGTGTAAACCCGATAAAGAGAAATATAAAAGCAGTTATTTGTTTTAAAAGGTTTTTCATTTTCTAAATCATCATTTTTGCGATGGCGGTGCAGGTGGTCTTTTCAAACTATCAATTGGATATTGTGCTTCTAATGCAGTCATTACTGATTTTGCCCAATTATACAGCTTTGTCTTTTCTTCCTCCGAGAGAATTGCATCCTTATGTGTCCATGTATAAGAAGGAAGAGGCATTTCTTCCTTTTTTACTAAATCAATAGTTTGTTCCATTCTGCGGTATTGAAAACGGGGACGCCTTGTGATATATTCATCCAGGTTGAATTCCTTTTTTCCATCGTTAACATGATTTGCCAACCACCATGCAACGGGTTGTACATTATAATACCAGGGATAACGAGTATTGTTGCTATGACAATCCATGCAGGCCTTGTCAAGTATAGTTTTTACATCTGCAGAAACTGAGAATTTTTTAGTGATCGCATTTGGCTGATCGTCTGGATTAATATTTTTTTCAGGACGAAAGAATTGAATAACTACCAGGGCAATCAACAGCAGCCAGCCGATGGTTTTAAAAACTTTTTTCATGCAGTGTTTTTTGGTTACTAAATTAATACTTCTCCAGTCATTTCTTCAGGAATTGGCAGTTGCATCATTGTAAGAATGGTTGGCGCAATATCACCCAGCTTCCCTGCCATTACTTTTCCTTTCCATTTATTATCTATAATAAAAAATGGCACGGGGTTCATCGTATGCGCTGTATTTGGCGAACCATCCTCATTGATCATATAATCAGAATTGCCATGATCTGCTGTAAGAAAAATTGTGTAGCCATTTTCCAATCCGGCTGTAACAACTTTTGCCACGCATTGATCAACTGTTTCAACTGCTATGATAGCGGCTTTCCATATACCGGTATGTCCTACCATATCTGCATTGGCAAAATTCAGACAAATGAAATCTGCGGTTTTATTTTTTATTTCTGGTAACAATGCATCCGTTACTTCGTAAGCACTCATCTCGGGCTTTAGATCGTAGGTAGCAACTTTTGGCGAAGGGATCATAATTCTTTTTTCCCCGTCAAAAGGTTTTTCTCTTCCTCCGCTAAAGAAAAAAGTTACATGCGGATATTTTTCTGTTTCGGCAATACGGATCTGTTTTAAACTATGTTGCTGTAATATTTCTCCAAGTGTGTTATTTAAATTATCGGTCTCGAAAACAACATTCACATCGGTGTGGGTTTTATCATATTCCGTCATGGTGGTATAATGCAAAGAAAGTTTTTTCATTCCATGATCCGGCATGTCCATTTGCGTAAGCACCTGTGTTATTTCGCGACACCTGTCTGTACGGAAATTAAAACAGATAGCTACATCACCATTTTTTATTAATGCCAGCGGTTGCTGATCTTCTGCAATGATCACTGTTGGCTTTATAAATTCATCAGTTACATTTTTTGCATAAGAATTTTCAACAGCTGCAATGGCATCTGTCGCTTTTTCTCCAACTCCTTTTACCAAAGCATCATAAGCAAGCTTTACCCTTTCCCATCTTTTGTCTCGGTCCATTGCATAATACCGGCCACTTACGGTCGCTATTTTTCCAACGGAATTATTTAAATGACACTGCAATTCTGTTATAAAACCAAGCCCACTTTTTGGATCACAATCCCGGCCATCAGTAAATGCATGAATATATACATCAGTCAAACTTTCATTTTTACAAACATCAATAATAGCTTTTAAATGATCGATATGAGAATGCACCCCGCCATTGCTTACCAGGCCTAAAAGATGAAGCGGCTTATTATTTTCCTTTGCAAAACGAATTGCATTTAATAACACTTCATTTTTTGCAAAAGAGCCATCACGAACTGCCACATTTATACGCTGTAATTCCTGGTAAACTATCCGGCCGGCGCCAAGGTTCAGGTGACCAACCTCGGAATTACCCATCTGCCCATCCGGCAAGCCAACCGCTTCGCCGCAGGTAATAAGCGTAGTATTTGGATATTTTGAATACAAAGCTGAAACAAATGGCGTCTTAGCATTTTGAATTGCATCGGCAGATGCCACCTTTCCGAGTCCCCATCCGTCCATTATCACCAGAATTACTTTTTTTGCTGCCATTTTAGAAAATTAACAATGAGAAAAACACTCATTTTCGGGGTAAAATTGGCAGCAAAGCTAAGTGTTTTAACGTTATGACTCTTTAATGCCATTGGCATGTAGTAACTTAGCTTTTGCGTTTTGGTTTAACGGACTGTGGCATGTTTTTCGATTAACAACTATGAAAACTATAATAACATGAAAAGAATCTTACTCTTATTACCTGTTTTTTTTATCACTGTTTCGGCCTTTTCACAGACAGGAATAGATGATGTGATCTCGGCTATGAAAAGCGGAAATGCTTCAGGTGTTACAAAGTATTTCGACAATTATGTTGATATAACAATGCCTGATAAAAAAAGCAATTACAGTAAAAGCCAGGGTGAGATAATTCTCAAAGATTTCTTCAGCAATAATGGTGTAAGAAGCTTTGAAGTAAAACACAAGGGTAATAATGATAGCGGGGATTATTGTATCGGTACCCTGCAAACAAAAAATGGCAGCTACAGGGCCACTGTTTACATGCGAATGAAGGGAAATAAACAAGTGATCCAGGATATCCGGATCATGCAAGAATAAAACATTTTTAATATTTAAAAGCCCTGCTGTTTTATGGCGGGGCTTTTTTAGTTTTGGGTAATGGAATTCAACAAAAGATTTTACCACTTTATTGAAGAGGCGCTTGCAGAAGATGTGGGTGATGGCGATCACTCAACGTTAAGCTGTATAGATGCAAATGCAAGAGGGAAAGCTATTTTAAAAATAAAAGAAGAAGGTGTGCTTGCGGGGACTGAAGTTGCTGAAAAAATTTTTCAATACAAGGATACACAAGCTGTTTTTAATAGTTTAAAAAAAGATGGCGAGCCGATGAAAGCCGGAGAAATGGCTTTTGAAGTCGAAGCATCTGTTCATACAATATTGCAATGCGAACGACTTGTATTGAATTGCATGCAACGAATGAGTGGCATTGCAACGTTAACCCGACAATATGCAGACAGGTTATACGGATATAAAACAAAACTGTTAGATACAAGAAAAACAACTCCCAATTTCCGTTTGCTGGAAAAAGAAGCAGTTAGAATTGGCGGCGGTGAAAACCATCGTTTCGGATTATATGATATGATCCTCTTAAAAGATAACCATATTGATTATTGTGGCGGTATTGAAAAGGCGATTAATAAAGCATGGGAATATGTGCAAACAAAAAAATCCGGTTTAAAGATTGAAATAGAAGCAAGATCCATTGAAGATGTTCAAAGAATAATATCGTTAGCAAAAGGAAAAGTTTCCCGCATCATGCTTGATAATTTTTCACATGAACAAGTTGCAGAAGCAGTGAAATTGATCGGTGAGAGTTTTGAAACTGAAGCCAGCGGTGGGATCAATCTTGATAATATCGAAGAGTATGCAACAGCGGGAGTTGATTTTGTAAGTGTAGGCGCATTGATCCACCAGGCGAGAAGTTTAGATCTTAGTTTAAAAGCAGTTATTATTTGAAGGCATGATTGTTAAATTGCTGAATGGCTAAATGGTTTTCCGAATAGCAATTTAACCATTTGACAATTTCATTTTAAAGATTAATTCTATGTCAAAGAAAAATAAACCCGATACCCGGGGATTTGTATATAGCACTGATCCCGATTTTAGATTTGAGGTGGAACAGGGTTCAACTGAAACACTTTTGCCTGCTCAACAAAAATTAAAAGTAAGATTGGATACAAGGCATCGTGCTGGAAAAGCGGTAACCCTGGTTGAAGGTTTTATTGGCAAAGAAGACGAACTTGAAGATCTGGGGAAAAAATTAAAATCATTTTGCGGAACAGGTGGTTCTGCAAAAGAAGGAGAAATAATTATACAGGGAGATCAAAGGGAAAAGGTGATGCAATGGTTAGTCAAGAATGGATATAAGAATGTAAAAAGGGTAGGTTAGATCTAGTTCTTCAAGGCTTCATTAATTTGTTTAATGAGTTCTTCAGGATTATCAGATGGGACTATTATGAAGAATTTTCCTTTTCTGTCAATTAGCCTGTTAGTGGGATAGCCATAAACTTGATAGTCGTTAATAACTTGATGAGTTGCTTCTTTTCCTTCAGTAAATACATGGTAGCCTTCTATTTTGAATTTAGAGAACGTCTTTTGCCATACTTCTTTGTTGTCTATTGAAATATTAAGGAAAACAACATTGCTATCAGCTTTAAAATACTCTTTGACACTTTTCAGTTGTTTAAAAAGTTGATGACATGGGGCACAGTCTGCAAACCAAAAATCCATATAAATCACCTTTCCATTAAAGTCAGACAGCCGGACATCTTCTCCCCTTGTATTTTCAAGTTTAAAATCAGGAGCTTTCTCGCCTTCCTTTAGCTGAAAAATATCATTCAGTATTTTTGTGAAATTATTTTTGGAAACCGAATCAGAAGAACTTTTAAAAGTTTGCTTAATTACACTTTCTAACGCAATTCTATTTTGGCGGGACTTAATATCCTCCGTAAGCAAATTGGATATAACAGGAATCCGTAGCTTGGGCGGTAGATGTTGAGATATATACTTGTATTTATATTCTATATTATTTATACTGTCGGGAAAATTGCTTTTATAGATGGCGTCCAGTGTTCCGGCAACGGTTAAAACATAAATTCCTGATTTATAATATGCTTCTTTAAAATTTATAAATGACTTCTGTTGTTGTTGGAATTTTATTGTAATACTGTCACTATTTCTTTTTATCAAATCATTTAGCGGCTTATTATATAAAAAGGACGGAATTTGTGAACGAACCTGCCATAAATATCCTTCCAGGTCACCTCTGAAAATCAGGTAAACTTCTTTGCTCATGTCATTTCTGAAACTGTTTAAAGATTGTAAATAGGAGTTCTCCACAGAATCAATAACAGAGAGCAAAAAATCAACAGGGCTTTTGTCCAGCCTTGCTGCAGTTATCCGTTCGTTTAGTAATGGAAATAAGGAAGTATAACTTTGTCTATAAATAAATTTCCCTTTCCCCCGGCCAGCAAATTCCGGTGACAATTTTTCGTTGCTGAAATCCGCATGGATAATAATGCTGTCTCTTGGCTCTATAATTCCACTTATGTATCCTATGCCATCTGATATTTCAATATTAGAAGGGCCGCTTATTTTTATTCTTATATTGAAAAAATTATTTATTAATCGGGTCTTAACAAAAATCCCTTTTCCGTTATCATTATAACGAAATGTGATTGAGTCTTCTCTTGCATTTAGAATTACACCAGACAATACTGCATAAGGTTGCGTGTATCCTGAATGGGAAAAGCATATTAATGAAACAGCAATAGTTATAAATTGACGGGGTGACATAAAACCTAAATAATTGTTGAATGTAACTTTATTTATTCTTTATTAGATTTCAATTCATCATTCATAAAATAACTCAACGCACCGCTCGGACATTTTTTTACCTGTGCAATTATTTTATCAGTAGTTGCACCTTCCGCTGTGATCCACGGTTTTTCTTTTGATTTGAAAACTTCTGGTAAACCGCGGACACAATTTCCTGAATGAATACATAGTTCCGGTTGCCAAACAATAGTGACCTCACCATTTGAGTATTTAAAAGTTTTTTGGCCCATAATTATATTAATTAATATTTTCTTTCTTCGATTGAATCCAGAATATTGCAATAGCTGATGTAGCGATCAATATTTAACTCTTCATCTTCCAATGCCTTTTTTACGGCACAGCCGGGTTCGTTTATATGCAGGCAATTGTTGAACTGGCATTCATTGATCCTGCTCCTCATCTCCGGAAAATAATGTGACAGTTCCTGTTTTGAAATATCAACCAGGCCAAACTCTCTCAATCCAGGGGTATCAATTATTTTACCACCAAAAGGAAGATCATACATTTCGGCAAAAGTTGTAGTGTGCAATCCCTTGCCGCTCCAGCCGCTTACATCCTGTGTTTTTATTGTCAATTGAGGGCAAATAATATTTATAAAAGTTGATTTACCCACACCGCTATGTCCACTTAATAAAGAAATTTTATCTTTTAATAGACCTCTCACTTCATCTATTCCCATTCCTTTCTCAACGCTTATAAGAAAAGTTCTATATCCGATTTTTTCATACATCTGTTTCCATCCGAAATATTTCTCATCTTCTTTTTTTCTATGCAGATCAGCTTTATTAAATACAATAGCTGCGGGCACATGATACATTTCGCATGCAACAAGAAACCGATCGATAAAGCCTTGTGATGTCTTTGGCTCCTTCAATGTGGCAAATACAACGGACTGGTCAAGATTAGCGGCGATAATATGATGCTGGTATTTTTGTCTCGGCGATTGCCTGTTTACATAATTTCTACGATCATAAATTTTAGTGATTGTAACTGTATTCTCAATCTCATTCTCTGCCTCAATCTCTACCTCATCGCCAACGGCAACAGGGTTGGTAGAGGTAATATCATCAATTTTAAAAATCCCCTTTAGCCGTGCATTATAAAAGTCCCCGGCCTGATTTTTGACCGTGTACCAACTGCCCGTTGATTTGTAAACAAGTGCCCTCATAGAACCACGAAATTCAGGATTTAAATGGATTCTAAGGATAAATAGATATAAATAAGCGAGGAGAGTAAAATTTATAGCGGCAAGTATCGTTATTACTAATTAAGCTCAGATGCTTTTAAAGCCCAAAAACTTTGAGTATTTTTCAAAAATCAAATTCAGAAACTATGAATAAACTTATTCTCTTTTTAGCCCTTTGTTTTACAACATTATTTTTCAGCAATTGTAATAAAAACGATAATCCGCCACCTTCAAACACGGATAATATCACAAAGTCTTCATGGAAATTCAGCAGCGCCAAAGCTGGCGGAACAGATGTAACTGCACTGGTTCCTGCATGTTTCAAAGATAATACGATACTTTTTGTTGCAAATGGTACAGGGACAATAAATGAAAGCACCAATGTATGCACTCCGGCTTCACCATCGAGCTTTACATGGGTATTTCAAAATAATGGCGATCAAGTGAATTTGTCTACTCCGCTTGTCAGCGGTGGCTCAGGAGTATTTACAATTGTATTATTAAATGATGTAATCCTGGTGGTTTCTCAGAACATGACCATTGCACCAAATCCACCAACTACGGTAGAGCTTACATTTATACATTAATAGTTCAGGAAAGATATTTACCAACAACTGGTAGTCTTCTTCCAACACCAAATGCTTTGCAACTGATACGAAGTACCGGGCAAAACTGTTTGCGTTTGTATTCGTTTGTATTTACCAGTTTTAAAACTCTATCCACAAGTGAAGAATCATAGCCCTTTGCTTTTAATTCTTTAGGGCCATTGCGTAGTTCAATGTATTCGTATAAGATCCTGTCAAGCGTATCATATTCTGGAAGGCTGTCACTGTCTTTTTGATTTGGTCGCAATTCAGCAGAAGGTGCTTTATTGATGATATTTAATGGAATGACCTCTTTTTCCCGATTAATATATTTTGCCAAAGCATACACCTGTATTTTATAAACATCTCCCAATACACTAAGTCCACCAGCCATATCTCCATACAACGTTCCATAGCCAGTCGCTAATTCACTTTTATTAGAAGTATTAAGTAAAATATATCCAAACTTGTTTGCGACAGCCATTAAAAGATTGCCTCTTGTTCTTGCCTGTATATTTTCTTCTGCCAAACCAAACGGAAGATCTTTATAAACAGGTTTAAGTTCAGTAAGAAAACTTTCAAAAATATTTTTGATAGGAATGATATTGTGCTGGCAATCGAGATTTTTACTTAATTGTTCTGCATCTTCCACTGAATGTGTTGATGAAAACTGCGAAGGCATTAAAAGAACACTTACATTTTCTTTTCCCAATGCATGAACCGCTAATACTTGTGTGACGGCGCTGTCAATTCCCCCGCTTGCGCCAAGTATTGCTTTGCTAAATCCCATTTTTTTAAAATAATCCCTGATACCAAGTATCAATGCATGATATATCTCGTCAATATTTTTATCATTGGTTAAATATGCAAGAATATCTTCACCGGTGCCAACTTCTTTTGCGGAGTAAAAATATTTTTCACCAACAGGGTGCTTTATCGAATTATCTTTTTTTAATAATTCATTCAGGTCAAACTTTTCAAAATCTTCTTCGAAATATTTCATTTCTTTCACCCTCCTGCCGTTAATATCATAGACGAGACTTCCGCCATCAAAAATAATTTCCGTGTGTGAACCGATAGCATTGCAATAAAGCATCGGGAGTTTATATTTCAATGTATGCGCCTTGATAATGCTATTGCGAACAACATCCTG